>ENA-OROM01003361-OROM01003361.1-human-gut-metagenome-genome-assembly--contig:-NODE-3361-length-10397-cov-10.955424_pt1 | contig 10397 bp, 8 predicted proteins | sample MGYA00242129_ERZ509050 | MGnify/ENA primary metagenome ERZ509050 (study PRJEB26280, sample SAMEA2338701) | human gut metagenome | biome: human gut; feature: human-associated habitat; material: faeces...
TGCCGCACCTCGCTCGCCGTATCGGCACTTAGAATTATGCGGTATTGCCTTTAATAATGACTGAGCAATCCAACTGCTCATAGCATATCCTGAAAGGCTCATCCCGTCAAGAAACATGGGGAGTCGTACACGAAAAAGTTACATCTTTTGAGCAGTTCAAATGAACAGGCATTTGTACTGCCGAAAATCATCCGTACCAGCATACACCGGTGTGAAGGAACCGGAGTAAGAAGTACGGAAATGGCTGCACAGTACAGAAAAGGATACGCCCCGGTTACGCTGGGTGTAGACGGGTTGCGGCTTACAATATAAAAGGAGAAGCCAGAACTGCAGGAAACAAGCAGTGCTGAAGATGTGCCAACCTCATCCAATCCAAATCCCCAATCCCACCTCCGCCCCACGCCTATTCGGCCTTCAACTTCGACCATATCACATTTTGCAATATTTAGGCTACAAAATGTGAGGAAAAAATAAACGAACTTTGATATGATAGGGATGAAATAAAAAGGCTGCTATGGATTATGGGGAAAGGAATGGCGGTTTCTGTTCAATATGCCCACTGACGAGCAGAAAGTGCGTGACCGTAATTTTTAAGCAGGCCAAAAAAACGGACAAATACATGAAACAGAAAAGGGAAGGAGCTTGTACATGAAAGTTTGCTACACGGCAGGTCCGGTCAAAAAGCTGGAAAACTGCTTCTCGGTTTCCACCAATGCGGTGGAGATCCGCATCTGGTTTTTGACGGACGATATTCTGCGTATCCGCGCCGGTTTTGATGGGGACTGGGACGAAGCGTCCTACAGTCTGACCATGACCGCCTGGGACTCCCGCACGGACGAGCTGATGAAGGACTGCCGCAAGCGCGTGCAGACCGCCGCTGCCGAACTGACCGATGGCGACAAGCAGGCCGTGATCCAGGGCAGCCGCCTGAAGGTGGTTGTGGAAAAGGCACCCTTCCGTATCATGGTATACGATAAAGATGGCAGCCTGCTGCATGCAGATATTCCCGACCTTGCTTATCGTGAGGATTCCAACCACCGCCGCATGCACGCTTCCCAGATCGAAGCCGACGACTGCTTCTATGGCTTTGGCGAAAAATCCGGCGAGATCAACAAGGCTGAAAAGTACATGAACATGGCCCCCGGCGATGCCATGGGCTACAATGCCAAGGAGACCGATTCCCTGTACAAACACATTCCGTTCTACATCAAGCTGAACCGCGGTACCAAACAGGCAGTTGGTTACTTCTACCACAACACCGCTGAATGTGATTTCAACATGGGCCGCGAAAAGCGCAACTACTGGCACCGTTACTCCACCTACCGCACCGATGCCGGGGATGTGGATCTCTTCCTGATCGCAGGCCCCTCCATCCGCGATATCATTGAGCGTTACACCGATCTGACCGGCAAGTCCGTCATGCTGCCCAAAGCAGCGCTGGGCTATCTGGGCAGCTCCATGTACTACCCCGAATTGCCGGAAAACAGCGATGACGCTGTGCTGGAATTTATTGATACCACCCATGAGGAGGACATCCCCGTGGACGGCTTCCAGCTTTCCTCCGGCTACTGCGCCGTGGAAACCGAGCAGGGCATCAAGCGCTGCACCTTCACCTGGAACAACAAGCGCTTTAAGGACCCCGCTGACTGGTTTGCCCAGATGGTCAAGCGCGGCATTCTTGTTTCGCCCAACATCAAACCCGGCATGCTGCTGGTTCACCCCCTGTTGGAAGAGATGAAGGCAAAGGATATGTTCCTGCCTGCATCCGATGACAACGCCGGTGTGGACGGCCTGGCGGTGGGCACCTGGTGGGGCGGCCCCGGCCTGTTTGTGGACTTTACCAAGCAGTCCACCCGCGAACACTGGAAACAGTACATCAAGGACGCCCTGCTGCGTTACGGCTGCCGCTCCCTGTGGAACGACAACTGCGAGTATGACAGCATGGTGGACAAGGACGCCAAAGTTTACTTTGAAGGCAAGGGCAGCACCATCGGCACCATGAAGCCGGTGATGAGCAACCTGATGTGCCAGCTTTCCAACGAAGCCATTGAAGAGTACGACCCCAACTGCCGTCCCTTCTCTGTCTGCCGTTCCGGCCATGCCGGCATCCAGCGTTACGCCCAGGTTTGGGCAGGCGATAACCTGACCCACTGGGATACCCTGAAATACAACATTGCCACCATCCTGGGCATGGCCCTGTGCGGCGTTTCCAACCACGGCTGCGATATCGGCGGTTTCTATGGCCCCGCACCGGAGGCCGAGCTGTTCGTGCGCTGGGTGCAGAACGGCATCTTCCAGCCGCGCTTCTCCATCCACTCCACCAACACCGACAACACCGTGACCGAGCCCTGGATGTTCAGTGATAAAAAGCAGTACATCCGCGATGCCATTAACTTCCGCTATAAGCTCAGCCCGCTGCTGTATTCCCTGATGGTGCGCGCCCACGAAAGCGGCCTGCCGATCTGGCAGCCCACCTTCGCCGTGTTCCAGAACGACCCCGCCACCTATGATGAGGGCGTTGACTTCATGTTTGGCGATTCTCTGCTGGTTGCCAACGTTGTGGAAAAGGGCCAGACCGTGCGCCCTGTCTACCTGCCCAAGACCGAGAACGAAAACGAGCGCTTCTACAACTTCTACACCCGCGAGGAGTACGCTCCCGGCCAGACGATCGAGGTACCGGTCGATATTTCCAGCATCCCGCTGTTTGTGCGCAGCGGTGCTATCCTGCCCATGAGCGGCAACCGCCTGCACAACCTGATGACCGAAAAGACCACTGAGCTGGAGATCCTGATGGCACCGGATGTGGATTCCGAGTTTGTTCTGTACGAGGATGACGGCTGCACCAATGAGTATCTGAAGGGCGCTTACCTCAAGACCCGCATTGCCGTGACCGCAGGCGTAAAGACTTACGTTCACTTTACCAACGAGGGCGATTACGATACCGCTGTGGAAAGCATGTATCTGGATATGATCCACCGCGAAAAATCCCCGTTCTATGTGCAGCTGGACGGCAAGGAGCTGCCGCACTTCCTGCACCGCCGCAAGTTTGAGGAAGCCGAGAGCGGCTGGTACTACAGCCAGCGCCTGAAGAGCGTGCAGGTCAAATACCCCAACCCCAAAAAGGACCATGAGATCATGGTCTCGTTTGAGCAGTTTGATCTGATTGGTATGTAACGCGCCGTAAAACGCGATACAAAATAGAAGGAGGAAACAAAATGTTCAAAAAGATTGCAGCGCTGGCAACGGCTGCTGTGCTGTGCGCCGGGCTGATGGCCGGTTGCGGCGCATCCAGCACCACGGCTGACACCGGCTACAGCGCAGAAAACCCACTGGTTCTGACGCTGGCCCACGGCCTGTCCGAGACCCACACCGTCCACATTGCCATGACCCAGTTTGCTGAGGAAGTGAACGAAAAGACCGATGGCCGCGTCCAGGTCAAGATCTTCCCCAACGGCCAGCTCGGCAGCGAAAACGAGAACCTGGAGCAGCTGCAGGCAGGCGTTATCGCCATGACCAAGGTTTCTGCCCCCGGTCTGGCAACGTACAACGAAGCCTACAACGCATTCGGCCTGCCTTACATCTTTAATGATACCGAGGATTTCTACCATGTCATGGACTCCCAGCAGATGCAGGATTTCTTCCTCTCTACCGGCGATGACGGCTTTGTTACCCTGACCTATTATACCTCCGGCGCCCGCTCTTTCTACACCAAAGACAAAGCCATCCGCACCCCGGCTGACCTGAAGGGCCTGAAGATCCGCGTGCAGGACATGAAGTCCCAGACCGATATGATGAACTATCTGGGCGGCATTCCCGTTGCCATGTCTTACGGCGATGTGTATACCTCCCTGCAGACCGGCATCATTGACGGCACCGAAAACAACGAAACCGCACTGACCACCGGCAAGCACGGCGAAGTGTGCAAGGTCTACTCCGTTGACCAGCACGCCATGATCCCCGACGTTCTGATCATGAGCGAAAAGGTATGGAAGCAGATCTCCCCGGAAGATCAGGAGATCATTCTGGAAGCTGCCCACAATTCCACCGAGGCCCATAAGGTCATGTGGGATACGGCCATTGAAGAAGCTGTAAAAGAAGCACAGGAAACCATGGGCGTTGAGTTTGTTTACGATGTAGACAAGGAAGCTTTCCGCGAAGCAACCCAGCCCATGATCGAAGCATACGAAGAACAGTATCCCGGCGTTAAGACCCTGATGGATACGATTGAAGCTGCACGAGAGGGGGAATAAAACATGAAACAGTTTTTGGGTAAAGTAAAGTTCTGGATGGATAAGTTCCTCAGCATTGCCTGCGCCGTTCTGCTGTCTTTCATGACCATCCTGGTTCTCATCCAGGTGTTCTCCCGTTATGTCCTCAACAGCCCCGTTGCCTTTACGGAGGAACTGGTGCGCTACAGCCTGATCTGGACCGGCTTTATCGGTGCAGCTTACGCATTCTCCACCCGCGAGCATATGTCCCTGACACTGGTGCGCGATAAATTCACCGGCAAAGCCCACGCCGCTCTGCTGGTTGCCATCGACGGCCTGATCCTGCTGCTGGCGATCTTCGTCATCACCATCGGCGGCTTCAAGCTGGCTGTTTCTGCCAGCCGTGAATTCTCCGCTCTGCTGGGCATCCCCCGCAGTCTGGTGTACTCCATCGCTCCGATTTCCGGCATTTTCATCATCATCGCCCAGATCATCAACATTTATGAAGATATCACCGGCGAAAAAGTTGACTGCTAAGGAGGGCACAGAACAATGAGCATTACACTGACAACCGTTATCCTTTTTGCTGTGTTCGGCGTGCTGCTGTTTTTGGGCGTGCCCATCTCCATCAGCATCGTGGTTTCTTCCATTGTAACCGCCATGTCCACCCTGTCTTGGGACCAGATCACCTTTATCACCATGCAGAAGATGAACTCCGGCGTTGAGTCTTTCTCTCTGCTGGCTGTGCCCCTCTTCATCCTGGCTGGCAACATCATGAACAACGGCGGTATTGCCAAGCGCCTGGTCAACTTTGCCCAGCTGTTCGTTGGCAAGATCCCCGGCTCCATGGCACAGGCCAACATCCTGGGCAACATGCTGTTCGGCGCACTGTCCGGTTCCTCCGTTGCTGCTGCTTCCGCCATGGGCGGTTGCATCAGCCCCATTGAGGAAGAAAACGGCTATGACCCCGCTTACTCTGCAGCAGCCAACATTGCTTCTGCCCCCACCGGCCTGCTGATCCCGCCCACCTCCGCATTCATTGTTTACTCCACCGTTGCTGGCGGTGTTTCCATCTCCACCCTGTTCATGGCTGGTTACGTTCCCGGCATCCTGATGGGCCTGTGCTGCATGCTGGTTGCCTTTGTCGGCGCCAAAAAGGCAGGCATGAAAGCTACCGGTTATGATAAGAGCAAGAGCATCGGCAAGACCATTTGGGACGCTGTGCCCTCTCTGCTGCTCATCGTCATCGTTATCGGCGGTATCGTTTCCGGTATCTTCACCGCTACCGAGGGCGCTGGCATCGCAGTTCTGTACTGTCTGATCCTCTCCATCGTCTACAAGAGCATCACGTTCAAGAGCTTCTTGAAGATCCTGCTGGATTCCGCCAAAACTTCCGGTATCATCCTGTTCCTGATCTCCGCTTCCTCCGCCATGTCCTTTGTTATGGCTTACTCCGGCATCCCGGCAGCCATCTCCAACGGCCTGATGAGTCTGACCAGCAACAAGTACATCATCTTCCTGCTGATGAACATCATCCTGCTGGTGATCGGCATGTTCATGGATATCACCCCGGCCATCCTGATCTTTACCCCGATCTTCCTGCCCATCGCTACCAGCTTTGGCATGACCGAGATCCAGTTCGGCGTTATGCTCATCTTCAACATGTGCCTGGGCAACATCACCCCGCCGGTTGGCTCCGTTCTGTTTGTCGGCTGCGGCATTGGCCATGTTTCCATCGAGCAGGTCACTTCCAAGCTGATCCCGTACTTTGTCGCATTGGTGCTGGCCCTGCTGGCTGTTACCTATATCCCGGCACTGTCTCTGGGTCTGCCCAGCCTGATGGGCCTGATCTGATCGCAGGCTTTGCCCCGTAACTCAACAATAGCATAAACAAAAACGGCACCGCTGCCCAAAGGGAAAAACCCGGGCGGCGGTGCTGTTTTTGCTAAGGTTCCAGATACACTTTAGGGCGTTGAAGCAACCGGTTTCTGCACAATACCTAACAAATAATTCCATAGTTTTTGCTTCCTAATGATTGTCTTGATTTAGTAACTTCATGGAATAATCGTAAAAATCACTCAATTCTTTATATGTCTGTATCTTATTTTTGCGTTTTAGATAATCAGCATAAAAGGCAAAGAAGCAAGCAAGGGCAGCACCAATCATCATCAATCCGTATCCCCATAGGGTACTTCCACCATTTAGCGTAATGATAAGACCAGTTACCGCAATAAGCAGTCCTATAATCATAACCAGGCCGCTTTGGATCAGTTGTATTGCATCTTGGGGGGATTTATTTAGAGTTGTGTTGGCCACTTCTTTTTTCATCGTTTCTATATCTCCTTTCATAAGGTCATCCAAAGAAACGGAATAAATGTCGCAGAGCATAATTAGATTGTGAACATCAGGATAGCTCCTTTCATTTTCCCAACTTGAAATTGTTTGCCTTGAAACATCGAGGAGCTCCGCAAGTTTTTCTTGGCTAAAACCGCTTACGGTTCTCAGTTCTTTTAGTCGTTTACTTATGTACATCGCATTTGTTCCTTTCTTCTGTATATTCTTTATAACACATTTCCGCAAAAATACGATCAAGTTTACTTTCTAACCACCGTCAAAATCTCTTTACATAGGTGTTTGAAACGTAGAATCAACAATGTTTTTTATACCACCAGAGCGCCTATAACACCGTGGGAAAGCAGGCGGCAGCCTTTATTGCAGACTTTTTTGATAGCACTTCCTGCTGAACATGCCGCCAAATTTTTTCAGCCTTTCTTCCTGCCGGGCCTTGCAGGCTCTCTTTTTTTGTGGTACCATGCCCTACAAAAGTAAAAATGGCCGCAAGCGGCAGGGGAGCCCCCCTGACCATGCAGCCAACAACAGGAAGGGCACATCATGAAATTTTTCAGTCTCGAAAATCCAATCTGGAAGTTTATCGGCAATTTGGCGGATTTTTTCCTTTTGTCCTGCCTGTGGTATCTCTGCTGCCTGCCGGTGGTAACGGCGGGTGCGGCCACAACGGCGCTGTATTACGTTACCTTAAAGATGGCCCGCGGGCAGGAAGGCCAGCTCATTCCCGCGTTTTTCCATTCTTTTAAGCAGAACCTCAAGCAGGCAACCGCGCTGTGGGTGGGGTACCTGGCGGTTGGCATCCTTCTGGTACTGGATCTGGCGATCTGCCTGCAGACCAGTTCGGTGTTTGCGGGGGCAATGTTTTTTACCAGCGTAGTGCTGCTGGCCTGCTGGGCGCTGTTTATCACCATGCTGTTCCCGCTGGTTGCCCGGTGCGATAACACCATCGGCGCGCTGTTCAAGATGGGCATTGCCATGGCACTGCGCAATGTAATGCCTGTTCTGGCCGCGCTGATGGTCACTGTAGCATTTTTTGCCGTGGGCGTTTTTGTATTCTGGCCGGTGCTGCTGGTGGCGCCGGGGCTGGCGAGCTACTGCAACGCCTTTTTGTTCAACCGCATTTTTGATAAATACGGCATGACGCTGGAATAACTGCACAATAAAATACGGTTTGGTTACGGCACTCCGTGCGTTACCCGTTATCCCGCAGGTGGGGGTGGATGGGCAGCCCGGAGTGCTTTCTGTATTCACGGGGGGAACGCCCGGTGCTGGCGCGGAACAGATCCTTGAAATAGTTGCTGCTGCCAAAGCCGCACAGCATGGCAATTTTGGTGATGGAGTTATCTGTCATCAACAGCATCTGGGTGGCCTGGCGCAGCCGGATGTAATTCACATGCTCTTTGAACGTCTGCCCGGTGATCAGCCTGAACTTGCGGGAAAAATAGGTGGGGCTCAGGTTGCAGTATCCGGCCACTTCCTCCAGCGTTAAGGGCTGCTGGTAATTCAGCGCAATGTATTTCAGCGCGCGCTCAATGTCGGCGCTGTAGCCCTCTTTGGGAGACATGGTTTCATGGCTGAAAATGCCATTCCGCAGCAAAAGCAGCACCAGATGCAGCGATTCCAGCTCCAGCACCTGCTCCGAATATTTGCGCGGCAGGTCGTTTTCCAGCAGCATCTGGTCCAAAAGAGCTTCTACCATCGTGCGGGTCTCAGCGTTCAGGATCACCTTGCAGGAACGCTCCAGCGCCTGCTGTACTTCGGTCGGGTCGCCACGCATCATGCCGGCAAGTACATCTGATTTACAGAACACGATAATGCGCTCGCAGCTGGTTTTGCCCTCGTAGCGGGTGCTGTGGGGGTCGCCCGCAGCCACAATAAACAGGTCGCCCGCTTCCAGGTGCCACTGGCCCTGGTTGACGGTGTAGGTGCAGGTGCCGCTTTTCAGGTAAAAAATTTCGCAATAAGTGTGGGTGTGCTCGTAAGACATGCGGAACACCGGGCCGTGCAGAGCACGCTCTACATAAACATCAACAGTTTGCTGCTCCAATTCTTCCGCCGTGCGGGAGTTGGAGTCGTTCTCCATCGGTTCGCGTTCGGGACTCATTGGCAAAGACGTCCTTTCATAAAGTTGTAACTTTTGGCATTGTGCATAAATTGGCGAAAATTGGTTTATGTATTATGGATATATATAATACGCTTTTTTCGGGAAAAGTCAAGAAAACTGTGTTTTGTAGCAAAAACTGCATATTTTTTTAGTATTTTCGGTGCTTTCCAGCAGGTATAATGACAGTGTTGAAAGAAAGACGGGGTGCACACCGCCTGAATAAAAAATGTTAACGGCAAAGCTGGTTCATCGCTTGCCCAGCCGCCGTTCCACTGCTTGACATTAAGGAGAACACCATATGAAAAAGAAAATTATTGCAGCCACAATGGCCGCCGCTATGTGCGTAAGCCTGGCAGCCTGCGGCGGCAGAACCGCCTCTTCCTCCGCCGCTGAAAGCACCGCTTCCTCCACTGCCGAAAGCACTGCATCCTCTACTGCAGACGCTGCTTCCACCGGCGATGAAGAAGTTGACCTGCGCATGGCATGGTGGGGTTCTCAGGACCGCCATGACCGCACCATCAAGGCCATCGAGCTGTATGAATCCCTGCACCCGAACGTAAAGATCGAGTACGAGTATTACTCCTTTGATGACTATTTCACCAAGCTCAAGACCCTCGTTGCTTCTGACCAGGTGTGGGATATTTTCCAGCTGGGCGGCAACTTCCCCATGTACATGGACAAGATCTATCCGCTGGATGACTACATCGCTTCCGGTGTTGTGGATGTTTCCGGCATCGGCGATGCCAACCTGAAGACCACCCAGGATACTGAGGGCCATCAGCTGGGTATCTCCAACGGCCTGAACTCTTACGGCATTGCTTACGATCCCGACATGTTCGCTGAAGCCGGCGTTGCCGAGCCCACCGATACCTGGACCTGGGATGACTACGCAAACGCTGCCAACACCATCCATGAAAAGCTTGGCGTTTACGGCTGCTCCTCCATGCTGACCTCTGAATTCATCGCTGGCTGCTCCGTTTACGTTGCACAGTATGGCGATGTTGGCCAGTACAGCTTCTTTAACCTGGATCTGACCGGCATGGGCTTCGATGACCCCCAGATGCTGACCCCCTACATCCAGATGCGTGCTGACTCCATCAAGAACGAGGTTTACCCCGATGCCGGTGCTTCCGCTGAGATCACCAACATCGAAAACGACTTCTTGGTAACCGGCGAAGCTGCAATGGCTTGGGTTGCTGCCAACCAGTTCCCGACCATGTACAACGTCTGCCAGGAGCAGGGCCGCACCCTCAAGCTGGCAACTCTGCCCCGCATCACCAGCGATGGCCCTTCCGGCGCTGTCATCCAGTCCTCTCAGATGCTCTGCGTCTCTCAGGACAGCCAGCAGAAAGAAGAAGCTGCTAAGTTCATCAGCTGGTTCGAAAATGACCCCGACTGCAACAACATCCTGCAGGGCGAGCGCGGCATTCCTGTAAACGCTACCGTTCGTGAGACCCTGTCTGCCAACGCTACCGAAGGCCAGCAGATCATGTACGACTTCATGGACAAGGTTTCTAAGTTCAAGATGCCGGACAAGGTCAACGTGCTGAGCCCCGACGGCCAGGACGAGGTTGTTGATAACTACCGCAACTACATCCAGCAGGTTGTTGACGGCCAGATCACCGCAGAAGAAGCTGCCCAGAAGACCTATGACGATGCAGCTGCACTGTTCACTAAGTAAGTTCTAAGGCAATACCGCACAATTCCCGCCTAACGGCTCAAGCACCGCTCCGGCG
>ENA-OROM01003363-OROM01003363.1-human-gut-metagenome-genome-assembly--contig:-NODE-3363-length-10391-cov-2.016931_pt1 | contig 10391 bp, 8 predicted proteins | sample MGYA00242129_ERZ509050 | MGnify/ENA primary metagenome ERZ509050 (study PRJEB26280, sample SAMEA2338701) | human gut metagenome | biome: human gut; feature: human-associated habitat; material: faeces...
TAATAAGGTGGCGATGGTCGTTTTCCCATTGGTTCCCGTTACGCCTACCAGTTCCATTTTAGAAGTAGGATCTCCAAAGAACAGAGTCGCCATCTTGCCTGTGGCATCCTCGCTGTCTTTCACTTGCACGTAGGTGATTCCCTCTGCCGGCTGTTCCGGCAGGTCCTCGCAAAGTACGGCGACGGCCCCTTTTTCTATGGCAGCCGGGATATAGGCAGGCCCGTCTGTCTGCGTGCCGCGCATGGCCATAAACAGATGTCCTGCTTCTATCTGTCGGGAGTCTATGTTGATTCCTGTTATTTCTATGTCCGAAGCCCCCACAACCTGTACCGGTTGGATCGCTTTCAGTAATTCGTTCAGTTTCATACCTTATTATATATAATCAGTTCAGATGCAATACGATTGTTTGTCCTTTTCTTACTCTTGTCCCATTGGCTATCGACTGGCTTTTTACCTTGCCTACGCCTACCAGATTTACTTTTATCCCTCTGCTTTCGAGCAGATAGACAGCATCCCGTGCGCCCATGCCGATCACGCTCGGAACAAAATCACGCATCAGGTCTCTGCTTTCTAAGATAACGCTTTTGGGGGCGGCATGTGTACTGCCCCAGGTCTCTTTGCCGCTTTTGATTTCGAACTTGGCTTGGCTCTGTATCTTCAGTTCATCGAGTACCCGTTTGGTATCATTCATCTCTCCGGCTTTTACGTCGGGAATTACCACGCTGTTGGTGTCGATGGCATTTGTCAGTGGCAGGCGCAAGTCTTTGGCATATACCCTTTCTGCTATTTTGCCGAATACGCTACCTGCCATCAACCCACCGGAAGCCGGAAGCCCCGGTTTCTGAATGGAGACGATGCAACTGTATTTCGGCGCTTCCGAAGGGAAGTATCCGCAAAAGCTGACTAAATAGTTCGTCCTGCCCGTTTTGTATCCGGCGGCGCCTTGTGAAATCTGTGCCGTTCCTGTTTTGCCGGATACGGCAAACTGCTTGCTGCCTGCCGGTCCTGCCAGTCCCTGATGCACTACCTTGTAGAGAATTTCCCGTATCTGTTTCAGCGTATTATCCGAACAGATTTTCGGGTTGATGACTTCTGTCGGGAACTCCTTTACTACTTCCCCGTCTTTTACAGCCGCTTTTACGAACTTCGGGCGAACCATTACGCCATCGTTCGCTATGGCATTGTAGAATGTCAGTATATTCATCGGGGGCACCTGCGTTTCGTACCCGATACTCATCCACGGGAGGGTAGTCTTGGCAAAATAGCGTTCTTTCGGTCCTCTGATGTTGGGCTTTCCCTCTCCTGCGATCTGCAGGTGCAACGGCTGGTCGATGCTCATTCGTTCAGTCCGTCTACGAACTTTTGCGGATTGTCATGATAGAATTGGTCGATGATGCTGGATGTCCCCACGTTGGACGACACTTCCAAGATACGGGTTACGTTGATTCTGCCATATCCGCCGCGATGCCAGTTCCAGTCTTTCATCGGCCGTCCGTACATCATTTTGATACCGTTTCCCGTATCCACTTCGTAATCGGGGGTGATGTGCCCGTCTTCAAGAGCCACCATGATAGAAGCTGTCTTAAAGGTGGAACCCGGTTCGAGCATGTCGCTGATGGCATTGTTACGCATTTCGTAATAATTGCCGTCCGCCGCTTTCATCATGTTGACGATTGCTTTCACCTCGCCTGTGGCGACTTCCATTAAAACAGCAACGCCTACACTGGCATTCAGTTCTTTCAACTTATCTACCAATGCTTTTTCGCAGATGTCCTGCATGCCCACATCAATGGTGGCGATAAGGTCGCAACCGTCTACGGGAGGAATATCTACGATGTTGAGGTATTTGTTCATCACCTTCTGGCGGTGCGTGATTCCGTCACGTCCTTTCAACAAGGTATCGAAAGCCAGTTCTATTCCATTCTTGGCACCTTGTGCGGTGTCTGCGTAGAGATCGCCCAATGTGCGTGCTGCTAAAGAGCCGAATGGTTTCTTGCGCTGGTTGTAAGCTAGCTCATGGAATCCGCCTTTATACTTGTTCATGTTGAAAACAGGCAGGCGTTTGGCCTCTTTATATTGAATGTACGAGATACGTTTCGGGTAAATCAAATAATTGCGGCTTCCTTTTTTCATCCCTTTCTGTAGATGCGCTTTGAATTCAGCCGCACTTTTATCCGGGAATATCCGGTGCAACCCTTCACAGATCTCATTTATATGCTTTTTCAAGGAGTCGGTTTTGGCCGGTGCTCCTGCTTTGAAATCCATATAGATGCGGTATTCGGGCAGTGAACTTGCCATCAGTTTGCCGTCGGAGGAGATGATATTACCCCGATTAGGCTTTACCGTTACATTCTCTTTTACGAAACGGTCGGCAACATCCTGCCAGTATTGTCGCTCGGCAAACATGGTGATGCCTGCTTTTACCACGATTGCTACTCCTATCAGCCCCATTATGAGGATAACAAAGAAGTAACGGGTCATTATATTTTTTTTATTGACAGCCAAAACTATTTATAATTTATAAATGACAAATGACAATTGACAAATGGCAATTGATAATTTACTTTTTCTTTCCTTCTCCACTCTCCATTCTCCCTTTTCCCTTTTTTCTCCTTTTCCCTTTTTTACTCTATCAGGTAAGGAGGATTTGTAGATGTCTGCAGATCACTCTCTTTGGTCGATATGTATTCCTCGATACGTGACTGACGACTTCTTTCCATCAATTCCGAGCTACGTGTGAGCGCGTCATATTTAATGTCGATAAGTTCTTTCTTCAGCTTATCTATTTCAATCTGCTGTTGTTGACTGGCATATCTGTTATGGATATAGAAGATAATAAATACCATAATGAGTACCAGCAATTTTGTCTGGCGGCGGAAAAAGTCTGTAGCTAAGATATCTCCTCCTAAAATGCTTTTCAAAGAGGCCCTTTTTTTCTTTTTGGGTTCTTTGTTCTCGTTTTTATTTATCTTTTTCTCTTTCTCTTCCATAAGTTTCTATCTCTTCTGCTTATTTCTTTTCTGCGATTCTTAGTTTGGCGCTCCGTGATCTCGGATTGCGTTCTATTTCCTCTTCGTCCGGCACAATGACTTTGTTGTTCACCAATTTAAAAGGCGTTTGCAGGTTACCGAAAAAATCCTGTGTCGTTTTACCTTCCACATTACCGGTTTTCATAATGTTTTTAACCATCCGGTCTTCCAATGAATGGTAAGTGATAACGACTAATCTTCCTCCCGGTTTCAAGGCTTCCGTTGCTGCTGTCAACATTTCTTTCAACGCCTCCATCTCTTGATTTACTTCAATGCGAAGTGCCTGAAACACCTTGGCAAGTTCTTTCTTCTCGCGTTCCCGGCCGAAGAGTGGCTTGATGATCTCCAAAAACTCGCCGATTGTCTTTATTTGTCCGTTGGCACGGGCCTTGACGATAACCGATGCTAATTTGCGACTGTTTTTCAATTCTCCATACAGGTAGAAGATATCTGCCAACCGTTCTTCTGCATAAGTGTTTACCACATCTGCTGCTGTGAGTCCGGCCCGTTTGTTCATACGCATATCCAATGCACCGTCGAAGCGGAAAGAAAATCCTCGTTCACTGTCGTCGAAGTGATGGGAGGATACTCCCAAGTCTGCCAGTATGGCGTCTACTTTCTCTATATCGTGATAGCGTAGAAAGTTGTGCAGGTAGCGGAAATTGCTTCGCACGAAAATGAAGCGCGGGTCATCGACAATGTTTCGTTCGGCATCCTCGTCCTGGTCGAATCCTAATAAACGTCCGTCTTTTTCCAAACGCGAAAGTATCTCACGGGAATGCCCTCCACCACCGAAAGTCACGTCTACATACGTGCCATTCGGGCAGATATTCATTCCGTCTACGCTCTCTTTTAGTAATACCGGTACGTGATATGTCAATTCCTCTTGTGTCTCCTTCATCTGTTCTACCTTATTATATAAGCAAGTGACGGCAAAAATACATATTTCTCAAAGAAAAAAGAACCTCCTGTATGGAAAATATGGAATAAAGTTTTCAACAGATTGTTAAATGTTCCCCGAAGTGTTTTTCTTTTGGGTATTTGCCTTTTTCTGTTCCCGTAGTTGGATGCTTAGAAACTTGGTTTTCATCCGTATCTTTTTCAGAAATGCCGGTGCTGATTTAAAGCCGATACGTGCTACCCATACCTTGTCGGCAGTACATTCTTCCGGTTTTTCCACTCCCTTACTCGTGATTGTGGGAAAGAAATTGCCCAGCCCGTCGATGCTAACGGTGCGTCCTTGGTGCAGATGTTCAGCGATAACACCTGATAACTGTACAAGTACCGACATGACATCCCCGTCTTGCAGTGAACTCTTTTCCGCCAATTGCCGGGCTATTTCCGCACTGTCGACGGGTTTCTTTTGTAAAGCTCTTGTGGTTGCATAATAACGCACGTTTGTTTCTCCCTTTGTTGTGTCCACCTTCTTGGTAACTACATAATTAATAGCCATATATTCTTCTGTTATTGATAATTATACTTGTACTGTTTATAAATTTTCAATCGTCTTGTTTGTGACTTTATACTTTTGCTTTAAAAACATGGGGATGTTTTGATACAAAACATGGGCATGTTGTAAACAAGAACATCCGGATGTTTTGAACGACAACATGGGGATGTCTTTAGTGCTGAATCTTTTCACAAAGATATGCTAAAGTATATGGCTGTGCAAGTAATAACCATGTGCTACGGCAGTCAAAAAGATATCTTTTTGTTATGCCTTGTGAATGAGGGGGTTAATGGGAAAGTGTGTGATGTGGTGAAACTATTGATAACATAGAGTCGTATACTTGTTGTTTTTATGTGTTTTTTTATGTGTTTTTCTTTGTTATATACTTACTTTTTTGTACTTGATATATTAAAAATGTTGTAATCAAATAGTCTTTTTTGATGTAATTCTTATTAAATATTTGATGTGCTTGGACTAAATATATTGGTAGTTTATAACAGTCCCTGTATTTGTAGATAAAAATAATTTTCTTATTGTCCGGGTAATCTTTATTTGGATTTGTGATATATTTCTTATAATCATGTATTTAATCGTTTTTATGGATGTTTGATTTGTCCGGGTCATTTTTTAGGATATTGTAATATATATGTTCATATTTACAGAAAATATGTTTCTGTTTGGAGAAGCATTCATTTTGTTTGAGATGTGGAGGAATTATATTTTTAGCTTGTTATTGCTTATGTCAATATTTATATAATATAATAGGCTACTTCTGGCTTATAGAGTAGTAATCGATTTTCTTTAATTAATTGATTTTTTATTATGAGGTTAATTATCTGCTATTTGTATCTCTTTTTATTTAGTATTTCTTATTGTCTCGGACAAGGCCGTTTTGGCAAGATTACTTCACAGCCGGCTGATTTCATTCGATATGGATTAACGCCTGTCTCTTATTTTTCAGGAAAGGTTAGTGTGGAGATTCCTCTTTACACGCTACAAGATCCGGATTTCTCTATGCCGTTATCTCTTAGCTATACTTCAGACGGTCTGAAACCTGCTAAACACCCCGGGTTGGTTGGGCTTGATTGGGTGGTGAACTTTGGTGGGGTAATTACGCGTGAGGTATATGGTGCTCCGGATGATGCGAATGGGCATAATGGCTATGATCCGGCTTCAAACAGCGGATATAATATGGAAAGAGGGTTTTGGATTGCATCGCAAGAGAGGAAATTTACGGCTAAACAATTGCTTACATTTGCTCCTTCGGTTGTGGAGTGTGATTCTTACTCCTGCTATTTACCGATGACTTCCGGAGGATATTATTATGATGCTCAGCCCGATCTTTTCCTTTTTCGTTTTCCGGGTACGACCGGACATTTTATGATAGACAATGACGGACATATACAGAGCACCGATCCGGAGTTGAAAATTGATATTTCGGGGCTTTCCGTGCAATATGTCGAGAATCAATATCCTCGTAGCTCTGTTATAAAGATAACAGACGGTAATGGTTATGTCTATTCTTTTGGCGGTGATTTATCGGCATTGGAATATCGCAATGATGTAAAACCGGGACAGAATATACCTTTTAAAGATAGGCGCTCGGTCATCATGGCATGGCATCTGGTGAAAATTCAAGCTCCCAATGGACGTGTCATGAACTTTAATTATGCTTCTGGATTTGTTGATCGAATCGATTCTCCATATTGGCAGGCTTCTTCTTCCAGTGACAATACTTCTTGGGACAGGCGCACCTATTCTGCGGTCAAAGGGGTATATCCTGCTTCTATTACGATTCCGGATACAGGAGTGAGCGTTGAGTTCTCACTTTCGAGAGAGACTTGCCGGAAGTTTTATCTGGGTTTTGCGGACTATAATTATCTTTCTTTCCAGTTATCCTCTCTGTCTGTGAAACAGGATTCGAAAGAAATATATAAATATGTATTCGAGTATGATAATAAACAGCATCTCCGCTTTTTGAAAAGCGTTCATATGCCTGATGGCGGAGTTTATCGAACGGAATATAATCATACTACATATCCCGAGCCGGACACGAAGCATGTTGATTTTTGGGGGTATTGGAGTCTTGATAATTCTCAAGGTAGCGGATTGCTTAAAAAAATGGTTTATCCGACAGGGGGATATTCGGAGTTTCTTTATGAACCGCATTCTTATAGAGAGCGTGTAGAGACTCGTGTCTATATAAATAGTTTTACCCCTATGTTGGTAGAAAAAGAAGGAGTGGCTGGTGGGTTTCGGGTATCTCAGATTTGTAATGTGGATGGAAAGACACAAGGAAAAGAGTGCCGTACGTTTAAATACGAAGATCAATCGGGTAGGAAAAGCGGTATTTTGTGTCAATATCCTCCTTATTTTATTAATGATCAGGGGAATGAAGTATATGTAGTTAGTGATATTTGGTATAAAAATTACAATATTGAGGATCAGCATGTCGGGTATTCGAATGTCAAAGAGTGTTTTGATGACGGCTCTTTTATCTATTATGTTTATTCCGATTATAGGAGTAATCCGGATAAACCCGACGTCTCTTTAAAGCAAAATACGATGGCCAGTGAACTCAGCTTGGTTTCATGCAATGTAAATCGTGTCACCAGTGCTTCACAAGAGAGAGGTCGTCTTCTTTCTAAAAGTTTCTTTCAGAGGGATGGCTCTTTATCAAAACGCGAATCTTATTTTTATTCTGATGTCGGAGTGAATGATGAAATGCTTCCTTTGGATCCTGATTATGATAGGGTACCTTTTGATCCGGGTGATTATATTGTTTCTTTTCGATCGATGGAGGGAGGGGCTTTAGCCAAAAAGATATACTTGAAATCGTATCCTTTGCAGGCAAGTGTGGAGCGGACTACTACTAAGGGTTCTGTCCTTCGTTCGAAAAGATATAAGTATAACCGGTTGAATCAATTGATAGAACAGAAAGATTATTGCAGTGATGGCTCTACCTTGAAGCATACTTATGCTTATCCCAATGAACGGACCTCTTTGGAGGTTTCGAATGTTTATAATCGCATGGTGGCAGCCAATATGATTAATAAGCCGGTTGAAGAAACGACTTTTCGTAATACCCGGAGACTTGCTTCTTCCCGTACTACTTATCGTATGCACGGCAGTTTACCCGTGAAAGATTCTATTATGCAATCTTTTAGAAATGAGCCTTATCAGTTTATGACAGCCTATCCGTACTATGACAGTTTGGGGCACGCCCTGTTTGAGGTTAATCGGGATGGTACCCGTACTATTCGTTTATGGGGATACAATTGCAGGTATCTGGTGGCGGAGATACGTAATATACCGGAGACGGATATGAATACTGTCTGGAGTATCATACGTCCGGAGCGTTTTTCTTTCAGTTCTTCTCCTGATTTTTCGTTTGTAGAGGTTTTGCGTAGTTCTTATCCGGATATACAGGTTTATTTATATACTTATTCCCCTTTAGTGGGAGTTCTCTCCGTGACTTCTCCAAATGGTAAGGTTACAAACTTTCGTTATGATGCGGCGGGTCGCCTTGTAGAAAAGACGGATCATGTGGGGCACGTTGAATCTAAATATGAATATAACTATATGCCTTATTGATTTATTCCTGGATTACTAACTTTTAAAAGATATAAATAATGAAATTATTTCTGTTCTTTATGTTGGCTGTGATGGTTCCTCTCCAGTTGTTTTCACAGTATTCTTTGGAACGTACAACTCATCTTCCCCGTCCGGGCGATCGTCTTGGCAAGCAGGAGGCAGCGTATAAATCTCCCGGTGCAAAAGGGACAGGGATTGTCTGGAATTTCAGTGAGCTGGAAAACAGGAACGCGAACTACGAACTCAGATACACCTCTCCGCATCCTGATTCGGATACCATTATCGGCATCGAGCACCGGACCATGTACCGTTATCAATTATCCGGCGATACCCTGTTTACTCCCGGTTACGAAAACTCCACCACGCGGATCGGATACCGGATACCCGAATCCCTGCTGATATTTCCGTTCCCTTATGGACGCAGCCTTACCACCTGTTTCGGCGGAAAAGGGAATTATTGCAACCGGCTGGGGATTGATATTTGCGGCAGGTCCACAGTCACTGCGGATGCCACCGGCCTGATGATTCTTCCCGGAGGAGATACCTTGCATCATGTCCTGCGGGTACATACCTGCAAGCTTGTCTTCGAACGGACGGGGCCCGGACCTGCTCATGCAGTGGCCGGCTTGGATACCGTTACCGGTCCGGTCTGCTATCGTGACAGCGTGAACCGCTACCTGGCTGACGACTCGGCCCATTTTCAGATCGATACCTGGCGTTGGTATGCAGAGGGGTATCGCTATCCGATCTTTGAAAGCATGCACAGCGCCATTTGCAAATCCGGCAAGAAATCCACCCATTTCTCCACCTCTTTCTATTATCCGCCGGAAGAGCAGTATTATGGTCTGGGCGGTGATCCGGAGAATCAGGAAAAACGCGACAGGAGGGAAACGGACAACCGTTCCGAGGCTTTCCTGACGGAAAATCCGGGAGAAAAGGGGTATGGGCACGCGTATGAAGATGAACTTATTCGCTATGCCTGCCATTCGGACGGTCAGGAGGTGTCTTTGAACCATATCCTGAAGACAGACTCCGATGTGGGCATCGAACTGTACGACATCCGGGGACGCCGGTATTCCGCCGTGCAAAAGGCCTGCCAAAGTGCGGGAAGTTACCGGGAACAACTCCCATTGGGCGGACTGCCTGCGGGGGAATACCTGCTGCGCATAGCCGTCGGGGATAAAACATATGGCGAAAAGATACTGAAACGGTAACCGGCCAACCTTTAAAAACAAAAACTTATGAAACACGTTTATATATTGCTAATCCTGTCCATACTGGATTGGAAGCCTGTCCTTTCGCAGGATGACAATCAGAACTACATCCGTACCCGCGTGATGCTGGATGAGAATGCCTCCAGATACCTGGAGACGGTTCAATACTACGACGGGCTGGGGCGTCCGTACCTGAACGTACAAAAGAATATCACCCCCTCCGGTGCCAATCTCTCCACCCTCCGGGAATACGATGCCTTGGGACGTGAATCCAAAACCTGGCTGCCGTATGTGAACTCCCTGGACTATCTGTCTCCGGAAGATATAAAAAAGAAGATTTCCACCACCTATGGCGGCGATCCGAGAGCCTTCAATGAATCCGTCTACGAAGCCTCTCCCCTGAATCGTGTCGTCAGGCAGTATGGCGCCGGCAGTTCCTGGGCCGCCCGCCCGGTATCGACCGATTATCTGACCAATACCGCTACCGGGGCATTGGCCTGCAAGTTATACAAACTGGACGATTCGGGGACGCTGACACAAGGCGGCAACTATTCCGGCGGTTCGCTGTATGTCAACAAAGTAACCGACGAGGATGGCAATCCGTCGTATTCTTTCGTAGACATGTTAGGGCAGACGGTTCTGACCCGCCAGACTTCTGCCGGAGAGACTTATGACACCTACTATGTTTATGATGATTTCGGTAACCTGCGTTTTGTACTTCCTCCCGCCTGTCAGGATACTCCGGAACTGTCTTTTTACGGTTACCAATACAAATACGATGCGCGCAACCGGTGCATAGAGAAAACACTGCCGGGATGCCGGCCTATATACTATGTCTACGACCGGGCCGATAATCCGGTCCTTTCCCAGGACGGGGTACAGCGCGCCAGAAATGAGTGGACTTTCAACTTATACGACACGTTCAGCAGAGTGGTCGTTACCGGACTGATGCAAACGCAGAGCTCGAGGGAAGAGTTGGCTGACAAATACAAAGAAACCCTGTTCAGGGCTTCATTGACCCAAAACTGCCCTTATGATTTGAACAAGGCGGACAATTTGTTCGGTTATGAAACTTCCGTCCTGTCGGGCTACGGTGTGAAGGTC
>ENA-OROM01003374-OROM01003374.1-human-gut-metagenome-genome-assembly--contig:-NODE-3374-length-10347-cov-5.512923_pt1 | contig 10347 bp, 7 predicted proteins | sample MGYA00242129_ERZ509050 | MGnify/ENA primary metagenome ERZ509050 (study PRJEB26280, sample SAMEA2338701) | human gut metagenome | biome: human gut; feature: human-associated habitat; material: faeces...
GCAGAAGTAGGAGTAGGACTGACAGGCAATACAGCAGAGGCTGGAGTAGGACTTGCAGGAAGCACAGCAGAAGCAGGAGTAGGACTTGCAGAAAGCAAGACCGCAGCGGAAGCAGGTCTTGAAGCAAGCAAAACAGAAGTAGGAGTAGGACTTACAAGCATGGTAGAAGCCAAAGTAGGCTTAACAGAAAGCGAAGCAGAAGCAGGAGTAGGCTTAGCAGAAAGTGCAGCAGAGAAAGAAACAAGACTTGCAGAAAGCACAGGTGAAGAAAAATGGAATATACAAAAAAATAATGTTAGTAGACAAGTAAAAAAATGTTCTAATTGTGGCTCAATTAATGATATCGATGCCGTATATTGTAATAAATGTGGCAGCAAACTATTAGAGGAAAAATATACAAAATCTGATAGTGCTGCTTACAAAAAATATGCTTTTATATTAGTAGTATTATTAATACTATGCTTTGGTAGTATTACTGTAGTAAAGAGTTTTAGTGGACCAGAGCAGGTTGCTAAAAATTATATATCAGCAATTAATAAAGGAGATTATAAGGAAGCTTATAAATATCTAGATGTAGAAGAAGGGAGTTTTATAAATAGTGACTTATATGTACAACAAATGCATACTTTAGACAATAATCCTAAATTATATGGAAATTTACCTTATGAAGAAATTCGTAGTAGCTCTGTACAAATAGAAGATATTAAAACATCTAAACAAAATGATAATAGTATATATGAGTATCAAGCTATTGGCAGAAATAATGCTATTATGAAAGTCAAGGTAAAGAAATATAAGGGAATTATATTTGATGACTATAAAATAATACCAGATAACGTATATCGTAGTTTGACTATAGAGGTAGATGATTTAGCAAAAGTTTATATTGATAATATTCTTTTAACTGAAAAAGAGAAGACTGATCATTCTACAAATATATTTACTGTTAAGCATATTTTTGCCGGTAAGCATAGTTTAAAGGTTGAACGTCCATTATGTAAGCCTTATGACGAATCATTAGAATTAGACACAGTTAATTTAGAGAAGTGTAATGTATTAGGAAAGGCAATGTTAACTGAAGATGTTATTAAACAGTTGAATTTGGATACAGAAAAACTTCAAAGAAAAGTTATTGAATGCGCTTTAAGAAATGAGGAGTTTACGGCTTTGGATTATAATTTAAAATACCCAGATAAATTACAAGATATGTATGTAAAATACAAAAGATTTTTCAATCGTAATGATGGTAGTGGGATTTATGATTTGAAAATAAATAAGGTTTCGAGTGATACTAAATTCGATTCTTTGCCATATAATCCATTCAAAGGTAGATTAAGTAAAATTTATTTTGAATTTGAGTATACAAGAAAAAATAGAAATGGTATGCAAAAATCAAGAATTGGTAGAGGTGAAGGTTATCTAACAGCATTATATGAATATCAAAATAAAAAACTAGAACTAGTTTCGGTAGTTAATTACCAATTAAAAACACATTAATGAAAGGATGCGTATTATAATGATTAAAAAAACAGGAGTAGTATTATCTTTAGCTATATTATTAGGAGTAAATACGATATATGTTCCTCCAGCACATGCTCTTGATTGGGGAAAATTTGGTAAAAGAATTATCAATAGCATAGGGGATACCTTTTCTGGAGGTCATTCTTCAAAACCTAAAGTTGTGAAAAAAGATAAATCTAAAGAAACTCATTCAGAGACAACTATTTTAGATAATCGAATGTACCAAATTGTTGATATTCAGGGAGGCTATAAGAAAGCTAAACTTTATGCTGAACGAGTAGGTGGGCATTTAGCCGTAATTGATTCACCTAGAGAAAATCAGTTGCTGTATAATTTTATGGTTTCTCAAGGATATGATAGCGCTTATATTGGCTTGATTGATGAAAATCTAGATGGTAATTGGAAGTTATATAATGGTGAACAGCCTAAGTTTTTCAATTGGCATTCTGGACAACCTACTCGTGAAGAAAAAAATGAAAAATATGCAATGCTTTATAGAAAATATAAAAACGGAAAATGGAAAGCAGGTTCCTTTTCTCCGTTATTAGAAAATAGTAATAGTACAGCTTTTATTATAGAGTGGGATAAAGAAGTTCATGCTGCTGACTACAAAGAACCAGTTAAAGATAGTACTCCTGTTTACACTGGAGAACCATCTTATGATTCTGGTATATATGATGATTATCAAGATAACAGTAATGAGGAAGAAATTTCTGGTTAATGATGGTAGTGCAATTAATATATAGCTAAATTACAAGTATACTGTTATATTATCTATAGCAGTATACTTGTTTTACAATTTAATAATTGACAAGAAGTAGGGAGGCGCTTTGCTATGGAGCATGAAGTATTAAAGCTTAACAGTCATTGTAATTGTGAACTCGAATTTAATGAGATTGTGGAGGCAGTGGTATTAGTTTATAAGGATAGCGTGGATATCTATTACCAGCATACTAAGGATGAAATAGCTGTTTCTGTATTACCAGGTAAGAAGTGCTTAGCTATGTTGAGTACAACTGCTGATTACCTTCTGCTCAAGAAAAAAGGTAAAAAGCTTATTTTCAAACAAGGCTATACTTATAGTGATTACCCTTGTTATGAAACGATAAAGATAATATTTAAAAATAATGATGTTGTTGTCAAACGTAAAAAAGATAAGAAGGAAGAACGCATCAGGATATATGATCGGTTAGACGAAATGTTTGAGCGGATCAGCGAAGACTATGATAGTGGGCAAGAAGAGGATGATGACGATCCCATTGCTGTTTTAGGGGATTTAGAGATTAACGTAGAAGGGGATTCAAGTGATGCATGATAATATAACAATTAAAAAGCTATTTTGTAATATGCTTAAATTTATGATAAGCGTTATGGCTTTATGCTGTAGTTTTAGCGTAGCGCTGGCCTAATATATTTTTTTGAAGTGATGATGCGTAATGAAGTTTTACATGTTGATTCTTCAAATTAAGGGAATTAGTAGGCATAGCGATTTTTCTTGCTATTTATCTAACAACTTCTTATAATTATAATTAGAAAAGTAATTAGCAAGGAGGTAGCTTATGTTAGAGGGTAAGAATATAGAATTCAAGCGCCAATATACTGATGATATTAAATACGCAGTGTTGGCGTTTGCTAATACTGAGGGAGGAACATTATATATTGGAATTAATGATGATGGCAGCGTGGAGGGAGTAGAAAATCCAGATGCTGTGATGCTGCAGGTAATGAACATGATTCGTGATACTATTCGACCTGATATTACAGTAGCAGTTGATTGCAGTACTGAGCTTATGGAGAATAAGCATGTTGTTGTGCTCATAATTCAGCGAGGAGTTGCCAGACCTTATTATTTAGCTAATGAGGGAATTAGGCCAGCGGGAGTGTATGTAAGACAGGGGGCATCATCTGTTCCTGCATCAGAGACTGCCATTCTTCAAATGATTAAGGAATCGAGTGGCGACGTTTATGAAGAAGCACGTTCTTTAAACCAAAATCTGACGTTTAAAGAAGCAGAGGCATACTTTGCTAAAAAACACTTGCAGTTTGGCGATGTGCAGAAGCGCACCTTGCAGCTAATTAGTGCCGATGGAACCTATTCCAATCTTGGCATGCTGCTTTCTGACCAATGCATTTCTATTATTAAGCTGGCAGTTTTTGAGGGTAGCAAAAAGACTGTTTTTCACGACCGTAAAGAATTGAGTGGCTCGTTGTTCAAGCAGCTTGAAGATGCTTATGCTTATATTAATCAATTTAATTATACACGTTCAGAATTTCCTGGCTTGGAACGAGTAGACACACGGGACTATCCACCTGAGGCTGTGCGTGAGGCTTTATTGAATGCTGTAATCCATCGGGAATATGGCATTGGTGGACCGACGCTGATTAGTATTTTTGATGACAGGATAGAATTTGTGACGATAGGCGGGTTGGTCAAGGGCTTGTCTTTGGCAGATATTAAGCTTGGTGTATCTATGCTGAGAAATAAAAATCTGGCGAATGTTTTTTATCGTTTGCATTTAATTGAAGCCTATGGAACGGGGCTTTTAAAGATCGATGAGTGCTATGCGGATTGTGCAGTGAAGTCACAGCTTTTGGCAACAGATAATGCCTTTAAGCTTGTACTTCCTAATATTAATTTTGCTGCTAAACGGGTGAAGAATTATTCTTTGGCAGATGAAAGTAAGACTGCGTCCAAGAAAGAAGAGCGTTATCAAATTGTACTTGAATTAGCGCGCAAAAATTCTCTGGTTACGCGGAGTATGATAGAGAAGGCTTTGCATGTATCGACATCCACAGCGGTTCTTGTGCTCAAAAAGATGCTGCAGATGGGGCTGTTAAAAAAATATGGCGAAGGCAGGAATGTAAGCTATTCGTTAGCTTGCTGAGAGAGACAATAATTTTTTACTTCCCCTTAACCTATGCTTCATGTAGATTTCATTTTACTGCTGCATTGCTCATCTTTGGCGTATATCGTAATATGTAAAAAAGCAGACGCTCGCTTGAACGTCTGTAAGCGTCAAATCAACCATGTATGAAAAAAGAGGCTGGGACAAAACCAACTTCGACAAATTAAAGAATCGCTAGAGTTTAAGTTTTTTGGCTTTTGCACTAAAAAACCAGCGGATATTTACCTGACGGTAAACTTCCACTGGTTTTCTTTTTTATGCTGGGTTTTGTCCCAGCTTTTTTAGCTATAAAGAAGTTTGAAGTTGTATTAAGTGCTTTAATACGAAAGTGTGCAGAAAAAATTAACCATGTTAATCAGTTAGCTTCCCTTCCTCCTTCATCAGCCTCTCATTATAAATCGCCGGCGAAGCGCCTGCTTCCGTAATGTGCGGCGTTAAAAGCAGCAAAACCTCCGTCTTGCTGTGCGAACGTGAACGGTTTTTAAACAGCTCGCCCAAAAGGGGAATCTTGCTCAAAAAGGGCACCTTCTGCATAGTACGCTGCTGCTCCTCGCTTATCAATCCGCCGATAACCAGCGTTTCGCCGCTGTACATGCGCACGTTGGTGTCGGCGGTACGACTGGTGATGCGGTAATTTTTCAGCTCGCTGATAAGCACCGGCGTGCTTACCTCGGTGTGGACACTGGCAGTAACCATTTTACCATCCTCACTGATGATAGGCGCATATTGCAGCTTGATGCCGGCGTCCAGATATTCCGTTGCCGTATAACTGCCGCTGCTGTCATGCTTTTCTGTCTGCACGGGAATGTGGTCACCGATGAAAATGCTGGCCTCCTTGCCGGGGATGGTGATGATGCGCGGTGTTGCCAGAATGCGCGCTTTACCGCTATTGATAAGGGCATTAAGCGTAGCGTTGAAGCGGAAGGCAAAACCACGCCAGAATTTAAAGCTGCCGTCATAATTGCTGCTGTCGCTGTCACCATTGTTCGTTTCCTGCGCGCGCTGGGGAATAGTATCCCAGTCCCAGCGCACGCCCAGGTTTTTACTGTCCTCACGGCTGACGGCGATGATTTTGGCTTCCAGCGTTACCTGTCTTGTTGCTATATCCAGCTTGGGTAGCAGATGCTTTAAGCGTGCATGGCTTTGCTCATCTCCCAAAAGGATGAGGCTGTTGGTGATAGTATCCAGCCCTAGCTTAGTGCCGAAATGTGGCGTCAACGCTTCCTGCACGTCCTTGGCGCGGGCGTAGCTCAGAGAATAGCAGGCCAGGCGTTCGCTGACGGGCTGCGGTAGTGTGGGAATATTTACTGCAACAGTTTGGCCGACGTTGGCGGGGGAAGGCAAAAAGGGATTGGTGAGCTTATTTTGAGCGTTGCAGGGCAGAGCTATGGCAAGCAGCAGACTGCTGAGTATTAACGGGAAAAATCGTTTTAGCATAATGGCTCCTTTCAGTGTTATCCGTTAAGATGACGACAACAAGCATTGCATAGTAAATTTCATTTTTCATTTTAGCGCAAGCAGAGAAAAATTTCAAGTGAAAATTTAGAAAATAGAGAAAATTTTAAATTATTATATTGCATTTCGCTTTTTTTATGCTACAATGGATGCAACACAAGAAAAATGAGGTGATACAGTGGAGGGCTTGCGTAATAATAAACTGGCGGAGGATTTGCTGCATCTGTCATTGGCTCAGGGTGCCAGTGACATGCATATCGAGCCTGACGGACAGGGAGTGCGTGTGCGCATCCGTGTTGACGGCCTGCTGCAACAGCTGTGTGTGCTGCCGCGTACGCAGCAAAGCACGCTGCTGACGCAGCTGAAGGTGTGGAGCGGTATGGATATTGCCGAAAAAAGAGTGCCGCAGGATGGGCGTCTTTTGCTGGAGCATGAAGGCAGCGAGGTGGATTTGCGTTTATCCAGCCTGCCGACGGTGAACGGTGAAAAGCTGGCGATTCGTTTTTTGCAGCGTCAGGATAATCTGCTGCAGCTGGAGCAGCTGCAGTTCAGCGAAAGTAATTTGCAGCGTTACCGTCAGCTTTTTCATCAGCCAAACGGCTTGGTGCTTTTGACAGGACCTACTGGCAGCGGTAAAACAACGACGCTATATGCCACGCTGCAGGAGCTTGATGCTGCGGCCGGCAATATTATAACGCTGGAGGACCCGGTGGAATATAAGCTGGCGGGGATTAATCAGGTGGCGGTCAACCGCAGGAGCGGACTTACCTTTGCTGCAGGACTGCGTTCTATTGTACGTCAGGACCCGGATGTGATTATGCTTGGCGAAATCAGGGATGAGGAAACGGCGGCGATGGCGGTACATGCGGCGCTGACAGGTCATTTGGTTTTGAGCACATTGCACACAAATGATGCCATCGGCGCTGTGTACCGTCTGCTTGATATGGGAATTGCTGATTATCTGCTGGCTGCCGGTCTACGCGGCGTGTTGGCACAGCGTTTGCTGCGCCGTCCGTGCCGCTATTGCGGCGAACGGCGCTTGGCAACAGCAGCGGAGCTGCAGTATCTGGGGCGCAGAGCGGATGAAAAACGGCAGGTGGTGCAGGCTCACGGCTGTGAGCATTGTCACGGCACCGGTTACAGAGGGCGTCTGGCATTGCATGAGCTGATTGTGTTTGATAAACGTATGCAGCAGCTCTTGGTAAACGGCGCCGATGAAGCAGAGCTTTTGCGGGAGGCACGTAAGCAGGGCTGGCGCAGTCTGTATGCTGATGCAGTTGATAAGGTGCTGCAGGGGGCAACTACGGTTGAAGAATTGTGGCGCGTCGGTATCACCGGGGAGGCTGATAATGCTTGATAAGCTGTTGCTGCAGGCAAAAAGTATGGGAGCCAGTGACCTGCATCTTACACCTGAGGGAATGCCGATGGTACGCGTAGATGGCAGTCTGCAGCCTTTGCAAAACGAAATTATTTCCCGGGAAAAGCTGGAGAAAGCGTTACTTGCCTTGCTGCCGGAGCAGGAAAAACAGCAGCTGCTGCAGACAGGTGAGATTGATACTGCTTTTAGTGACAGACTGCAGGAGCGCTGCCGGCTGAATATTTACCGCCTTGGCAACGGCTATGCGGCGGCGATTCGTCTGCTCCCGAAGGATATTCCTGACTGCAACAGTCTTGGCCTGCCGCAAATTATCAGTCAGCTTGCCGAGAGCAGCAGCGGTCTGCTGCTCGTTACAGGTGCCACAGGCAGCGGCAAAAGCACCACGCTGGCCTCGCTGGTACAGCAGATAAATCAAACGCGCGCTGTACACATCCTGACGCTGGAGGACCCGGTAGAATATGTCTATCCTGCTGGCCTGGCACTGATTAACCAGCGCGAGGTGGGGCGTGATACAAGGAGCTTTGCCAGCGGCCTGCGCAGTGCGCTCAGGCAGGACCCTGATGTTATTTTAGTAGGTGAGCTGAGAGATGCGGAAACAATCGGTATAGCGTTGACGGCGGCGGAAACAGGTCATCTTGTTTTGGCAACGCTGCACACGCAGGATGCTGCAGGTACGGTAAACCGTATTCTTGATGTGTTGCCGGACAGACAGCATGTGTGTACGCAGCTGGCCGACTGCCTGCTCGGGATTTGCTGCCAGAGGCTTTTGCCCCGTTGCGACAGAGCAGGCAGAGCGGCGGCCTTTGAGGTGCTCGTTGCAACGCCTGCTATGCGCAATCTTATTCGTGAGGGGCGTACGCATCAGCTGCAGTCTTATCTGCAGACAGGCGCGCGCTACGGTATGCAGACGATGGAGGATGCGGTAAAGGCCTTGCAGTTGCGAGGAATAATCGCATGAAAAAAAGCCGCTGTGAAAAACAGCGGCTTAATATATACAGATATACCGTAAAACGGTATTACAAAATCTCTTCTCTGATTAAAGTGTTCATCATCTTTTGCTTACCCAATACCCAGAGCAGGTCGTTTTCTTCGAAAACAAGTGAAACGTGGGGATTAGTAATCGTAAAGGCGCCACGCTCCAGACCGACAACGAGGCAGCTCCATTTGTTGCGCAAATCCGCAGCCTTCAGTGATGTTCCCAAAATAGGAGAATGCTTATCAATCGTAATTGCCAAAGAGAGAAATTGCTGCTCCGGTTTATTTTGGTGGTTATCCAGCATAAATTCACGCAGGCTTTGCGGAAAATCGCAGCGTTCCAGGCCTAAGCTGCGCTGTCTTACGGCAGCATCAAAAACCTGCAGCTGGCTGGCGGTGCCGATGAGCAGCAGCTTATCTCCCTGCTCAACTATCTGCTCACCGCCGGGCATGTCAACAGTGCGATTGCTGCCCAAAAGTTGCAGAACGTTGCAGCCGTAGCTTTCACGGAAGCCAAGACTGCGCAGGCTGCGTCCTTTGATGGGAGAATCCTTTTGCAAATCGTAATAAACTAGCTGCAAATCCTCGTCGAACCAGGTACGGCTGTCATCGGGAGCACTTTCACGATGCTTGCGCATGTGCTTTTCGTTAAGGTTTACCAAAAAGCGTGATTCGATACGCAGGTACTCGCTCATCAGCCAGTCGGAGGAGGAGATGAAGTAGGCTGCCAGCAATATAGAAACGCAGGCCAGGAAGCCGTGCAGATTCAACAGAGTGTGGAAGATGAAGTACAGAGAAGCAGATGCTACAAGCAGCTTGCCGAATACAAGGAACATTAACGGCAGATGGTTAGCACGCTTTTTAAACCAGAGCTTGGAGAATAAATCACCGTTGTCGGCGCGGTTAACAAGCACAGCACGCAAAATCGGTGACATGATGATAAAGGTGGCAGCGGCGGTCAGCAGTCTGCTGTACGGCAGCTTCAGCGTGTTGCCCAAATAAGGCAACAGGTAATATTCCGCACCTAAGGCAATGGCTGCCAGCAGGGTGATGAAAATCAGCATACGCATGGTGTAACCGGTAAGCAAATTCTTCCAGTCCTGATCCTTGTCATCATCGGTATTGGTGCCGGTGTAACGGTTAAGCCAGCTTTTAGCCTGAGGCGGCAACAGCTTCAGCACCAGCTGGTAAAAGGGCTCGGCTGCCATGATGCAGAAGGGGGTAGTAAAGGTAGTGATTACGGATACCGCTACGATAATCGGATATAAAAAGCTGCTGATTACGCCCAGGCTCATGCCGAGGGAAGCGATAATAAAGGAGAATTCACCAATCTGTGCCAGGCTGAAGCCGCAGTGTACAGAGGTGTTGAGGCTTTGGCCGGAGGCCAGCACGCCGCCGGTGGAGAAAATCAGCTTGCCGATAATTGTTGCTACTACCAGCACGAAAATAGGCAGTGCCTGCTCCAGAAGGATAGCGGGATCTACCATCATGCCGACGGATACGAAAAAGACAGCGCCGAACAAATCCTTGATAGGAGCAACGAGGTGCTCGATTTTTTCGGCGTTAGGTGCTTCGGCAATCAAAGAGCCCATGATGAAGGCACCCAAAGCGGAGGAGAAGCCGAGCTGAGTTGCCAACACAACCATACCGAGGCACAGGCCGATGGAAACAACTACCAGAGTTTCTTCGTTCATCAGCTGTTTAGCCCATTTAAAGAAGCTGGGAACAAGGTACATACCCAGAACAAACCATAAAACGAGGAAGAAAATCAGACGGCCGATACTGAGCAACAGCTCCATCGTGGAAACGTCGGCGCTGGCTACAGCCATAGTTGCCAGCAGCACCATCATCACGATACCGGCGATATCTTCAATAATCAGCACGCCGAAAACTATTTCCGTAAAGCGCTGCGCCCTGAGCTTTAAATCGTCGAAGGCTTTGATAATAATCGTGGTGGAGGACATAGAAAGCATACCGCCTAAAAAGAGACTGTCCATATGATTCCAGCCCAGCAGCGTACCGGCGAAGTAGCCCACGGCCAGCATGCCGCCTATTTCTACCGCAGTGGCGATAAAGGCTGTACTGCCTACGCTTTTCAGCTTGTAAAAGCTG
>ENA-OROM01003378-OROM01003378.1-human-gut-metagenome-genome-assembly--contig:-NODE-3378-length-10332-cov-4.090396_pt1 | contig 10332 bp, 10 predicted proteins | sample MGYA00242129_ERZ509050 | MGnify/ENA primary metagenome ERZ509050 (study PRJEB26280, sample SAMEA2338701) | human gut metagenome | biome: human gut; feature: human-associated habitat; material: faeces...
CATGGAAAACGAGCGGCTGTGCTTTTCTGTTCTGTCGGATTACGCCCGTGTGCTGCGGGATTGGAAGGTGCGGTATGCGCCGCAATCTCCTGACGCGCCTGTTCACGCACGGTTCATGGAAGCCTGTCACAAGCTCGACGAAACGGAATACAATCTGGAAATTCTGTGTGCCGGTGATTCCCATGAACGCGCCGAAGTGGTCAATTATCTGCTTGCAGACGGCCGGTTGGACAAGCTCAAGGAAATCATCAATGGGAGGGATGAAGCGTGAACAAGAAGTATGCCGGGCTGGATTTTCCAGCGTGGTTCGATGGCAAGGATGTCAACGAGGCGGCTTTTTGCCGGGAGTTTCTATCAAAGAACAAGCTCATCTATGCGGACAACGCATTTTTCACACCGGACGGGCGGCTGACAGACCCGCTGCTGCTGAAAGAAAAAATCTACGCCGAGCTGGAGTGCTGCGCCGCAAAGAACATTCCACGCACCATTTCCAACATCGTGGAGATCATGAAGCTGGCGGCTCACACGGAGAGCTTTCCACCAAAGCAAGATGAAATTCATGTGCAGAACGGGACGCTCCGCATCGATGGCAGCTTTCTTGCGGGGCGGGCTGAGATCGTGCGCAGCCGGTTTCCTATTGCCTACAATCCGCAGGCGGGAAAGCCGGTTGTCTGGCTGCGGTTTCTTTCCGACCTACTTTACCCGGAGGACATTCCAACCTTTCAGGAGTATATCGGCTATTGCCTCGTTCCCAGCACCAAAGGGCAGCGCATGATGATCCTCAAGGGCGAGGGCGGCGAGGGAAAATCGCAGATCGGCCCTGTGCTGGCGCGTCTGTTTGGCTGCAATATGAAAGACGGCAGCATTGCAAAAATATCCGACAACCGGTTTGCCCGCGCCGATCTGGAACACATTCATCTTCTTGTGGATGACGATATGAAAATGGAGGCGCTGAAGCAGACCAACTACATCAAGTCTATCGTCACGGCGGAGCTGCCCCTGGATTTGGAGAAGAAAGGCTTGCAGAGTTATACCAGGCGGATATGCGGGTACGGTTTCTGGCCTTTGGCAACGGCACGTTGCAGGCCCTTCATGACCGCAGCTTTGGCTTTTTCCGCAGGCAGATCATTCTGGAAGCCAAGGAGCGTGACCCCAATCGGAAAGATAATCCCTATCTGGCAGAAAGGCTCTGTGAGGAAAAGGAAGGGATTTTCCTATGGGCGCTGGAAGGACTGCGGCGGCTGATTCGCAATGACTTCCAATTCACCATCAGCGACCGCGCCGGTGCCAATATGGAAGCGGCTGTGGCTGACGGAAACAATATCGTGGAGTTTATGAAATCCGAGGGCTACTTCCGGCTGAAAGCAGATTCGGAGGTCAGTTCCAAAGCCATCTACGATGTGTACCAGCAATGGTGCGAAGATAATGCCCTGAATCCGCTGGCCCAGAAAAGCCTGACCGCCTACCTGAAGCAGAACGAGAAAGCCTATAATCTGGAATACACCAACAAAGTCCATATCGGCGGCGGACGGTATGCCAGGGGATTTATGGGGATTGAGCTGCTGCAAAGGCCTGGGTGGTAAAAAGAAAACAGATTAAAAACAAGTGTACCGTCCGTACCAGTGTACTACCCGGTACACCAGTACACATGGTACACGTTTTTTCAGTCCATACTCTTTTCTTATGTAAACCGAGCGGGACCAGCCTGAATTAGCGCGGTCAAAATCAATAGGACTGGAATCCGCAAAGCTTTTTCCCGATTGATATCTCTTTTTCACGAAATCGAGATGGTGGGAATTGTGAAGCAGATTCATGGTTTTGTGGTGTATTTCTCTGTTCCCACTCAAATCCCGCGGAATAGTGAAAACGGAGGGCGCTTCCTGTGAACAGGGCATCACGTCTGAAAAATGGAGCGGATTTCAAAGGAGACCGATTATTCACGAAATCGGAAAGCGAGTTCACAGGCATAAACACCCGCTTTCCGAAACAGACAACAGAAAAAATAGGAGGAAATTTTGAAATGAATGTAAGAAATGAGATAAAAGCACAGATCATCCGTACCGGCATGACCATGCAGGAAGTGGTAGACCTGCTTTCTCAGGAGTACGGTTGGAGTGACAGCGTGTCCAACCTGTCCGCCAAGCTCCAGCGTGAGAGTATCCGTTACAAAGAGGTGCTGGAGCTTGCCGACGTGCTGGGCTATGAAATCGTCTGGCAGAAACGGAGGGATTCCTGATGGAGAAACCTCAGTATGCAATTCTGCGCTTCGCCAAATATAAGGGGCCGGAGATTGGGAGCATTGAAGCCCATGACGAGCGCACCAAGGAGAAATACGCCAGCAACGATATTTGATGTATTTACGCAAATCAAGAATGGATACAGATTATGAAGAAATCTCGATTACAGAAACCCTGAGCCGACACAGAATTACATTGGAAAAGCTATGCAAATCTAAACGGCTTCATGTGGATGAAGTTCTGGAGGAGGTGGTGTCCGGCGAATCTCTGACTGCGCGTCCTCAGATGATGCGTCTATTGGAAATGGTCAGTACAGGCGCTTATGCAGGTGTAGTTTGCATGGATATTGAACGGCTGTCCAGAGGTTCGTCCATGGAATCCGGCTATATCATGCAGATTTTGCAGGTCAACGGCTGTAAAATCGTTACCCCCGGCAAGATCTACGACTTGCAGAATGAATCCGACGAGCAGTTTACGGATATGAAATTCATGTTCAGCCGCTATGAGCTGAAAACCATCACCAAACGGCTGGTGCGGGGCAGAAATCAGTCTGCTTCTGAGGGCAAGTTTATGGGTTCTATGGCACCCTATGGTTATCGGGCTTATAAGCTCCCCGGAGAAAAGGGAAACAGCCTGATGGTTATCCCAGAGGAAGCCAGCGTAGTTCGGATGATCTTTGGCATGTATGGATTGCAGGGTATGGGCTACAATGCCATTGCCTATCGGCTGAACGATATGCACATTCCCGCACGGAAAGGGCAGTGGAGCCAGACCTCTGTTGCCAATATCCTGACCAATGAATCCGAAACGGATCTTCTTCGACAGAAAAGTGACGGCAATCAGCGAAAACGAGCAGCAGCTGAGCTGATCCCAACCACTCAGCACATTCTGGATAGCTATGATGCGCTTACTGTGGAGGAGAAGAATGGCCTGTGGAAACTGGTTATGAGAAGGGCAACGATTTATCGGGAGCCCGAAGGGGAAGTGCGTATTCAAATTTTCCCAAACCTCCCAAGATAACGAACCGCCATAGGCGGGCAATACCACAAATATAAGAAAAATCCACGCCGATCTATCGACTATAGCCCCCTTTCATGGTATAATACAGAAAATTAACTATGAAAGGGGGCTGACATCATGCCTGAGCAGCAGAAAAAGACACCCTGTGGTATTGGTGTGTTGGCCCACGTGGACGCGGGGAAGACCACGATCAGCGAGGCGATGCTCTATGAAGCCGGGGCGCGGCGCACCCTGGGGCGGGTCGATCATCAGGACGCATTCTTAGATACCCACGCGCTGGAACGCGCAAGGGGCATCACCATTTTTTCCAAACAGGCGCTGCTGGAAACGGCGCACCGCGCCGTCACCCTGGTGGACACCCCCGGCCATGTGGACTTTTCCGCCGAGGCCGAGCGCATCATGCCGGTGCTGGACTGCGCCGTGCTGGTCATCAGCGGCACCGACGGCGTGCAGGCCCACACCCTGACCCTCTGGCGGCTGCTGGAACGCTATCAGGTACCGACGTTTTTGTTTCTCAACAAGATGGACCTGCCCGGAATGGGGAAGGCGAAACTGCTGGCCGAACTGCGGCAGCAGCTCAGCCCCGCCTGTGTGGATTTCACCGCGTCCCTGGAGGAGATCGCGGAAAACGCCGCCATGTGCGACGAGGCGCTGCTGGAGAACTATCTAGAAACCGGCGGCGTCACGGCGGGGAATCTCCGGGCGCTGATTGCCGGACGGAAGCTGTTCCCATGCTGCTTCGGCTCCGGGCTGAAACTGGACGGCGTAGGGACGCTGCTGGATATTCTGGACAAATACGCCCCGGAAACGGCCTATCCCGGCGAATTCGCCGCAAAAGTCTATAAAATCTCCCGCGACCCGCAGGGGAACCGCCTGACATGGCTGAAGGTCACAGGCGGCAGTCTGAAAGTTCGCTCCGCTCTGCGTTATGTAAATCAGAAGAACGAACCGCGTGAAGAAAAAATCGTACAGCTGCGGCGGTACTCCGCCGACAAATTCACCGCCCCGGAGGAAGTTGCCGCCGGCCAGCTGGCTGCGGTGACGGGACTTTCCGAAACCTACGCGGGGCAGTCTCTGGGGGCGGAACCGGCGGGACAGCCCTACGTGCTGGAGCCGGTCATGACCTACCGGGTGAATCTGCCCGGAAGCGCTGATCCGGCGCAGGTCCTGCCCAAGCTGCGGCAGCTGGAGGAAGAAGAACCCCAGCTGCGTCTGCTCTGTGAAAACGGGCAGATCCACGTGCAGATGATGGGGCGGGTGCAGCAGGAGGTTTTCCGCAGTCTGGTGCAGCAGCGCTTCGCTCTGGACGTGACTCTCAGCGATCAGCGGATTTTCTACAAGGAAACCATTGAAAACACGGTGGAGGGCGTCGGGCATTTTGAGCCGCTGCGCCACTATGCCGAGGTGCATCTGCTGCTGGAGCCGCTGCCCGCCGGCAGCGGTCTGGTGTTCGACACCGTATGTCCCACGGACGTGCTGGATGTCAATTATCAACGGCTCATCCTGACCCATCTGGAAGAAAAAGTCCACCGGGGCGTCCTGGTGGGCGGGCCGATCACGGACATGAAGATCACGCTGCTGGTGGGCAAGGCGCACTTAAAGCACACCGAAGGCGGGGATTTCCGTCAGGCGACCTACCGGGCCGTCCGTCAGGGACTGATGCAGGCGAAATCCGTCCTGCTGGAGCCATGGTATGAATTCTGCCTGACCATGCCCACGGAGCAGATCGGCCGCGCCATCACGGACATCCGCGCCATGGGCGGCGAATTCGACGCGCCGGAGGCCGCCGGGGCGCTGTCCACGCTGAAGGGGCTTGTCCCTGCGTCGGAGATCAGGGACTACGCCGACACGCTGGCGGCCTATACGCAGGGGCTGGGACGGATGCAGCTGACCCTCCACGGCTACGCCCCCTGCCACAATACCGACGCCGTCGTCGCGGAAATCGGCTACGACCCGGAGGCCGATCTGGCCAATACCCCGGACTCCGTCTTCTGCGCCCACGGGGCGGGCTTCACCGTCAAGTGGGATCAGGTGAAGGACTACATGCACCTGGAAAGCGGTCTGAAAGAGGAAAAAGCCCCGGAGATCATCACCCGCAACGTCCGGCTGGACGATAAAGAGCTGGAAAAGATCATGGAGCGGGAGTTCGGCCCCATCCGCCGCCCCGTCTACGGCGTTTCCAACCGCCCGGCGGCTGACGACGTCGCCATCCGGACGCCCCGGCAGAAATACATCATCGTAGACGGCTACAACGTGATCTTCGCATGGGAGGACTTGGCGGCGCAGGCCAAGGATGATCTGGACGCCGCCCGCCGCCAGCTGTGTGACCGGCTTTCCAGCTACGCGGGCTTTACCAAGTGCCGTCTGGTGGTGGTATTCGACGGCTACAAGCAGAAGGGCAACCCCGGCGAAAAGAGCCAGTTCCACAACATTCAGGTGGTCTACACCAAAGAGGGCCAGACCGCCGATGCTTACATTGAAGCGCTTGCCCACGAGATCGGCCGGGACTACGCCGTGCGGGTGGCGTCCTCCGACGGACTGGTCCAGCTGTCCTCCTTCGGAAGCGGCGTTCTGCGGATGTCCGCACGGGAGCTTCACGAGGAAGTGGAGGCGGCAAGAGCGGAGATGCGGAAGCACTACCGGAAGTAAAGTATATAAGTTCTGGTAAAGAAAGGGCTTCCATTTCAGGGAAAAATCGTGTATAATGGCAATACAACATCGCCGGGAGGTATTGCCATGCTCCAGACAACCCATTCTGACGACCCCAATGTACAGGAAAAGATCGACAAATTAACCAAGCGTGACCGGAAGACTGAGCAGTTTTTCCGCTGGGCGCTGAAGATCATGGAGTGGATCATTGCCGGGATCACCCTCATTGCGCTGGTGGGCGCGCTGGGCATTGAGGTAGTGAACATGGTCACCGAAGGGACGGCATATTTTGCCGACGTCAGCCACATGCTCCATAACCTGCTGTCCATCGTGGTGGGACTGGAATTCGTGCGGATGCTGATCGACACCACCCCCGCCAACATTCTGGAGGTGCTCACCGTAGCCATCACCCGTCACGTGATTCTGAGCCACGACGACCCATGGAGCAACGTGGCCTGCATCGCCTGCATTGCGGGACTGTTCGCCATTCGCCGCTTCCTGGTGCGCCGCAGCGAGCTGCGTCAGGAAATGGTGGACTCTGAATAAGAACGCAAATACAGCCCGGCCATCTGGCTGGGCTGTTGGCAAAACGGAAAAAGCGGGGTAAATCACGCAGCAATGCAGTGATTTGCCCCGCTTGTGAATCCATTCGGCAAGCTGAAATTTATTTTTTCCTTGTGGTTATACGAAGTAACAAGCATCCTATCAAAAATCCAACGAGAGTCCCACAAGTATTCATAATCACATCATCTAACTGTGCAAACCTTCCAATAAATGTTTGCAAAAATTCTATACCAATCGAAAATACTGCTCCAAGTATAACGCCATTCCACCAATGCTTGTGGATATTCTTAAAAATAAATACTGGCAAAAATCCATATGGAACGAATAGACATATATTCAAAATAGTTGCCGCATTAAATCCATCCTCAAATAATTTAAAACTAATATAACTATCAAGTGGTGAGGATATTCCAAAACTACCACCAATAATTCCTGTAATTTTTAATATTGATACAACTATTAGAATCCATAAGAATTGACATAACCAATTTAAAATCTTAACTTCAATTTTCTTCTTCTGGATAAATTCAATACCCACTTCGATAATCATAACACCTGCAAAAATAATAAGTGCCATTGGAAGTAATCTCACTAATATCCATATTCCAGTCCATATTTCCATTGTAATATAACTCACTATCATTCCTCCATAAATTCATGTTTACTCAGGGCAGGCGGCCGGGAGCGGCGCATTTCACCGTTCCTTTTTGTCTTCCGCCATACTCACGCGTGGAAAGCGTCCAGCGCCAGCTTGAACGCACCGTAAGCCCCCGCGTCATTGCCAAGAGAGGCCAGGGTGAACCGTGCGCCGCTGGCGGCGTGGAACACGTATTTATGGAAATAGGGAACGATGCCGTCAATCAGCACCTGTCCCGCCTTGCTGACGCCGCCGCCGATGACCACCACCTCCGGGTCAACGGTGGTGCATACGTCGCCAAGGAACTCGCCCATGTAGGCGTAATACCGGTCGAGAATGATGAGTGCTTCCTTGTCCCCGGCCTTGCCTGCGTCGAAGATGTCCTTGCAGGTCAGGTTTTTAAGCGTGCGCAGGGAGCTGGGCGCGTCGGTGCTGTCCAGATGGCGCTTGGCCAGACGGACGATGCCGGTGGCGGAGCAGTACTGCTCCACGCAGCCCCGCTTTCCGCAGTTGCAGGGGACAGTCTCGTCCCGGTTCAGGACGAGGTGGCCGATCTCCGCGCCGGAGCCGTGGGCGCCGTGGAGCAGTTTCCCCTCCACCACGATGCCGCCGCCCACGCCGGTGCCCAGCGTGACGAAGACCATGTTGTCACAGCCCTGTCCGCCGCCCTTCCAGAATTCGCCCAGCGCCGCCACGTTGGCGTCGTTGCCCGCCTTTACGGGGAAGCCGGTCAGCTCGGTCAGCTTCTGGGCGATGTTGAACACATCCCAGCCCAGATTGATACACCGGTTCACCACGCCCTTTGCGTTGACGGGACCGGGGACACCAATGCCGAGACCCAGAATGTCGGAATCCGCGATTTTCCGTTCGGTCAGAAAGGCCCGGACAGACGCCGCGATATCCGGCAGTATCCGGATGCCGTTTTCCGACGTATCGGTGGGAATTTCCCATTTTTCCAGCATTTCTCCGGTTTCATCAAAATAGGCGATCTTGACGGTGGTGCCGCCGAGATCGATGCCAAATCCGTATTTCATAGTCAGTTCCTCCTGCGTGATAATAAAGTTCTTTCTCCATTATACATAATTCTTGCAAAATTACCAGTGGAAAATATAAAAAAGTTTGGCACAGTTCCCATGGAAACTTTTTGTGAAGGGGCTTGCGTTTCCGGCGAATTTGCGGTAACATATGAGAGAATCACATAGATAAACGAAAGGACGTGTCCCACGACATGATTAAAGTTGATATCTCCAATGTATGGGGTCAGGTTACCCTGTCCGACCTGCTGGCCATGGAAAAGGAAGTCGCCGCCGCCCACACCACTCTGGCGGACGGCACCGGCGCAGGCAACGATTTCCTCGGCTGGCAGAACCTGCCCGTCCGGGAGGCCACGGAAGAGATCACCCGCATCCAGCGGGCGGCGGAGAAGATCCGCAGCGATTCCGACGTATTTGTGGTCATCGGCATCGGCGGCTCCTACCTCGGCCCCCGCGCCGCCATCGAGCTGCTCCAGGGCCCCAACCACAATATCGGTAAGGGCAAGGGCAACCCCCAGATCTTCTTCGCAGGCAACGGCCTGAGCACCCGTCACTGGAACGAGCTGACCCGGCTGCTGGAGGGCAAGGACTTCTCCATCGCCATCATCTCCAAGTCCGGCACCACCACCGAACCCGCCATTGCCACCCGCGCTCTGCGCTGGATGTTGGAGCGGAAGTACGGCACCGAGGGCGCCAAGAGCCGCATCTACGCCATCACCGACCCCTGCAAGGGCGCTCTGCGCCAGATGGCCACGGAAGAGGGCTGGGAAACCTTCGTCATCCCGCCTGATGTGGGCGGCCGCTACTCCGTGCTGACCCCCGTGGGTCTGCTGCCCCTGGCCGTGGCCGGTATCGACATCATGGAGATGATGAACGGTGCTGCCGACGCCAAGGAAAGCTACAATCTGCGTTCCTTCGAGAACCCCGTCTGGCAGTATGCCGCCGTGCGGAACCTGCTGTACCGCAACGGCAAGGCCATGGAAATTTTTGAGAGCTACGAGCCGGGCTTCAAGATGTTCGGCGGCTGGTGGCAGCAGCTGTTCGGCGAGTCCGAAGGCAAGGACGGCAAGGGTCTGTTCCCCGTGACCGCCGAGTTCACCGCCGACCTGCACTCTCTGGGTCAGATGATCCAGCAGGGTCAGCGGAACATTTTCGAGACCATGGTTCGCTTCGATCCTCCCGCCGCCCGGTACACCATCGGCTCCGACTGGAAGAATCTGGACGGTCTGAACTACCTGGAAGGCAAGACCCTGGACTTCGTGGACGAGAAGGCGTACCTCGGCACCGTGGCCGCCCACGTGGACGGCGGCGTGCCCGTCATCACCATGGACTGCGGCGAGCTGAACGACCGGAAGGTGGGCGAGCTGTTCTACTTCCTGGAGCTGTGCTGCGGCGTTTCCGCGTACATCCTGGATGTCAACCCCTTCAACCAGCCCGGCGTTGAGCTGTACAAGCGCAACATGTTCCAGCTTCTGGGCAAGCCCGGCTACGAGAAATAAGTTTTGCTTACATAGGGCGGGACTTCCCGCCCTATGTTTGTCTTCAAAAAACATGCCGCAGGGAGGGAACGCTTATGGAGCAGCTTGAATTATATGTGCCGAAGCTCGAAGACCTTTGGTTCTATCAGAAAATGATGTCCGACCCCGAAACCATGTCCTACAACGCGAATTGGGACGTGAACTATGACGGTTATCACCGGGATACCGGCTGTGTCGATTATCCCGATGCGGTTTTGCCTGCATGGTATGAGAATATGGTAGGACAGGAGCCGGAACGGTTCTATGCCTACATAAAGCGCAGCGCCGACGGCGCGTGGATCGGCGACGTCAATTTTCACTATAACCCCGCAAAGGACTGGTGGGACATGGGCATTGTGCTTTATGCCCCCTATCGCGGGAAGGGATATGCTGTTCCCTCGCTGAAGCTCATGCTGGAGCACGCCTTCCGGGACTGCGGCATTTCCAGAATACACAATGATTTTGAGGTCGCCCGGAATGAAATTTCCGCATGGGAGACCCACCGCCGGGCAGGCTTCCGGGAATTGGGCATGGAGGATGGCTTTCTTCAGATGATGATCACGAAGGAAGACTATTTCGCGCATTTGGATACGGACTAGCGCAGCCCCTTGGCTCTCCCCTTGGGAGAGCTGTCACCGCAGGTGACTGAGAGGGTGTTGCACCTTGGTTTCCCC
>ENA-OROM01003381-OROM01003381.1-human-gut-metagenome-genome-assembly--contig:-NODE-3381-length-10324-cov-9.191547_pt1 | contig 10324 bp, 10 predicted proteins | sample MGYA00242129_ERZ509050 | MGnify/ENA primary metagenome ERZ509050 (study PRJEB26280, sample SAMEA2338701) | human gut metagenome | biome: human gut; feature: human-associated habitat; material: faeces...
CCGCCATAGTCTGGATGTTGGTGCTGCTGTTGAAGGTCTGCATGCTGCCGTCGGGATTCATGGTCACGCCATCCGGCATGTCCGGGTTTTCCACGACCGGCTCGGCCACATAATTGTCGAGCTGCACACATTCGCCGGTGTCGAGGTCAAAACGGAAGATGACCTCGGAATAGGTATCATAGGAGATCTCTTCGCCGTTTTCATCGGTATATGTCTCCTTGCCGCCATCCGGGACACTTGCGGTAAAGTAGAGCGTGTCGCCGGTAACGCAGCTCGTGCCGATCCACTGAATATCCTCCGGCAGATCAAAATACTGCGCCTGATACGCGAACTGCGTCGAGGTCTTGTCCTCGGTATCGCTCTGTTCTGTCTTCTTCGTATCGTCCGCCGTCTGCGCCTCATTTTTGCTGCACCCGGCAAGAACGCCGAACAGCAGAACGAGCACAAGGCAGACGCAAAGCAAACGTTTTGTCATAAACGTGACTCCTTTCTGGTTCCGATATGGTTTGCTCCATGCTGCCACATGGTAACAGAAATATACCCAAAAAGAAACCCCTTTGGGACAGATTTAAGAAAGAATTAAGTAAATCGAATGGTTTTCATACGTCTTGGAATTCATCAAGATCCGTGTTATACTGTAGAAAAACCGCAACAGGAGGCGCTTTATGCCCGCGCATATCATTTCCAGCGAGGAGCAGCGCGGCCGGATGTTGCACACGCCGATCCCGAAGCTGATCGTGTCGCTGTCCATCCCGACGCTGGCGTCCCAGCTCATTTCCGTGTTTTATAATACCGCCGATACCTATTTCGTCTCCAAGCTCTCTACCAGCGCCTCGGCGGCGGTCGGCGTCGTTTTTTCGCTCATGTCCATCATTCAGGCCTTCGGCTTCGGCATCGGTATGGGCTGCGGGTCGATCATCAGCCGCAGTCTCGGCAACCGGGACAACGAGCGGGCCGACCGCACCGCAAGCAGCGCGTTCTTTTTTGCCGCCGCCGTGGGGCTTCTCATCTGCATTGCGGGGCTCTGCACGCTCCGGCCGCTCATGCGCCTGCTCGGCTCAACGGAAACGATCCTCCCGTACTCGGAAAGCTACGCGCGCATCATTCTGCTGGCCGCGCCTGTCATGTGCGCGTCGTTCGTGCTGAACAACACGCTGCGCTCCGAGGGCGAGGCGACGCTGTCCATGTACGGCATCTGCGCGGGCGGACTTCTGAACGTCGCGCTCGACCCGCTGTTCATCTTTGTCTTCGACATGGGCATCGCGGGCGCGGCGCTGGCTACGGCGCTCAGCCAGCTGGTCAGCTTCTGCATCCTCGCGTGGCTGTTCCTCCACGGGCGGAGCATCGTCCGCGTCCACGTCCGCTGCATCAGCAAACGGCCCGGACTTTACGGCGAAATTCTGCTCGTCGGCTTCCCGACGATCTGCCGGCAGGGCTTCGCAAGCCTGTCCTCGGCGCTTTTAAATAACGCGGCAGCTGTCTATTCCGATGCGGCGGTCGCCGCCGTGACGATCTCCAACAAGGTCTATCTGCTCGTCCGGTCGATCGTGATCGGCATCGGGCAGGGGTTCCAGCCTGTAGCGGGCTACAATTTCGGCGCGGGCGATAAAAAGCGCACGCGGCAGGCGTTCTGGTTTTCCGTGCTGCTCGGAACAGCGGTGTGCATCGTCTGTGCGGCTGTGATCTCGCTCTTTCCCGACGAGATCATGCACTTCTTCCGCGACGATGCGGAGGTCACGCGCATCGGCCGTCAGGCACTGCTCTATGCCTGCGCCGTCATGCCACTGATGGGATATTCAACTTATGTAAACCAACTATACCAGTGCCTCGGCTTCCATCAGGCCGCGACGCTTCTGGCCAGCTGCCGCAACGGACTGCTGTACGTGCCGCTCATCCTCATCCTGCCGCGTATGCTGGGCCTGCCCGGCGTAGAAATGAGCCAGCCCGGCGCAGACCTTTTGACCTTCGTTGTTTCGCTCCCGTTCCAGATCTGGTTCTTCCGGCATAAGCTCCGCTGATATGACGCTGCGTATACACGAAGGCTCCCCTATCGTTAGCAGGGGAGCCTTCAAATATGGAAATTTATAATCAATTTACGATCTGAAACTCTGAAATATTATAGGGTGTATCTGAAAACTCATGATGTGACCGGCAGCGAGGGATTTTTGCGTTGCGCAAGACATTTTTTCGCAGGAATACTGACGTATTTCAAGGAAAAATGACGCGGCGCACCGCAAAAAGGCCCGCTGTCCGGGTGCGTTGGGAGTTTTCAGATACACCCTAGGCAGCGCCGGTGAGTAATTTTCCAAAGCTCAGCCCTTCGCAGCTCCAGTCTCCGAACCGGAGTCCGCCGGTTCATTTGCGGCCGTGGAAACCCGGATCTGCTCAATATGATGGTTCGCGATCCGCGTGATCTGTACGTGCAGCGTTTCAAAATCGAATGACGCACCGGTCTCGGGGAGCCGGCCAAACTGCTCCATGACCCAGCCGCTGACGGAGGCCATGTCCGAGTCGGATCTCAGCCCGAAATAGTCCGCAAAATCGTCAAAGCTCATTTCCGCGTCGACCAGGTACGTGCCGTCAGACCCCTTGCTGATCGGCGTTTCCTCTTCATCGTGCTCATCCCAGATCTCGCCGACGAGTTCTTCCAGAATGTCCTCCATCGTCACAATGCCGCAGGTGCCGCCGTATTCGTCGACCACGACGGCGACGTGCGTTTTGGCCTGCTGGAGCTTTTTGAGCAGCAGACTGATGGGCTCCATCTCCAGCGCGTAGACCGGCGGCAGAATAATATCCCGCAGCGGCTTGTCTGTCACGCCGACATAAAAGTCCTTCTGGTGGATGGTGCCGAGAATATTGTCGATCGAATCCTGATAGATCAGGAGCCTTGAATATTTCGTCTCCGTGAACAGCGCGGCGACCTCCTCCTTCGTCGCCGTGATCGGAAGCGCAGCCAAGTCAGTGCGGTGGATCAGAATATCCTCCGCACGCTGCTCGGAAAAATCGATTGCGTTCTTGAGCAGCTCGCCCTCGTTTTTATCAATGCTGCCGTCCTGCTGCACTTCGTCGACAAGCATCAGAAGCTCCTCCTGCGACATTTTGTTGTCGGAGCTGAGGCGGAAGACCTTCGCCAGCAGCTTTTTCCAGAACGAAAAAATTGCGTTCAGCGGCGTAAAAATCCAAATAAGGACCTGAAGCATCGGCGCGGACAGCATGGCCCACTGCTCTGCGCAGTCCTTTGCAATGCTCTTCGGAGAGATCTCACCGAAAATCAGCACCACGACCGTGACGACGACGGTGGAGATCGTGGCGCCTGCGTCGCCGTAATGCCTGACGAACAGCACGGTGCCGATGGAGGCCGTGGCGATATTCACGATATTGTTTCCGATCAGGATCGTGGACAACAGCCGGTCATAGCGTTCGAGCAGCTTACAGACCAGTGCCGCCCGTTTGTTTCCCTTCTCTGCAAGGGTCTTGAGCCGCGTTGTGTTCGCAGAGGAAAAAGCCGTTTCTGTCGCCGAAAAATAGCCGGAGAGGATCAGGCAGACAGTCATTATAACAATGCAAGTAGAGGTTGACAATGTACGGTAACTCCTTTTCTGTTATCTGAAATCGTGTGTGAAGACGCAAAAAAGCACGTCCGCCCTGCATCTAGCAGCGCAGATATGCTTCCCAAAACAGATGACAGATCAGATATGTACTATGACAATCGCTGTCGTCAGAATCCATGTGTTTCATTCCTTTCGCATAAAATCAAATTTATTATAACAAAAAACACAAATTCGTCAAGAAACAAATTCGGCGTAAGACTTGGGCGTGTCCGGTTCACGCAGAGAGCAGCAAAGGACCGAATAGAGTTGGTAGGGGCAAGAGCCAAGCCCCTGCCAACTGCGGTCGAATTTCGTTGGTTTTACAGAGCAGGGGAAATCATCGCTCCGCTTGATAGACGATCTCGCCGTTTACGATGGTCATGTACGCCTCGCCGCCGATGGTGGTCAGCGGGTCTGCCGTCCAGAGAACAAGATCGGCGTCCTTGCCCGGTTCCAGACTGCCGACGCGGTCAGAAATGCCGAGACTCTGCGCCGGATTGATGGTAATGGCGCGCCACGCTTCTTCCATCGGCAGTCCTGCCGCAGCCGCAAGTCCAGCCGCCAGCGGCAGATGCTGCAGCGGAATGACCGGTGCGTCGGTGATGATGCTGACCGTCAGTCCTGCGCGGTACAGAACGCCCGCTGTCGTAAAGCTCTTGTTCCGCAGCTCGACCTTGCTCTTGCCGCCGAGCGACGGGCCAACAAAGACCGGATAGCCCTCCTCGGCCAGCTCGTCCGCGATGACCTCGCCGTCTGTGCAGTGGTCGAGCGTCAGCTTGAGGTCAAACTCCCGCGCGATGCGCACGGCGGTCAGAATATCGTCCGCGCGGTGCGCGTGGCACTTGATCGGGATTTCTCTGTTCACGACCGGCAGCATCGCTTCCAGCTTCACGTCCAGCGGCGGATTTTTTCCTGCCGCCTTGTCGTCGCGGTAGCGGATGGTGCGCATCAGCAGCTCGCGCAGAAGTCCGGCCACAGCCATACGCGTCATGGGACTCTGCTTTTTGCCCTGTCCGTAGCAGCCCTTCGGGTTTTCGCCGAACGCGCATTTCATCGCCGCAGGCGACCGCAGTACCATCTTGTCAACACGCTTGCCTGCCAGCTTGAGAATGGCGAACGTGCCGCCGACAACGTTCGCGCTGCCGGGGCCGGTGCAGGCTGTCGTCACGCCGCCGCGCAGCGCCAGACCGAACGCCTCGTCCTGCGGATTGATCGAGTCGATCGCGCGCAGCTGCGGCGTCAGCGGGTCAACGATCTCATTGTAATCCATACCCTCCCAACGCATGGCCTGATTGTCAAGGCCGATGTGGCAGTGCGCCTCCACGCAGCCCGGCGTGAGCAGCCGCCCCTGCGCATCAATGACCTTTGCGCCCACGGGCGCGTCAATTTCCGGCGCGACTGCGGCGATTTTTCCATCCTCAACCAGCAGACAGCCGTTCGGAATATCCGCTCCGGCCATCGTTTTGATGTGTGCGTTCTGAATCAGCAGCATATTGTATCTCCTTTCACAGCGCCAATTCGCTGTTTCCTCCAGTATAACGCGAGCCGCCGCCAAAAAGCAAGCGCTGTTTTTCCCCAGTCCGCTAGACAAAAAAGGCAGATGCTGTTATGATAGAGACAGAAAATCCAAAAACGACGATCAAGGAGATTGCTATGAAACAGTATTATCTTGGAATTGAGTTCGGTTCCACGCGCGTTAAGGCCGTCCTGATCGACGGCGAGCACCGCATTGTCAAGAGCGGTGATTACACATGGAAAAGCAGTCTGGAAAACGGCGTCTGGACGTATCACATGGAGGATGTGCAGGATGGCCTGCGCACCGCCATCCGCAACCTCGGCGAGCTGCCGGGGGCTGTTTCGGCCATGGGCATTTCCGGCATGATGCACGGCTATCTGGCCTTCGACAAGGACTGGAACCTGCTGGCACCGTTCCGCACCTGGCAGAACACCATGACCGGCGAGGCCGCCGAGCAGCTTACGGCAGAATTCGGCTTCAACATCCCACAGCGCTGGTCCATTGCGCATCTGTATCAGGCCGTTCTGAACGGCGAAGCGCACGTCAAAAATATCGCGCACATCACGACGCTTGCCGGCTATGTCCACTATCTGCTCACGGGCGAAAACGTTCTCGGCGTGGGCGAAGCCTCCGGTATGTTCCCCATTGACAGTGAAACGCTGGACTATGACGCGGCGATGCACGAAAAATTCGACGCGCTGCTGGCCAAATACGGCTTCGCGTGGACGGCCCGCAGCGTCCTGCCCAAGGTCCTGATGGCCGGACAGGCCGCAGGTAAGCTGACGCAGGCCGGGAGAACGTTCCTTGAAGGGCTTCTGCCCGCCGGCATCCCGTTCTGCCCGCCCGAAGGCGATGCAGGCACCGGCATGACGGCGACGAACGCCGTCGCGCCCAGAACCGGCAACGTCTCGGCAGGCACGTCCATCTTCGCTATGGTCGTACTGGAAAAGCCCCTGTCGAAGGTCTATCAGGAGATCGATATGGTCACCACGCCCAGCGGCAAGCCCGTCGCCATGGTGCACTGCAACAACTGCACGAACGATATGAACGCATGGGTGAGTCTGCTCGGCGAGACGGCGAAGCTCTTCGGCGCGGACGTTTCGACTGGCGAGCTGTTCACGAAGCTCTACCAGAAGAGCCTTGAGGGTGATGCCGACTGCTCTGGCGTCCTGACCTACAACTATATGGCGGGCGAGGGTGTTACGCATCTGGACGAGGGCCGTCCGATGGTCGTCCGCAAGCCCGAAAGCCAGTTCACGCTTGCCAATTTCCTGCGCTCCCAGCTTTACGCGACCATGTCGACGCTCAAGCTCGGCATGGATATCCTTGCGGAGGAGCACGTTGCGATCGATTCCCTGACCGGTCATGGCGGCCTGTTTAAAACGCCGGTCGTCGGCCAGAAATACATGGCCGCCGCCTGCCGTGCACCGGTCACGTGCATGGAATCGGCAGGCGAGGGCGGGCCTTACGGCATGGCTCTGCTTGCGTCCTATCTGGTGCAGAAAAAGGATGGCCAGACGCTTGAGCAGTATCTGGAAACAGAGGTTTTCGCGGATGTCAAGCGCACGACGCTTGCTCCCGATCCCGAGGATGCCGCCGGCTTCGACCGCTATCTCGGCTGGTACCGCAGCGCCCTCGCAGCGGAAACCGCCGCAGTAAAAGCGTTCTGATCAATCATTCCGAAAACAAGGAAAAGGCTTCCCGTCTCCGGGAAGCCTTTTCCGCTTACATGGCCGAGGAGATCGCGTCCACAGCCTTTTCCGCCTCGTTTTGAATAGCCTTGGCGACCTGCTTTGTCATGCGGTACGCGTCGCTGTTTTTCGGCAGCATCATCGCGCCCAACGCGCCGACTGCGACGCCTGCGCCCATGGTCAGAAAGAAGCCCCGTACTGTCATATGCGCACCTCGTTACCGCATCGCCGTGCCGGACGTGCTGCCGGTCACGGTTCTGCCGCTTGCCGTGCCGCTCTGGCTGTAGCCCGCGCCGTTGTAGCCGGGGTTGTAGTTCGTGCCGTTATACATACCGCCATAGCCGTTTGTGCCGTTGACATAGCCGTTCCGGGTCGTGGAGACGTTGGAATAGCCGTCGTAATACGGCTGCGTCGCCGCACAGGCGGTCAGAGACACCGCAAGCATCAGCGCAGCCAGCACCAGGATCAAGCCTTTTTTCATGAGAAATTCCTCCTTTTTTGCGAATCGTATCGCTGAGGCTAGTTTCTGCATGCATTGCGCGCGGTATGCTGTGAGTTTTTTACAGAGCAGGAATCGATAAAAATCGATACAAGCATATTGAAAGTTTTCGTTTATGCTGTATAATAAACAACAGATAAAAATGAGAAGGAGAACGCTCATGAAAAAGCTGTCCATCAAAAAAGGCGTGCAGTGCATGGCCTGTCTGGAGTGCGTCCGCGCCTGCTCCAACGCATACTATAAGGAATTCCACCCCGATAAGGCCGCTCTGAAGATCGTCCAGCGCGGCGAGAACGTCCGTCCCATGGTCTGTGTCCAGTGCGGCAAGTGCGCCGAGGTCTGTCCCTCCGGCGCGATCACCCAGAACCCCAAGGGCGTCTGGATGATCAGCCGCAAGCTCTGCACCGGCTGCGGAAAATGCGTTGAAGCGTGTCCCTTTGGCCTCATCGTCAAGGACGAGGCCGTCTCGTATTCCAGCAAATGCACCGCCTGCGGCATCTGTGTTAAGGCCTGCCCCATGGAGCTGCTGGAAATCGTTGAAAAATAAAAACCAAGCGGCGGATCTGCGTGTCCGCCGCTTTCGTTTGTCCATATATAGATTTCTGCGAACTTGCAGGCTGGGGATGCCTCCGGCGGCCCCTTCTTTTCCGCCTTGCCGGAAAAGAAGGGGGAGAAAAGGGGCGCTGGTTACGTTTGGTGCGTACTGCGGGTACGACTCAGGTGGTTCCTGATTTTCAGTTGTTACGAACACACAAACTCACCCTACGGGCGCTATACTGCGCGCCGCCTGTTACGGTACACTAGGTTTGATAGCAGCTGCTTTTGAATGACTGCGGTAAAAACGCCTTGCGTTCGAAATTTGCAGGGCAGTACGGATTCGCCAGAGTTTTGTAGGGGCCGGTGCCCACATCGGCCCGCTGGGAAGTTGCGAATTTGCCATAGATTTCCGTAAAAAGGGTGCGTTCTGCCGGGTCGATGTGGGCATCGACCCCTACAAATCGCACCCCTCAAAGTGCGCCGAAATATGCGTCCCTAACCTTGCAGCTCCCGTCACTTCACAACCGCATCATACAGCAGATTCTTCGCAAACCCCGTCAGCTTCGCGACCTGCTTGACAGCGTCCTTCGTGGAAAGTCCCTCCGCCATGCGTGCGCGGACCAGTTCGAGCGCTGCTTCAAACGTGCAGCCCGCTTCCGGTTTTTCCTCTGCGCCGGCCACAACGAGCACAAACTCGCCGCGCGGCGGGTTTTCTTCGTAATATGCCGATGCCTCGCCCAGCGTCATACGGCGGACTTCCTCGTGCAGCTTCGTCAGCTCCCGACAGAGGGAAATTTTCCGATCCTCTCCAAACGCGTCTGCCAGATCGCGCAGCGTGGCCAGCAGCTTGTGCGGCGCTTCGTAGAAGATCATCGTCCGCGTTTCGTCCTTCAATCCCGTCAGGTGCTCCTGACGGCTTTTTTTGTTGACGGACAGAAACCCCTCGAACGTGAACCGGCCCGTCGGCAGGCCCGAAATACTCAGCGCTGTCACCAGCGCGCACGGTCCCGGAATCGCGCAGACCGTCACGCCGTTTTCCGCGCACAGCCGAACCAGGTCCTCGCCGGGGTCGGAGATGGCGGGGGAGCCAGCGTCCGTCACCAGCGCGCACGTTTCGCCCGCCAGCAGCCGCGCGAGGATTTTCCCGCCGCTCTCGGCCTTGTTGTGCTCATGGTAGCTCACAAGGCTTTTTTTGATCTCCAGATGGTTCAGCAGCTTGAGGCTCACGCGCGTGTCCTCCGCCGCGATAAAATCAGCCTCCGCCAGCGTTCGGGCACAGCGGGGCGAAATGTCATTCAGATTGCCGATGGGCGTCGGCACGAGATATAGAGTACCGGCCATATTGCTTCACTCCTGTAGATGATAGATACGCCGGCCCGCGGCAGACAGCTCGCCGGTCTGCGTGTATAAAACCAGATCTGGCTCAAATTGCAGCCCAGGCCCTCCGCCGAGGCGGGCTTCGATCAAAACGAGATTCACGGCGTTTTCCGCTCTGTGCCGGACGAAGCGGATGCGCTTTGGCTCCAACCGCGCCGCGCGCAGTCCGGTCATCAAATCGACCAGCCGCTCCGGCTTGTGAACCAGAAAAAACCGCCCGCCCCACCGCAGCGCCCGCGCCGCAGCCGCGCAGAGCGCGTCAAACGGGCAGCAGATCTCGCTTCTCGCGGCGCTGAGACTGTCCTGCGTGTGCAGATGCCCGCTTTTCGGCGGGTAATAGGGCGGATTGGACAGCACACAGTCAAAGCCTCCGGGCGCGATTTCCGCGTGCGCCTGCCGCAGATCGCCGCAGACGATGTGCAGATGGTCGGAAAATCCGTTTTCCTCGGCATTTTCCTGTGCCTGACACGCGGCTGCCTCCTGAATTTCAATGCCGCATACGCGCAGTGTCTCATCCGCGCCCAGCAGCAGAAGCCCCAGCGTCCCGCACCCGCAGCCAAGATCAAGCACCCGGCTGCCGGGCCGTATCCGGCAGAAATCTGCCAGCACCATGGAATCTGTGCTCACGCGGAACTGTGCGTCTGAAATTTTCATCCGAATGCGGTCAAAGAGAAGCTCTTCCATACGCGCTCCAATCAAAAAGACAGGGGGTGCTGCGTGCAGCACCCCCTACTGTTTATGTGCTTATTCCTCAGAGATCGCGTCGTTGGGGCATTCTGCAGCGCAGGTACCGCAGTCCACGCACTGATCAGCGTCGATGACGTACTTGTCTTCGCCCTCGCTGATGCAGCCGATGGGACATGCGTCAGCGCAAGCACCGCACTTTACACAGTTGTCATTGATTACGTGTGCCATTTGAAGCACCTCCATTTTCAAGGTAGCTTCATTCTATCATACTTTCCTGAAAATGCAATGAAAAAAGTGTAAATTCCTCGAACGGCCCGGATTTTTTCGCGTACGTCGTATAAACGCTGACCGCCGCGTCGAAACTCTCCTTCGACAGGAGGCGATCAGAATGAAAAAACCGGCGTATTCCGCAGCGCTGGACCGGGTG
>ENA-OROM01003388-OROM01003388.1-human-gut-metagenome-genome-assembly--contig:-NODE-3388-length-10302-cov-12.897629_pt1 | contig 10302 bp, 10 predicted proteins | sample MGYA00242129_ERZ509050 | MGnify/ENA primary metagenome ERZ509050 (study PRJEB26280, sample SAMEA2338701) | human gut metagenome | biome: human gut; feature: human-associated habitat; material: faeces...
TTACATTCATTAACTCTATAGATAAGCTTCAGAAGAACAAATTAGATGCAACGGCACAAAAATCATTACAAGGATTTGATACAAGTATTATACAAGACAGAAAGATTTCTTTCAAACATATACCATTCGATGTGAAAATTTTGGAGACATTAGTTAGAGACTCGTTGCTCCGATATATTTCGAATCACAATCGAATGTTGACATTCGATCAAATTAGTTTTATCGCATCGGCAACCGTAAATGACCAAATGATTTCTTCAACGCACGGCGATGGTATTGACAGAAAGAAATTTGATGAGGAGTTGGAAAAACGCATTTTCCTCATAGCTGATAAGTATTCACCAAAAAGAATATCTATCGCTGTTACAAGCTTTCCCCGCGGGGCAGTGCATTTAGAGGATAAAACAATGTGTTTATCTCTGGTAGATAAATTTGATGGCCGTAATTTGAAAAGCGGATATGATTGGAACAATGATATTTATCCGCTGTTAAGAGATTTTTGATTTCAAATACAAAAAACGAACATGCTTATCAGGTGTTCTTGGATGCACATGCATCTTTAGCATTTGCTGCGGGATATGTTCTTGATAGTAAATCTGGCATTAATGTGTTTCCAATACAAAAAACGGCAATGAATGGCACTAAATTATGGGATGTAAAATTATCATCTAAAAAGAGCTATTCTAATTGGAGTATTTCACATGAAGAATTTGAGAAAAACCAATTTGATACAGCTTTAATACTAAATGTTACTCGTCCTATTTATAAGGATGTGCTTGAGTACATTAAAGAAAATAATCTATCAATTGGGCGTATCATAAATTGTACGCCAAATGAAGGCGGTGCCACAAATTTTTCGATAGAAAATGGAAATCATGCAGCAACTCTCGCCAATTCTATTTATAGCGCGATAGCACAAAGGAGTATTGCAGAGCGACGGGCAACACTACATATTTTTGCTGCTGCTCCAAACGCATTTATGTTTTTCTTAGGTCAAATTTCACGAGGATTTGGCAAGTGTGTCTTATATGAGTATGATTTTGAACAACGAGACTCTTGTTCCTATGCAGAATCAATAAGTTTCAGAGATTAAAGGAGGATTGTTTATGTCTGCTGTACCGTCATATTTTAAAGATTTTTTGTCCAATATTCGTTTATCTGATAATCAAGTAAGTGATTTGAAAACCGGGCATACGACATTAAGAAAAAGGTTAGAGACAGACGAGACACTATCGAAAATTATTGTCAGCACCTTTTTGCAGGGGAGTTACCGCCGCTCTACAGCTGTAAAGCCTAAAAACGGGAATAAATCAGACGTCGATGTTATAGTTGTAACAAAATTAGATTCTGAGGAATATACTCCAGAAGAAGCGCTAGATTTATTTGTCCCTTTTTTGGACAAGTACTACAAAGGTAAATATAGAATCCAAGGCAGATCGATTGGTATCAGTTTAAGTTACGTGGATTTAGATATTGTTCCTACTTCTGCGCCAAGTGAAAGCGAAACGGGTATATTGCAAGATGAAACTATTATTTCTGAGTACACAATTGAAGACTTTCAGCAAAATCAATTAATGAAATTATTTAGTAGTACTTTGCTTGAAAGTACTTATAACATATTCTGCAAATCCGATGGCGAAGCAAGATGGAAATCTGAGCCGCTCCTCATCCCTGATCGTGAGGCTGAGAAATGGGATAAAACACATCCGCTTGAGCAAATACGATGGACAGTCGAAAAAATATAAATTGCAATACGCACTATGTTAATGTTGTTAAAGCACTTAAGTGGTGGCGCAAAACACAATATCCAGATATGAAACATCCAAAGAGTTATCCGCTCGAACATTTCATTGGCGATTGCTGTCCAGACGGCATAACCAGTGTTGCTGAGGGCGTTGTATTGACACTCGAAAACATGGTTTCTCAATACCCCACAAAACCGTTCTTAGCTGATAGAGGTGTTCCTGAGCATGATGTTTTTGCAAGGATTACGGACGACGAATACTCTGATTTTTATGATAAAGTTTGTGAAGCTGCTAAAACCGCTCGAGAAGCCTTTGATTGTGATGAATTATATGATAGTGTTTGCAAATGGAGAAAGCTATTCGGAAATGAATTCCCGTCTGCGCCCGAACCTTCAAAGAATAACTCTTCAGCGGGCTTCACACATCGTACCGAAAAATCATCTGCTATTCCAGAAGGAAGATTTGCATAAATGGAATCGAAACAAGTTCTAAGTAAGCTTAATCAGGCGCGAAGAGCATTAGACGCATTATCACAGGTGGAGATAATAGACGAATGGGAATTTGATAAAGAATTAAATGTCTGGCATTTACATTTGGGTATTACAATTGATTATGAAACAAAGCATTTTCCGCAGATATCCAAATGGTATATTGTTGTTACCTCCGATTATCCAAAAGGAAGTATTAAAGTATATCCTGATGTTAAAGACAGCATAACGGTTACCTTATACCATCAGGCTAATAACTCCAAAGTTGAAAGAAACGGTTTATGGCGAAAAGGAGCATTGTGTCTTGAGGTAAATACACTTTCTTCTTTTCAGCCAGAACCGTATAATGTCGATGAGCGATTGATATACCATGTAAAAAGAGCAATTAATTGGCTTGAATTAGCGGCAAGAGGACAACTGGTTACAGATACAGAGCTGTTTGAACTTCCGGAATTTACTTTGAGAAATGCGTTTGGAATGCAATTTGCTTTTTCTGAAGACACAGTTACCTTTACACAGTGGGAGAGTACTGATTGCAGATATGGCATAGCGGAATTAGATGTTTATAAGAGAAATCCATCTGTGTATTATGTAAAATGTTTCAAATCAATAACGGGGAACATTGAGCACTATACGCAATGGGGAAAATACCTATCCAAAACGAGCATCTCTACTCCAATTAATGCTCTGTGGATACTTTTAAAGCAAATTCCAGTAATTCATGAGTGGCAAGCACCAGAAACCATGGGTGATTTAATAGATGCCTGTAATAGCCAACACACTGACATCATGGATGTGTTAAAAAATGTTGTTTCAAAAATTCGAGATGGAAGACGGCATCTACTTTTGCTTGGATTCCCTGTGCCAAAGACTTTTGGTGGAGAACCTGAAATTATTTTTTGGCAGGCATTGTATTTACCAATTGTATCCCATGGCAGGAAGACGGCAAATGGATTTCGAGCTAATCCGCAAGGTTGGTGGTTGCGTGACAAAAGTGAAGTTTTGACCCGAAAAACACGGCTGGATTGGATTATTTCAGAAAACTGGAATCAGCAAGAAATATCACAGAGGGGTAAAATAAACGACTTTATACTTAGGAAAAAGATATTACTTGTTGGAGCAGGTTGTGTTGGCGCATCAATAGCAGAGATACTCGTACGGTCAGGGGTATATAGCCTTACTATTATAGACTCAGACATATTTGAAGTTGGTAATCTATCTCGTCATGTTCTGAATGTAGATGATATTGGAGGGCTTAAAGGACTATCCTTGTGCAATTATCTTAATTCTTTAAATCCGCATGCCAATGTTGAGGTAATAAACAATGCACTTACAATTGACGGGGAATTAAAAACCAATATCGACTTGGACAAATATGGGATTATTATTGATTGTACCGGAGAGAATAGTGTCCTTGATATTATTCAAAGCAACAACTTTAAAAAGAGACATATTTTTGCTTCCGTATCTGTTGGTTTAGGGGCAAAGCGATTATACATTACACTAATGAATAATCAAACCTTTGATTTTAAGGCTTTTTTTGATTTGATTGCTCCATACTTGCAATCAGAAGGAGTTCTATATAACGATTATGACTTGCCAAGAAACGGTATTGGATGTTGGCATCCAACCTTTCCTGGAAGAAGTGATGATGTTTGGCTTGCAGCTTCTACTGCTACAAAAGCAATCGAAAACTATATTATTACAGAATCCGAAAAGACAATCTCGCTTGTTTATGAGCAAAGAGAAAGCAACGGGTTTTTTGAAGGTTATATGCTGGTGGATAAAACAGAAGATGGGTAATTTGTTTTTTCAAGATAATAGTCAAATATATAATATTAATTTGAGCAAAGAAGCCTACGAAAAGATGCTTTGTTATTGCAATAAAGCATATCCCTATGAAACGGGCGGGATATTAATAGGAAATTATTCCTGTGATCAAACAATTGCGAATATTTTACAAATAACACCGCCGCCTAAAAACTCTAAACACGCAAGATGTAATTTCCATCGAGGTTCAGATGGATTAAAAAACTTTTAGATACAATGTGGAATCAAGGGCGGTATTATTTGGGAGAATGGCATTATCATCCGAATACATCATCTTTACCAAGCGGTATTGATAATAACCAAATGATAAAATTATCCCGAGACAAAAAACTAAATTGTCCAGAACCGATTCTCATTATTATTGGCGGCTATAAAGATAACTGGAGTATAAATGCCCGCTTGTATGTAAACAGCCAAGAAATCATCATGAACCCCAAATAGTACAAAATGATTTTGCTGACTGGAGAACATCGCCCCAGAGAAGCATCGGAAATGCTCCACAGCTCAAAATCCTGCGTTTCGTGGACTTTGGATACATAGCTTAAAGACCTCGGACAAGGTATTTGAAGTACGGCGAAAACAATAAAGTAGACTTCTCTGAGCATCCGAATAAAGAAAGTATGCATTTTTCTTGCAAAGCAGAGTGAAATATACTATAATAAAGATACCAGAAGGCAAGTATCTATTTTGGTTCTACTCAAACCTTAAAGATTGAGCAATTTTGACTTGCAGGAAGCGCGAAAACCCTTGAGATTTCAAGAGATTTTAGGTCGGGGGATCTAAAAGGGTGCAGCTTGCCATAAGTCCACCGTAATTTTGATAGAATTACGGTGGACTTTTTCTATGCCCGAAAACCGCATGAAATAAGGCTTTTCGGCTGTTCCGGCATATAACGAACCCCGCTGCAGAGCAATTCTGCGGCGGGGTTCGCGCGTTTTATGGGGTTTGCGGCTGTCTGTGACGTTGTAATCGTTAAACGGCTGGGGCAATCGTTAAATCACAGCGGTAATCGTTAAACTGATGTTGTACGCTTTCTCAAGCTGCAACAACAACTGCATTATCTTTAACTTTGTTAATCGCAGCCATAATTTCCATCTGCATCTTTTTATCAAACAACCTGGTAAAGCTTAGAGGCTTATCGAACGGAGGCTTGGTAAGCATAGTGACACTATTCTGCTATGAGAGCGTCAAAGCCCTGCGTCCTGATTTTCCTGTCTGCCTTCGACATGTCCTCCATTGCTTTTATGAACATATTTCCTGCATCTATCATATCTTGTGCCAGACTCCAATCATCCGGAACAGGAATTAACATTTCTTGAATGTGTCGAGGTTGCAAGTGTTGCTGAACAGAACCGTATTCGTCCAACAGCATAAGAGCCAATGCCGTAGAAGAAGTAAAATAAGCAAGCAAGTAAGCCCTGAGATTTGCATCCTTGACACGAATACGAACAAGGTCATCACTGACAATGTAATTCTCAGCTAAATCCTTTGTTGCATAGGTTACTTTACCGATGGTTCCTGAACGAGATATTAAAATATCTCCTTCGTGAATTTTTAGCATATCAATACACTGTCTCTGCTGTGGATTCGCTTTTCTTGCATCCAGCCATTTTACTGTAAAGCGCCTAAGTTCCAGTGCTGCATTGGCAGTTAAGTATGGAACTAAGTTTGATGTGTCGGTTGGACTATCGACCTTTATGCTGGCAGAATTCCACCGTGGACCGATATAAATTCTGATGCCAGCTTCAAGCTGTCCCACCGTTGTTGTTGCCCAATTATCTTTATTGTCAAAAGCAAGGACGCTATCTAAAGCAGCATTTAACTTTGGCGAATAGTGTTGAGGATTGATGTTAATATGGTCTTTAACTTCGCTTTTCTTAATGGTAAAGATATACTCGGACTTCTGATGTTCGTTGCCAGATAAGAAGTCAATATACGCATCCGCAATTTCATTTAGATCATGATTCAGAACGCCGGTGTTATTACCATTTCCGTCCAAAACAAACACAGAATTGCCTTTAGAGTCCTGTCCAATTCTCTGAGACATTGCCATAAAGATATTGTAATCTTCTCGTGGCATTTCACCATCTTCAGGTTTTCTTAAAAAGAGAATACAGGTTCTTACTCCCGTGTCTGGCTGAAATGTGTCTTTATGAAGCGTAACAATGCCAGATAACTCACATCTATCCAGAATCCATTCTCGGTAGGCTTCATAGCTTACATTGTCCAAAATTCCCTTCGGCAGAACAATTCCCATTCGACCGCCTGGTTTCAGCCAGTCGATACATCTTTCGATAAATAAGAGTTCCGGAGCTTGATGCGGCAAAATATCAGAGTCACTCCCGGAAAAAACAAAAGTACCATCATCATTTTTCTTAAAACTATGACCAAAGGCATAGCTTTTCAAGATGGATCTATCTGAAATCTGAGAATCTACTTTTTGCCCAGAAAACGGGGGGTTTGTGGCAATTACGGAAGGGGCATTGCTCTTTCCTTTCGCACATCTTGATACAATCCATGGGTCTAATCTGGAATACAAATCAAGAGAATTGCCACGGGTCATACCAGATTGACCATCACCAGTAAGCAACATTGCGCACTTCGCAATCTTAACCAATCTGGCGGCTATTTCTACAAGGTACACGCTGTCCTTGATGATATTCAACTGACGATCTCTTGAGGGCGAATTAGGTGCTGTTCTGGAAAGAACCTTTCTTCTTAGATACCTGAAAATTCCAGTTGCAAATCCACCACTTCCACCAGCTGGATCCAGTGTGTGTTCTCCAATTTCTGGGTCAAGCATTTTTACCATCATATCAATTACAAGGCGATTTGTAAAAAACTGTCCTTGTTGTCTCTTTAGGTTGATATGTGTGAATTGCTCATAGGTTTCTCCCATGAGATCCCAATCATCAGCTTCATCGTTTCTCGCAGCTAAACTCCAATTTTTTAGAACGCCAACCGCTTCTGCTATGCAATCATCACCAACTTGAATTTTCTCATGTGCATCAAAAACATCTGGAAACTGATCTGCATATTCTCTAAAAAGTTTTTGAATTTCTGTAGCTGCATGCTTTCTTCCCTCGGCGGTTTGAAAATCATTTTCGGTTATCCAGAAACGAGGAAACTCGCCGGGCGTTGTTTCATCCTGAATTTTTGCAAGAAGGATTCTAACCATATCCATAGCAAGGTCAAAATCCTCGTTTTCCATTCCTCTGCCATACAATTTGTTATGACAGGACGAGAGAAGAAAACGAACATTGTGAGGTCTTGGTAATTCACTTTTACTGGGTATTGAACCCGAACCAGACCAGTTTTCTCTATAACGGGGGAGGGTTAGAATTTCATCCAGCCCCACTTCTCCGCCAGTTTTTTTCTTATATACGCTAATTCCATTTCCGTTCGTCCATACACCGCCAACCGCAGAAGTATTGAAAATGTAAGACACCAACTGTGAATAGCCTTCTGTTGCGTTTGGCTTTTTACATTCCACTACAAACAAAATGTTTCCCTGATCTCTTTCGAGACAGGCTTTCTTAGATGTATAGACTACAATGTCAGCTCGAATTTCGGCACCATCATCAGAACTTAGAATTTTCGATCCCTGTTGGACAGGAACCTCTCTTGCAATGATGTTTTTGGGGTAGCCATAATCCGATTGCAGGATATTGATAAATCGCTGACGCACCCTTTCTTCTGGTGTGTCTTTCAGAATTTTCCCTGACAATGTATCAATGATGTCACCTTCATCATTGAAATTTACCTCAATCAGTTCCATGTTGTTCCTCCTGACTTAGTTTATGAGACTTATCGTCCTGCACAAATTCTAAAATATCATCTACCTTACAATTCAAAGCAAGACAAATTTTCTCAATGCTGTCCAACGATACATATTGATCACGCCTTAATCGGGTCAGAATGTTTGGGCTGAACCCAGCTTTTTCGGTCAATTCGGAAGCCTGTATGCCTTGGTCTATCAACAAATGAAATAGTTTCTTATATGTTACAGCCATATTGTCCTCCGTTCGCAAGAAATCTAACATCGGTATTATATCACGATAAAGTGATTTTTTCAAGTATATAGTAATCGTTGGCTTTGGATATTGGTGCGCCTTAAACTAAGAACTTTGATGGAAACTGGATGGCTATGGCAGCATTGATCGCATTTTATTCCCGCGCGGGAGAAAATTACTTCGGCGGCGCACACCACCGCATTTCCGTTGGCAACACAGAAAAAGCAGCCGGGATGCTGGCCGATCTGACCGGCGGCGAGCTTTATAAAATCGAGCAGGCACAGCCGTATTCGGATGACTATAATACCTGCACAGCGGAAGCCAAAGCCCACCTGCGGAATAACGCCCGCCCGGAGGTGTTGAACCTGCCCGATGATCTGGACGCTTACGACGAAATTTATCTGGGATATCCCAACTACTGGGGCACGATGCCGATGGCGGTCTACACGTTCCTCGAACACTATGACCTCACCGGCAAGACGATCCCCCCCCCTTCTGCCCTCGTACCACAAAAAAGTGAGGCGATCAAAATGGCATTTTCCATCAGACTGACGGACGAAGAAAAGAAGCTGGCCGACAGCTACGCAAAGCTCCGCGCAATGTCCGTGGGCGAGGCATTCAAGCGGGCGTTGTTTGAAAAAATTGAAGATGAATACGATGTTGCCGTCGCGGAGGAAGCCCATCAGGACTACCTGAAAAGCGGGGAAAAGAGCCGCCCTGCCGGAGCGCTCTGGAAAGACCTTGGCATATGAAATATACAGTTGAGACAACGGAGCATTTTGAAAAAGAATTTAAGCGATTGGACCGATATACGCAGCGGACAATGGCGCTATCGGATGGAGGATTGTCGTTTGATCTGCCTGATCCAAGACAATGAGCTGGTGATCCTAGCCCTGACGGCCGGATACCGGAGCGGCGCAAATTGTGAAAGCCGAAAGACAAAACGTTTCGCGATAGAACGGGGGAAATGTGGCAGGGGAGAAGCGGACTATCTTGCGGCGGCTTGCGCGTTTTCCACAAAAACAGCGGGAAAATTTGAGCGAACTGCTTCTTGACGCGGAAAGCATGGATAGAGTACAATGAAGAAAAAGCGAAACGTTATGTGCAAACAGGAGCAGTCAATGTCAACGATCAAGGACGTCGCCCGCCGGACCGGGCTTTCGCTGTCCACCATTTCCAAATATCTCAACGGCGGCAACGTCCGCGAGGAGAACCGCCTTGCGATCGACGCGGCGGTCGCGGAGCTGGGCTTTTCCGTCAACGTGTTTGCCCGCAGCCTCAAGGCCAACCGCTCCATGACCGTCGGCGTCCTGCTGCCGACAATCTCGAGTCCCTTTTTTGGCCGCGTGGTCGCGTCGCTGGAGCTGATTTTGCGGCGCAGCGGCTATGAATGCTTCGTATGCAGCTATGATTTTGACCGGGAGCAGGAGCTCGGCAAGCTTGCGTTTCTTGCGCGCTATCACGTCGACGGCATCGTCTACGTCCCGGAGCACGCGACCGCCGAAGAGCTTCGCGTCCGCGTCGGCACGATCCCTGTCGTGCTGATCGACCGGTCGCTGGAAAATGCGCAGTATGATACCGTCGTGGTCGACAATCTGAACGCGGTCTATATGGCCGTTGAGCATCTGATCGGCCGCGGACACCGCCGCATCGGCCTTATCGCAGGCCCGCAGACCATTTCCACCGCGCGGGAGCGCACCGTGGGCTACCGCCGCGTGCTGGCGGATTACCGTCTGCCGGTCGATGAGGCGCTCATTGCCGCCGGGAACTACGATCTCGAATCCGGCTCGCGTCTGTTCAGCGCCTTTCTCAATATGCCGCAGCCGCCGACCGCCGTATTCGTCACCAACTACGACATGACGCTCGGCGCGATCATGGCTGCGCATGAGCGCGGCGTGGCCCTGCCGGACGAGGTGGATTTCATCGGCTATGACAACGTCGACCTGTGCTCCATCGTTTCGCCCAAGCTTGAAATTGTCGAGCAGCCCATGGATGAAATGGGACTGCGCGCGGCAGAGCTGCTGCTGGCGCGGCTCACGGGCGACGCGTCGCCCGCAAAGCTGCTGCGCCTCAAGGCGAAGCTTTCCAACCTGTAAGTCCCGCCCGGAAGGGCGTATGAAATGACATTCTATAAGCGTAAAGGAGTTTGTTGTATGGCTAAAAATCGTTATATCGGCGAATACCCCGTAATCGGCATCCGCCCCATCATTGATGGCCGCCGCGGCC
>ENA-OROM01003391-OROM01003391.1-human-gut-metagenome-genome-assembly--contig:-NODE-3391-length-10298-cov-2.195451_pt1 | contig 10298 bp, 8 predicted proteins | sample MGYA00242129_ERZ509050 | MGnify/ENA primary metagenome ERZ509050 (study PRJEB26280, sample SAMEA2338701) | human gut metagenome | biome: human gut; feature: human-associated habitat; material: faeces...
ATTTATTTTTACACCTGTTTATTGGCCTGATTTTGATGAAAAGGAATTGCATAAATCAATTTGGCTCTATCAAAACAGAGAGCGTCGATATGGAGGATTAAAATAGTGAAAGAAAGAATTATTACTGCACTGTGCTTGATTGCAATTGTAGTTCCAGCAGTCATTTTTGGGGGTATTTTTTATAAAATTGTTATAGGGGTTGCAATGGCTCTTAGTGTTTATGAAATGTTACATATTTGTTCTAGACCACGTATTGGAATGTATATGTATATCATTGTTGGTTTGTTTTTTGTTACAGGATTTTTATTTAACAGAAATCAATTACTTATTTCTAGCTATTCTATTTTGGTTTATTTAGCGGTTATTTTAGCATGTATGATTTTTGATGATAAATGTAATATTGAAAGAAGTGCTTATGTTTTTACGATGGGTGTTCTTGTTTGTTCTGGATTACATGCGTTACTTGTTTTAAGAGTTGCCTATGGTTGGGAATATTTATTGTTATTAGCAATTGCGACTTTTGGTAGTGATACAGGAGCTTATTTTGCTGGTATGGCTTTTGGTAAACATAAGTTGATTCCAAGATTATCTCCTAAAAAAACAATTGAAGGGTCAATTGGTGGAATTGTTCTAGGAAGTATTTTAGGATTGGTTTTTGCCTATTTTACAGGAATATTGGCACATCATTGGATTATTGTACCAGCAATTATCGTAATGACAACGACAAGTCAAATAGGAGATTTGATTTTTAGTGCCATTAAAAGATATTTTGAAGTTAAAGATTATTCAAAATTATTACCAGGACATGGCGGAATTTTAGATCGTATTGATAGTTTAACTTTTAATGTATTGATTTTTAGTTTCTTTTTAATGATTGTGGGGTTATAGATAATGAAAAATATTACGATTTTAGGTGTTACAGGTTCTATTGGTCAACAAACTGTTGATGTTTGCTTGCATCATCAAGATGAATTTAATGTTGTTGCAATGTCTGCGGGCAAAAATATTGTATTACTTGAAACAACAATTCAAAAAATCAATCCACAAGTTGTTTGTGTTATCGATGAAAAGGATTGTAACTATCTTCAAGAAAAATATCCACATATTCGTTTTGTTTTTGGGAGTGCTGGTTTAGATGAAATTGCAACAATTGATCAAGTTGATATTGTATTAAATGCAATTGTAGGTTTTGCAGGTTTGTTACCAACAATTCATGCTATTGAATCTAAAAAAGATATTGCTTTAGCTAATAAAGAAACACTTGTGGTTGCAGGACATATTATTACAAAATTAGTTAAAGAACATGGTGTAAAATTATTACCAGTAGATAGTGAACATTCAGCAATTTTCCAATCGCTTCAAGGAAATGAGATGAATAAAATCAAACGTATTTTATTAACAGCAAGTGGCGGAAGTTTTAGAGATAAAACAAGAGAAGAACTTGTAGGTGTTTCTGTTAAAGAAGCGTTGAATCATCCTAACTGGTCAATGGGGGCTAAAATTACGATTGATAGTGCTACTTTATTTAATAAGGGATTAGAGGTCATGGAAGCAAAATGGTTGTTTGATGTAGATTATGATCAAATTGAAGTCTTGATTCATCCAGAAAGTATTTTACATTCTGCTGTAGAGTTTGAAGATACTTCTGTCATTGGGCAAATGGGAACACCTGATATGCGTTTGGCTATTCAGTATGCGTTAACTTATCCACAAAGAAAAAAATTAGTTAATGGTAAATCTTTAGATTTAACACAACTTGGTTCGCTTACTTTTAAAAAGCCAGATTTCAATAGATTTCATGCGCTTTCTTTAGCATATCGTGCTGGAAAAACAGGTGGAAGCTTACCATGTGTTTTAAATGGTGCAAATGAAATGGCTAATCTTTTGTTTAGAGAAGGAAAAATTGAATTTTTACAAATAGAGGAATTAGTTGAAAAAGCTATGAATGCTCATGAGTTGGTTAAAGATCCAACTATTGATCAATTATTAGATATTGATCAATGGGCGAGAGATTTTGTTTTAAAGGAGATAAATGAAACATGCAGACGATTATAAATATTCTTGTCTTTTTTGTAATACTAGGAGCTATTGTATTAATCCATGAATTAGGACATTTTCTAACTGCTAAATTATTTGGTGTTTATTGTACTGAATTTTCTATTGGAATGGGTCCTAAACTTTTTTCTAAGAAAAAAGGAGAAACAGATTATCAAATTCGTGCACTTCCTATTGGTGGTTATGTTGCAATGGCAGGTGAAGCTGATCAAGAAGACAGCGAATTAATGAAAGATGTTCCTTATGAAAGAACTCTAAAAGGAATTAAAACATGGAAAAAATGCATTATTATGTTAGCTGGTGTTTTTATGAATTTTGTACTTGCCCTTGTTTTATTAATAGGTATTTATTCGTTTGTTGAAGTACAAACAAATACTTCTGAAATTGGAAGTGTTGTTAAAAACAATGGTGCTTATAATGCTGGAGTTCAAGTTGGAGACACCATTAATAAAATCACAATTAATGGTGAAGAACATATCATTGCGTCATTTTCAGATATTCAATCTGTCTTATCTAATGAAAATTTGCAATTAGATACAGATACAGTTACAATGCAAATTTCCCTTAAAAGAGGGAATCAAAATATTGAAAAAACAGTTGAAGGAAAGTACAATAGTGAATCCAAGTCTTATGTCATTGGAATAACAGCGGCTACTAAAAAATTGACTTTTATTGAGGCTATAAGACAAGGAATTAATCAATTTATAGAATATGCATTATTGATTTTTACAACATTAGGAAAACTTATTACAGATTTAACACATACTGTTTCACAACTTTCTGGCCCAGTAGGAATTTATACAGTGACTGCACAAGTTACACAATCTGGTTCAATTAGTACATTGTTGTCATTGACTGCTTTACTATCAACAAATATTGGAATGTTTAATTTACTTCCTATTCCAGGACTAGATGGTAGTCAAGTATTATTTGCATTAGTTGAAAAAATTATTCGTCGAGAAATTCCAACAAAAATGAAATATGCTTTACAAATGGCAGGACTAATTCTTGCTTTTGGCCTAATGATTTTTGTAACTATAAATGATATTGGAAAATTTTTCTAAAAAAAGGGCTTAAGCCTTTTTTTGTGTTATAATAGGTAAGATTTTTGAGGTGTAATATGAACAAATTAATAATACTATTAAAACAATTGAATATAATCGAAGATGTTAATGTTTTATTACATGCTTCATTGAAAAAAGTTATTGTACATCATGATAACCATTATACATTTTATATATTGAGTAAGGATTTGATTCCATTTACAGAGTATCAACTCTTACTTGATCATGGTCTTGATTTTCCTTACCCGGCTGAATTTGTAATTTGTTATGATGATTTTAATTTTGAGTCAAAAGATGTTTCACTTTATTTAGGGTATATTATTGAAAAACTAAAACAAATTTCACCATTATTTTCTTCGTTGAAAATCGAAGATATTGAAATTAAACAAACTATATCGATTGGTTTGTTAAATGAAATACAATTGGAACAATTCCAACAATTAAAATCAATAATTAAAAAGTATTTTGTGGAAATTGGAATAGAGAAAGATTTTAGTTTTTATGTTAAACAAGATAATGATGAATTAAATAATTTATTACAAGAAATGGACAGCTATGAACCAATGAAAATAGATATGTCCGAAATAAAAAAATCGGAACCAGTAAAATCAACTGTAGATTATAAAAATAATTATCGAAAACCAAAGGGTGATGCAACTTTTTTAAAGTTATCTGAAATTAACAGTCAAACGATGGAAAATAATTGTACGATTCAAGGGTATGTCTTTAAAACTGAATTAATCAAAACACGTGCAGGAAAACATATTCAAACATTATGGATCACTGACTATACGGATTCAATTATGGTAAAACGCTTTGAAAACAATACAACGAATACTTTAGAGGATATTAAAGTACTAGATAAAGGTAAAGTGTGGATCAAAGCAACAGGAGAAATTCGTTTAGATAATTATGCGAGAGAAACAGTTATGATGGCTCGCCAAATAGAAGTTATTAAAGAACCAGCAAGAAGGCAAGACACTGCGGAAGTTAAAAGAGTTGAACTTCATACACATTCTAAGATGTCAGCAATGGATGGAATAGGCAATGTTTCGGATTATATTAATCAAGTGGCCAAATGGGGACACAAAGCAATTGCAGTTACTGATCATGGAAACGTTCAATCATTTCCTGAAGCTCAAGCAGCTAGTTTAAAAGCGGGCATTAAGATGATCTATGGTGTTGAATTAAATATGATAGAACCTTATTTTAATATTGTTTTTAATGAAAAAGATATGTCTATTGAAGATGCCACATATGTATCATTTGACTTGGAAACAACTGGTTTTTCTGTTATCCATGATGGGATTACAGAATTTGGTGCAGTTAAAATTAAAAATGGTGAAGTGATTGATCGCTTACAAAGTTTTGTAAATCCTGGTAAAAAGATTGGAACACGTGTTTCTCAACTTACAAATATTACAAATGAAATGGTTGCTGATGCACCAACAATTAAAGAGTTTTTACCACAAATATTAGAATTCTTTGGTGATGCTATTTTAGTGGCTCACAATGCTAAATTTGACATTGGTTTTTTAAATGAAAGTTTAAAGAGGTTAAATCAAAAACCTATAACTAATCCGGTTATTGATTCTTTGGCATTAGCAAGAGCTATTATGAAACCAATGAAATCTTATCGTTTAGGAAATGTATGTCGTGTTTATCGTGTAAATTATGACGATGATGTAGCACATAGAGCTGATTATGATGCTGAAGTTTTAGGTGCTGTATTTACAACGATGTTACATTCTATTATGCAAAGTGGAAATTATAATTTACTTGATTTAAATAAATTACAAAAAGACGATGCTTATAAAATCGTTTTTCCATATCATATGACAGCACTTGCTTTGAACAAAGAAGGTTTAAAAAATATGTTTAAAATTGTTTCTGAAGCAAATACAACTTATTTCCATGATGGTTCTCGTATTCCAAAAGAAAGATTGGAATATTATCGTAAAGGATTGCTATATGGGACTAGCTGTTATCGTTCAGATGTTTTTGAAGCAGCTTTGAATTCTTCGGATGAAAAGTTGGAACAATTGTTAGAATTTTATGATTATGTGGAAATACAACCTTTTCAAGATTACTATCATTTAATTGATCGTGGACAAATTGAATCTGAAGAAAATTTAATTATTTCAATAAAACGTCTTATTACAGCAGCAAAAAAATTAAATAAACTTATTGTAGCTACTGGAGATGTCCATTTTTTAGATGAAAAGGATAAAATTTATCGAGATGTTTTTATATCACAACCCAAAATTGGGATTGGACATCGTGCTCATCCTTTATGTGACCGAAAAAATCCACGTGCATTTACACCATCTCAATATTTAAGAACAACAGATGAAATGTTAATATGTTATGATTATCTACCAGCGGATGAAGTATATGAATATGTTGTAACAAATACAAACAAAATCGCAGATATGGTTGAAGAAATTCGACCAATTCATGATAAATTATTTACACCAACAATTGATAATGCAGATGAAAATTTAACAAAGATTTGTTATGATACAGCACATCGACTTTATGGTGAAAAATTACCCGAAATTGTGGAAAAAAGATTAGAAAAAGAATTAAGTAATATCATTAAACATGGGTTTGGGGTTATTTATTATATTTCCCACTTACTAGTAAAAAAATCAAATGATGATGGTTATCTAGTAGGTTCCAGAGGTTCGGTAGGATCTTCATTCGTTGCAACAATGTCAGGAATTACAGAAGTAAATCCGTTACCACCACATTATCTATGTCTTCATTGTAGTCATAGTGAATTTTTAGAAGAAGGTGTTGCTGCTGATGGTTATGATTTACCTGATAAGATTTGCCCTGTATGTGGTAAACCAATGAAAGGTGAAGGACATAATATTCCGTTCGAAACTTTCTTAGGTTTCAATGCGGATAAAGTACCTGATATCGACTTAAATTTCTCGGGAGCGTATCAAGCAAATGCTCATGCATTTACTAAAACTATTTTTGGAGAAGATCATGTCTTTAGAGCAGGAACAATTTCTACAGTTGCTGAAAAAACAGCTTATGGTTATGCAAAAGGATATGCTGAAACATTAGGAATTGATAATGAAGTACGTAGTGCTGAACTTGAAAGAATTGCTCGAGGGTGTGGTGGCGTTAAACGTACGACCGGCCAACATCCAGGAGGAATTATTGTTATTCCTAGAGATTATGATGTTTTTGATTTTACGCCTTACCAATATCCAGCGGATGATTTATCTGCTGAATGGCGTACGACTCACTTTGATTTCCATGCTATTCATGATAACGTTTTGAAATTCGATATTTTAGGACACGTTGATCCGACCGTTATTCGTATGTTACAAGATTTAACAGGTGTTGATCCTAAAACAATTCCAACAAACGATACAAAAGTTATGTCACTTTTTACAACGAGTGATGCTTTAGGTGTTGATTTATCCTATATCAATTGCAAGAGTGGTGCTTTAGGATTACCTGAATTTGGTACAACCTTTGTACGTAGTATGTTAGATCAGACAAAACCACAAACTTTTAATGATTTAGTAATCATTTCGGGGCTTTCACATGGAACAGATGTTTATTTAGGTAATGCAGAGACGTTGATTAAAAATGGAACATGTACCTTAAAAGAAGTTATTGGATGTCGTGATGATATTATGGTTTATTTGATTGAAAAAGGCCTTCCTAATAAAGATGCTTTTGACATCATGGAATGTGTTCGTAAAGGAAAATCACCTGCAGTTTTCCCAGAAAAGAAATACGAAGAATTAATGAAAGAATACAATGTTCCTCAATGGTATATTGATTCATGTAAGAAAATTAAATACATGTTCCCTAAAGCCCATGCGGTAGCCTATGTTTTATCAGCTATTCGTGTAGCTTGGTGGAAATTATATTATCCAAGAGAATATTATGCAGTATATTTTTCCACAAGATGTGATTTTTTTGATATTGAAACATTAGTTGCTGGTAAAGATGCTATTCTTTCAAGAAGAAAAGAAATTGAAATGTTAAGGGAAAACAGACAATCTTCAAATAAGGATGAAGGATTGTGGGATGTGTTTGAAATTGCGTTAGAAATGATTGATCGAGGATTCCATTTTAGTCCTTTAAACTTAGAAAAGTCTGATGCCAATAAATTCATTTTAGATCCAGATGATCCAAGTGGCTTACTTCCACCGTTTAGTTCAGTTGATTCATTAGGTGAATCGGTAGCTAATACTGTTATTGAGGCACGTAAACATGGTTCTTTCTTATCTAAAGAAGACGTGATTAAAAGGACTAAATTGAACAATTCACATATTAAACAACTAACAAAAATGGGTGTTTTTGATGGTATGCAAGAAGAAAATCAATTATCACTTTTCTAGTGACTTGATTATAAATGAAAAATGTGCTATATTACTTATAGTTTCATAAAGAGAAACGAGTGGGGGAACCCACTCTTTATTATTGAATGGGGTGAAAAAATGGAGTTATTGGAAAGTATTAAAGAAATGGTCTTACCTTTGATCGAACAAAATGATTGTTATTTAGATGATATTGAATATGTAAAAGATAATAATGAAATGTATTTACGTATTTATATCGAAAAAAATGAAGGGTATCTAGATATGGATACATGTGTTGCGGTAAGTGAGTTAATTAGTGATAAACTTGACGAAACTGATCCAATTAAAGATGAATACATTTTAGAACTCTCTTCACCTGGAATTGAAAAACCATTAAAAACTTTTGAACAAGTTCAAAAATCTGTTGGTGAATATGTTTATGCAAAATTTAAAAATCCTAAAGCCGGATTATATGAAGTTGAAGGATATTTAAAATCTGTTGATAATCAAGAATTAGAATTTGAATATCTTGTAAAAAATATAAAGAAAAAAATTGTTGTCAATTATGATAACATTCAATTTATACGATTAGCTGTAAAATTTTAGGAGGAAATAAAAGTGGCTAGTAACAGAAAATTTATGAGCGCCTTAAATGCTTTATGTGAAGAAAAAGGGATTGAAAAAGACGTGTTTTTAGAAATGTTAAAGGAATCAATTGCAAAAGCTTATAAAAAAAATTATATGGTTCCAGAAGCAAATGTACGTGTAGAAATTAATGAAAAAACTGGAAAAATTAGATTATTTGAAATTAGAACAGTTGTTGATGATTTAGAAGATGAAGATTTAGAAGTATCTTTAGATGAAGCACATGATATCAACCCAAATTACCAAGTGGGTGATATCGTAGAAACTGAAGCAGATGTAGATCATATTGGTCGTTTAGCAGCAATTCAAACAAAACAACTTTTCAGACAAAAAATACGCGAAACTGAAAAAGAAACATTATATAATGAATTTGCTGATAAAAAAGATGATATCATTACAGGTATTGTTGATCGTGTTGAACCTAAATTTGCTATTATCAATATTGGAAAAACTGGAGCATTTTTAGGACTAAATCAACAAATTCCTGGAGAAACATTACATGAAGGACAACATGTCAAAGTATATGTAAGTGACGTTGATCGTGGAACTAAAGGAACACATATCGTTGTAAGCAGAACAGAACCACAATTTGTAAGAAGATTATTTGAATTAGAAGTTCCTGAAGTTTATGATGGTACAGTTGAAATTAAATCTGTTTCTCGTGAACCTGGTGAAAGAAGTAAAATTGCTGTATACACTGCAGTTGAAGGATTAGATCCTATTGGTTCTTGTGTTGGCCCTAAGGGTTCAAGAGTTAAAAACGTTGTTGATGAATTACATGGTGAAATGATTGATATCGTTGAATGGTCAAGTGACCCAGTTGTTTATATTTCACATGCATTATCACCTTCAGATGTGTTAACTGTTTCTGTTGATGAAGAAAAACATAGTGCGTTAGTTATTGTACCTGATGATCAATTATCATTAGCTATTGGTAAACGTGGTCAAAATGCTCGATTAGCAGTAAGACTTACTGGATGGAAAATTGATATTAAATCATTATCTGAAGCAACTGAATTAGGGTTAATGGAACAAATTCAACAAAAAGAAGAATTACCTGTTGATGAAACATTCCAAGATGAATTTGCTCAAGAAATGCTAGATAACGAAACTGTTGTTGAAGAAAAAGAAAATATCGAAAATGAAGTTGAAGAAGTCACTTCAGAATCTGATGTAGAAGATTATGAAGATTTTGATGATTATGAAGATGATGAATACAGTAAATATGATGAAGATATCGACTATGACGAATATGACAAATATTATGATGAAGATTAGGATGAGATAGAATGAGAAAAATTCCACTTAGAAAATGTCTTGCAACAAATGAACAATTACCTAAAAAAGAGTTAATTCGTGTTGTAAGAAATAAAGAAGGTCAAGTATTTGTAGATGCTACTGGTAAAATGAATGGACGAGGTGCTTATTTAAAAAGAAGCTTAGAAGCAATCGAAATTGCTAAAAAGAAAAAAGTTTTATCTCGTTCTTTACAAGTAGAAATTCCTGATGAAATTTTTGAGGAGTTAAAAAAATATTGTGATGAATAAAAAATATTTAAATTTATTAGGGCTTGCTAATGTTGCAAAGGAAATTGTTTCAGGAGAAACTTTGATAAAAAGTATCGCTGCAAATGAAACAAAACTTGTTGTTATTGCAAATGATGCTAGTGCTAATACTAAGAAAAAAATTACTGATAAATGTCATTTTTATCATGTTGATTATTTCATTGTTGATGAAAATATTGAAACCATTTCAAAAGCAGTTGGAAAAAATAATCGCGTTGCATTAGGTATTACAAATCAAGGGTTTGCGAAAAAAATAAAAGAATTGATAGGAGGTTGATTTTATGGCAAAACAATTTAAAAAGAAAAAAGGTTCTCAAAAGAAGAAACAATTACAATCAAACTTTCCTGCAAAGAAAGAAACATCAGTAATAAAAGATGGTGTGATTTCCTATGAAGAAGGAATTACAGTTGGTGAACTAGCTGAAAAGCTAGGACAAACACCTGCTAATGTTATAAAAGTATTATTTTTATTAGGAACTATGGTAACAATCAATTCATCATTAAATGATGAACAAGTTGAATTAATTTGTTTAGAATATGGTTGTGAATGTGAAAAACATGTTCCAGTAGATGAAGTTAATTTTGAAAATATTGAAGTTGTGGATGATGAAGCTGATTTACAACCAAGATGTCCA
>ENA-OROM01003403-OROM01003403.1-human-gut-metagenome-genome-assembly--contig:-NODE-3403-length-10261-cov-4.408191_pt1 | contig 10261 bp, 10 predicted proteins | sample MGYA00242129_ERZ509050 | MGnify/ENA primary metagenome ERZ509050 (study PRJEB26280, sample SAMEA2338701) | human gut metagenome | biome: human gut; feature: human-associated habitat; material: faeces...
GTTATGATATAAGCAAAAAAGTCCAGAAAGTTAAAAGGTTAAAAAAGCTTATTGGCTATTCGTTAACAAGAAGAGCATTATGCTTTTTTGTTAAGATAAAAAAATAGGAATGTGTATCATGGAAAGAAAAAGAATTGATTATATTGATTGGCTACGAATAATAAGTGCCCTTGCAGTTATCGGAATTCATATAACAATGACGCAACCCAATAATTATTCTGTACAGGAGATTGGAAGAGATAATTATATTATACTTACATGTGTATATACTCTGATTCAGTGGGCAGTACCAGTCTTTTTAATGATTAGCGGAAATTTACTTTTGCATTCAAATAAGATAACCTTTGCAAAGGTAAAAAAAATGACCATTCGAATTGGGATGGTATTGCTTTTATTTGGTAGTGCTTTTGCTCTTCTAGAACAGATATTTGAAAGAAAAACATTAGAAATAGGAATGCTACCGAATTCAGTACTGCTGATGCTTCAACAGAAAAGTTGGTCACATCTCTGGTATTTATATATTCTAATTGGGATCTACTTGATTCTTATTACTTTGAAGAGATTTATCGATAATTCAAGTAATAGAGAAATTTGCATATTTACGGCGATATTAATTATTGGAAACTTTGTTATCCCAACAATTAATATTGCCTTTGGTACGAAGATAGAAAATTATATGCTGTTTACGCAGTATGTAACATATGTTTTGCTCGGTTACATTATTGGTGGACTCCATGCTGAGGATAATGGCAGAGAGAAAAAAGCAATAGATATCATCACTAACCGGGGGGGGTACAGCTCGGATTGTGGCTGTTTGCCTCTGTAATAAAAATTATTATACAGTATGCTGCTGTTATGAGATGCGGAGAGGGCTCTGCATTGATTCTGGGAGATAGAATATTTACTATGATCCAGGCACTGTCAGTATTCTGTTTGTTCAAAAAATATATGGACGGTGTGCATGTAGGAAAATTAGCAAAATCAATCAGTAGATGTAGTTTTGGGATTTATTTGATTCACCCCTTCTTTATTAATCTTCTGTACAAGATGATGAACATTACACCTACTAATTTTCCTCTGTTAGGAATAGGATTTGCAATTCCGCTGTTATGGTTTATTGTGTTTCTGCTCTCTTGGGGCGGAACATTTATAATGCTAAAGGTTCCGGGCTTGAAAGATCTTTTATAAGAGAATTAGTAAATTTAAAGGAGTATAGATTGTGATAACGAAAACAATACACTATTGCTGGTTTGGCAGGGGTGAACTGCCGGAGAAGGCAAAACAATGCATTGAATCTTGGAAAAAATTTTGCCCAGATTATGAAATCAAAGAGTGGAATGAAGATAATTTTGACATGAATAGTTGCGCATATGTAAAAGAGGCATATGAAGCAAAAAAATGGGCATTTGTAAGTGATTATGCACGTTTTGAAATCTTGTATAAATACGGAGGATTGTATTTCGATACAGATGTTGAATTAGTAAAATCTTTTGATGATATTGTTTCTAAAGGAACATTTATGGGACTACAACCTGGGAAGAAAACTGTACATGGTATGGAGTATGAGGTGAATCCAGGACTTGGATTGGGTTCGGAACCGGGGGTTGAAGTTTTCAAAGAGATAATCGAGTTTTACCATCAATTACATTTCGTCACTGGAAATGGCGGTCAGAATATTAAAACAATTGTTGATTATACTACCGAAATTTTGAAGAAACATGGTATGGTTAATGCAAATATCATACAGCAAGTAGCTGGGATAACAGTTTATCCGGCAGATTTCTTTTGCCCGTTAGATTTTAATACCGGAGTCCTCACAACAACCGAAAATACACATTCCATACATCATTTTGTTGCGAGCTGGTTTACGCCTTTGGATTGGGCTATATTAAAAATTGAAAGAAAGTTTGGAAATGGAGGAAAAGGCAGATATCTTTTGGGGCAAATCTTAATGCTTCCTTTACGAATTGTACGTAAAGTAAGAAATGTTGGATTTGTTTCGGCTTTAAAAATTGGATTTGGTAAAATGACAATGAAGTGAGACGGGATATCAATATTATTATGAAAATCAGTATTATAGTACCAGTATACAATGCAGAAAAAACAATTGAATATTGTATAGATAGTATTATAGCCCAGAAGACAAAATTCGAGATAGAGTTAATTTTGGTTGAGGACTATTCAACTGACAGATCGTATGAAATATGCTTAGCGTTGAAGAAAAAATATACTGAAATCAAACTCTATCGAACTAATGGTAAGGGTGTATCAGCGGCCAGAAATACTGGTTTATCACACAGTACTGGGGATGTTGTAGGATTCTGTGATTCTGATGATCTTTATGAGAAAGATGTTTTTGAAAAGGTAAGGTTGTTTTTTGAGAATAAAGATATAGATATTGTAATCGGTGGATTTTATTACTCAAAAAAGGATAGTTTAAATACTGTTGTTCAAGAAACTCACTCTCATAATAGACAAAGAAATGTTGAAGGTCATTTACTATATAACATGATTCTTAATGATGGGCGTATTCTGGGTAGCGTTTGTAACAAGTTCTATCGAGCTGAAAGTATAAGGGATTTTTCTTTTTTAACGGAACTAGAATATTGCGAAGACTTGGTTTTTAATGCAGAGTTGGTAGAAAAGAATAACTTGAAAGCTGTTATTGTAGGATATCCTATTTATCATTACATAATAAATGAAGAGAGTGCAACAAATAATAAAGATAGATTGTTTACAAATGATTCGAGATTAAAATATATAGTTGCTCTCGAAAGGCTGCTAGGTGAGGCATCTGATAGGAAGTATAAAGCTTTTACTGAATATAAAATTGTCACTTTAGCTTTAGATTTTCTGTTCCATGACTACGTTGATGGAGAACGTAAATCCAACTTAAAAGAAGCAGTTGATAAATATAAGTGGGGATTTTTGAATACTATCATTGTAAATCTTCCGTTTGGAGGTTTAAAGTGGCTTGTTAAAGGCTTTATAGTTTCAATAAGGGGGTTGAGAGGAAATTGAAGATTAAGATTAGAGATATATATAATTTTATAGGAGTTTTTCTTCTTTGCGCACTCTATTTCTTTGAAACGCCAATTTCTCTTTTGGGGACACAATTATTAATAGTGTTGCAAATTGGTATTACTTTATGCTTTATAATGGCTGCATCAGTGCATGGGAGAATAAGTTATTCGAAAAAAGTCTATCCATACACACTGATGTGGATAATGATGATTCCGTTTTTTTTGTATGGACTTTTACATAGTGAAAAAATGGTTGTTTTTCGTATACTTTTTGGAATCATTGTTTGTCTATTTCTTGCAACACAAGACGACTGGATAAATAATTTAAAAAAGATGTTGCTGCTTTTTTCAGGAAGCGCCGTTTTTTTTACCTTTTTCTTTTGGCTGATTCCGAGCTTATACAGCTATGTTGTTGATTTTTATGGATATTATCCTCCTGGGACTGGACAGTTAAAATACGGATATAGAGCAGGAATAACAGCTCATTATTCACAAAACGGTATATTTATTGCTGTTTTTATCATGACGCTTGTAACTCTGATTCTTGCTGAATCAGCAAGAAAAAAAAGTAAATATACAAATAGGTTAAGACTAATAATTGCTGGGATAGCTTTTCTGGCCTTCCTGCTAAATGGTAAACGCGGTACTCTGGTTTGGTGTATTGTCGCAATTATCTTGACATGGTTTGTTTCGACAGAGCAAAAATCAAAATTTGTTACTAGATTGATTATTATAGCCTGTGTCAGCGTCGTCCTTCTTCAATTTGCGGTTGAGAATATACCTTCTTTGAATTTTATTGTAGAGAGATTTTCAGAGTTGGGCTCTGATAATAGTTCAACCGATAGATTTGCAATGTGGGGACTTGCAATATTGAATTTCACCAAATCTCCTCTGCTAGGGATTGGATTTTTGAATTTTCGAGAACAATATAGCACAAATTTGGCGGCACAGTTTATTCGTGATCTAACAGATATTTCATCGTATCGGCGTCTGGATGCACATAATGTATATATTCAGGTTTTGTGCGAAATGGGTATTATTGGATTTGTATTATATATTGGTGCCATTATTCTTTTACTTAAGTATACGATTAAAGCACTTAAATATTTCTCAAAGACACAAGAGTATCAGTATAAGTATGCTGCAATGCTGTCATTCTGTTTTCAGATTTTTTATTTGTTATACAGTCTGTCTGGAAACTGTCTTTATGATATGACATTTTATTTATATATCATTGCAATGGCTATAACTGGCACACTTAATTTTAGGATAGATAAGCAGAGGTTAGAATGAAAAAGATAGGAATATTAACATTTCATAATGCATATAATTTCGGAGCGGTTTTACAGGCTTATGCGCTTAAAGAGTATTTGCAGAAAAATTCCAATTGCACTGTTGAAATTGTAAATTATAAGAACGAACAAATCGAAAAAGAAAAATCAAGATGGGAGAGTTTGTTCAACAACAATGTCATAAAAGAACTTGCACGCAATCTTTTGACGACACCATATTATTTGAAATTAGATAAAGTGTTTTCTAGATTTGTCAATAAATACTTGACAGTGGATAATGAAATTAAAAAGGAAGATCTGTCATCTCTCAAGTATGACCTATATCTTGTTGGTTCAGACCAGGTTTGGAATCTAACTCTTACGGGAAATGACAAAACTTTTTTTTGTGATTTTGCAATGCCAGAATCCATTTGCTGCTCATATGCTGCAAGTATAGGCAGTTCTGCATTTTCAAATGAAGAATTACAAAATTACAAACAATTGATTGATAGATTTGCCCTTATTTCTTTTCGGGAAAAAGAACTGGTTCCGATTTTTGAAAAAATTGCTTCAGAGAAAAAAATATGTTCTGTTGTTGATCCTGTTTTTCTTTTAAAACAAGACGAATGGAATTCAATGGCTAGTTCTATTGTCAGAAAACCATATGTTCTATTCTTCTGCGTAGGATATAATGCTGAATTAGATCAAACATTAGAATTTGCAAAGAACCTTGCTAATGAGAAAAACATGGAGCTGCTTTATTTGTCTAATCAAGACATATGGTATAAGCACCGAGAATTACACCATTGTGGAGCTGCATCACCATGTGAATTTCTTGGGTATATTAGAAATGCAAGTTATGTGGTTACAAATTCATTTCATGCAACTGCGTTTTCGATAATTTTCCATCGTGAATTCTACTCTGAAATCGGTCTTAAGAGAAACGGAAGAATAAAAAATATCCTTAATTTGACTGGCTTGCAGGATCACGCGATTAATCGTGGTATTAATAAGGAGAACACACTTAAAGGAAAAATAGATTGGTCAAAGGTTGATGTTCGTCTGAATTTAGAAAAAGAAAAATCATACAAATTTTTGCAGTCTGTAGTAGACTTGATAGAAAAGTAATGGGGGTAAAATAGTGAGTAGAAGTAAGGAACTTGTAAAAAATACGGCAATTCTTACAATAGGCAAAATGTGTACCCAGTTTGTAAGTTTTTTACTTTTGCCCTTATATACAGCTTTATTATCTACAGAAGAATACGGAATTGTTGATCTTTTTACAACATATATAGCATTGATTTTGCCTTTGGTCTGTTGGCAGTTAGATCAAGGAATTTTTCGTTTTATGATAGACTGCAGAGAAGATGAGACAAAGACTAAGGCATTATTCTCAAGTATTACATCAGTAAATGTTGTTCAAGCACTTGCAGTGGTATTGATTTATTTATGCTTACAACCGTTCAGCTCATCAGAATATAAGATTTATTTGTTGATTGGTGTAGTTTTAAACATCTTTTCAGGTTTATTAATGCAATTTGCCCGCGGATTGGGGGATATGCTGGCATATTCCGTGAGTAGCTTTTTAACCGCTGCAAGTACAGTGGTTCTTAATGTTGTTTTTGTCGCGGTTCTAAAATTAGGAGCACATGGCATGTTTATAGCTACTATGTGCGGAATTGCAATTAATTGTATATACTTGTTCTTTAAGTTAAAAGCATGGAAGTATTACAAGCCCAAGCTAGTGGATTTATCGCTTATTAAGGAAGTTTGTGGTTATTCATTGCCACTTGTGCCTAATCAAATCTCTGGCTGGATTTTAAGTGCTTCTGACAGAACAATCATTGCAAAATTTTTAAGTGTTGCGGAGAATGGAGTATATTCTGTCGCAAATAAATTTTCAAATTTAGTGGGCACTTTTTACGGCTTTTTTAATTTGGCCTGGGTGGAGACTGTTTCAGTACACTATAATGACAGTGATAGAGACGAGTTTATCGGTGACATGATGGAGACAGTTTCTAACTTGTTTGTTTCGATATGTGTTGGAATTATTGCAATTATGCCTTTTGTATTTCCGGTCATGGTAAATCAACAGTATGGAAATGCTTATTATCAGATTCCGATTTTGCTGATTGCAGTTATCTTCCAAATTCTTGTAGGTTTGTATAGCGCTATATACATTGCATTAAAGAAGTCAAGCACTATTGCTAGAACAACAATTGCAGGAGCAATAATAAATGTTCTAGTCAACTTGGCACTAATTAGGTTTATAGGTTTGTACGCAGCATCTATTTCAACATTAGTATCTTATGCTAGTACGGCTTTATATAGAAGAATTGATATCAGAAAGTATATTAAAATTAAAGTAAATGTCAAAAATATATTACTCAATAGTGTTGCTGTTGTATTTGTTACATTGTCTTACTATTTTAATATTACTATTCTTAATGTAGCCGCCCTGGTGATTGCTTGTATATATGCAGTTGGAATAAATTGGAAGCTAATCAAAATGTTCTTTGCTGAAATTAGAAAATATAAGAAAGAGGGGAATTAGTTATGGAAGAGAATAATATGCAATCCCCTAAAAAGGTGATTTGCTGTAAATTAAAAGACACTGAGAAATTGATGGCAAGTCAGTCAGGTGGCGCCTTTACTGCAATTGCAACTGCGTTTTTAAAGTGCGGTGGAATTGTTTATGGCTGCGGAATGGATAACTCAAATCAGGCAGTCTATAAAAGAATAGATCATATAGAAAAACTTGAAGAAATAAAAGGTTCAAAATACGTTCAGGCTAGATTGGGAAATACTTACGCAGGTATTGAAGCTGATTTGAAATTGGGAAGGATAGTGTTATTTTCTGGAACGCCGTGCTATGTAATGGCTGTAAAACAATACTTTTCGAGAAGCAAATTTTATTATAATCTCTATACAGTAGATTTAATCTGCCATGGCGTGCCTAGTCCTAGGGTATATAATAGCTATTTACACTATTTGGAAAGAAAAATGAAAAGTAAGATTAAAGAATTCATCTTTCGAGATAAAATCGGGGGGGGGGTGGCACAAGCACGTGGAAAAAATAATATATGAAAATGGCAAGATAGAATATAGAGATGGATACACGCAATTATTCTATACTAATTTACCATTAAGAAGATCGTGCGGTGAGTGTCCTTTTTCAACGATAAAAAGATGCGGTGATTTTACTGTAGGTGATTTTTGGGGCGTTCAGGATGTTTTGCCTGAATTTGATGACAATAAAGGAGTTTCTCTTTTATTCTTTAATAATGATCGTGCACTTGAACGATTTGATTCATTTAAGGAAGTGCTAAAATATCAAGAAATCTCTGTTACCGACGCGGTGCGGCAACCAAATTTAAAAGGACATTCTGTTATTCCTAAGAATGTTAATGCGTTTTGGAGAGACTTTCAGAAAAAGGGAATAGGATATTGTATTTCTTTTTACTCACCAGCAGGTATTCCATTTCGAATCAAGAGAAAAATTAAATATATTTATTCAAAAGTTACTAGAAAATAAAATATTGGTATGTTGATTATTGACAAAGCTGCAGAGGGGAAGATAATCTTGAGAGCAGAGCAGATAATATTGACATTCTGAAAGCGATATGTGCTTTCTTGATTGTTTGTATTCATGCTCCGTTTCCGGGAAAGTTCGGTGCATATTTTACGACACTGACTAGAGTAGCGGTTCCCATTTTCTTTATGATTACGGGATACTTTTATGGGGATACTGTTGCACGGCATAAGGAAAATCGACAGATCAGGAAAATATTCTACTTGGTTGTAGGGGCAAATTCAATTTTCTTTATTTGGAATATTGCGCTCGGTATCCTCAGAAGAGATAGCATAGTAACCTATGTCCGGAAAATTTTTACTGGAAAGAGCATTCTGAAGTTCTTGGTATTGAATGAATCACCGTTGGCAGGGCACCTTTGGTATTTAGGAGCAATTCTCTATGTGCTAGTGATTGTTCTGCTGGTGGACAGATTTAACTGCAAAAAGGTTTTATACTATTTAACTCCGGTTCTGCTCATTGCAGATTTGGTGTTTGGAAAGTATTCGCTGCTTATTTTCCATCGGGAGTTTCCGTACATATTAGTTAGAAATTTCCTTTGTGTAGGAATACCATATTTTTGTATTGGAAATCTCATCAGAGAAAAACGGTGCTCTGAAAAATGGAATAGAAAAATACTTCAGGTGCTGATTGTAGTTTTTACGATAACCAGTCTTGCAGAAAGATTTGTTTTGGTGAGTGCAGGATTGAATGCAACAAGAGATCATTATCTCAGTACGACTTTCTTGGCAATCTGTCTTTTTGTATATACTCTCAAGAGCAATTGGCATAATAAAGGATTGGCTGCAATTGGAAGGAAATGTTCCACATGGCTTTATATTATTCATCCGATTTTCATTACGGCCTTTTCAGTCGCAACAGGTAAGCTCGGCATAAAATCGATTTACAGATGCGTTGCACCGATTGTGACTTATTGTGCAACATTAACGTTCTTAATTGTTATGTGTAGACTTAAATCACTTTTAGTAAAAAATAATCAAAGGAAATAGTTAAAATGTCAAAATACTTTGGAACCGATGGCTTCCGTGGTGAAGCCGGAATTACATTAACAGCAGACCATGCTTATAAAGTGGGTCGCTTCCTCGGCTGGTATTATAATGCACTGCGTGAGCGCAATGGTGATACCGATCCTGCTCGCATTGTCATTGGCAAAGACACTCGCCGCAGCTCTTACATGTTTGAATATAGTCTGGTGGCTGGCCTGACGGCTTCCGGTGCAGATGCTTATCTGCTCCATGTTACTACCACTCCGTCAGTGGCGTATATTGCCCGTGTGGATGACTTCGACTGCGGCATCATGATTTCTGCCAGCCATAATCCGTATTACGATAACGGCATTAAGCTGATCGACTGCTACGGTGAAAAAATGCCCGAGGAGACCCTGCTGCTGGTGGAGGACTATATTGACGGCAAACTCCATGTCTTTGATAAGGACTGGCCGGAACTGCCCTTTGCTCGTCGTGAGCACATCGGTTGCACGGTGGACTACGTGGCAGGCCGTAACCGTTATATGGGCTATCTGATCAGTCTCGGCATCTATTCCTTCAAAGGTGTCAAGGTCGGCCTGGACTGCGCCAATGGTTCCAGCTGGAATATCGCTAAGAGCGTTTTCGATGCTCTGGGTGCAGATACCTACGTTATCAATAACAAGCCGAACGGTCTGAATATCAACAACAATGCTGGCTCCACCCACATCGAGGGTCTGCAGAAGTTCGTAGTGGAGAAGGGCTTGGATGTCGGCTTTGCCTACGATGGTGACGCCGACCGCTGCCTGTGCGTGGACGAGAAGGGTAATGTCATCACTGGCGACCATATCCTGTATATCTATGGCTGCTATATGAAAGAGCGTGGCAAGCTGCTGACCAATACTGTGGTTACGACTGTCATGTCCAACTTTGGTCTGTACAAAGCGTTTGATGAGCAAGGTATCGGTTACGCCAAGACTGCTGTGGGCGACAAGTACGTATACGAGTACATGGCGAAGAACGGCTGTCGTATCGGTGGTGAGCAGAGTGGTCATATCATCTTCTCCAAATATGCCAGCACCGGCGATGGTATCTTAACCAGTTTGAAGATGATGGAAGTCATGCTGGCTAAGAAGAAGCCGATGAGCGAGTTGGCGGCACCGCTGAAGATCTATCCGCAGGTGTTGGAGAATGTTCGTGTGACCGATAAGAAGGCTGCACAGAATGATCCTGCTGTGCAGGAAGCTGTGTCTAAGGTTGCTGAGGCACTGGGCGATACCGGCCGTATTCTGGTTCGTGAGTCCGGCACTGAGCCGGTCGTTCGTGTGATGGTGGAAGCACCTGACCATGATACCTGCCAGAAGTATGTTGATGAAGTGGTCAATGTAATCTGCGAAAAGGGATATAAGG
>ENA-OROM01003404-OROM01003404.1-human-gut-metagenome-genome-assembly--contig:-NODE-3404-length-10254-cov-3.143347_pt1 | contig 10254 bp, 7 predicted proteins | sample MGYA00242129_ERZ509050 | MGnify/ENA primary metagenome ERZ509050 (study PRJEB26280, sample SAMEA2338701) | human gut metagenome | biome: human gut; feature: human-associated habitat; material: faeces...
TTCCTGCCGGCATCACCAGATTCCAAATCATCAGAACCACACATAATCCGAATATGTCTTTTAAACTAAAATGCAGCGTCATCGTTTCTCCACATCGCCTGTTTTTCACCCAATGCCTCCTGGTACTTTCTGCCCGCCGGTTTTCGTTTCATCGCCCGGCAGACCTTCGCCGCCACTTTTGCAGCACGCTTTCTTTCCACCCGCCATACCGGACTTCCGCCGCATCGGGCAGTTCGTTCCGATATCGCTTATACTGCGCTTCGTCGGCAAAATCCACATTCCTGACCGCACTCCAGTCGCAATCTTTTATTTCAAGCGCCGCGCAGTTTAAAAAATCCATTGTCTCGGGCAGAGGAATTCTGTTCAGGCTGACGGACGCCCCTTTGCGGAAGGAAAAAACGGTTCCTTCCGGCAGAGTTTTAAGCGCATACAATTTTATCCTGCGGTAACGCTTGCAGTCAATCATTCCTGTTCCCATATTTGAACTGCCGCTGATTGCCAGCGCTGCCCCTTCTTTAAACGGCAGTTCCCGGCATCCCTGAAAGTCCATTCCCGTAAAATACGCTTCATCCGCCTCCGCCAAGGTTTCCAAAGGAAAATTTTCAAATCGCGCAATATGGGCGCAAACTCCTGCCGAAAACAGGGGCTTGGCATCTCCTTCCTCATAACGGCAGCGATCAAAATAAACTTTTTTCAACCCTCGGAAATCCCTGTCTGCCGGCAGCCCCTCAACCGGTGCAAAACCGCCGAAACGAACCTCGCAGTCCCGGCTGAACTTATAACCCGACACGCTTTCCAGCCGGCAATAGTCCAACAGGATATAGCGTACTCTGCTAAAATCCGTTTCTTTAGGAAAATTTTTACACCCGTCGAAAGTAACCGTTTTCCACTCCATGCCATAGCTGTCCGGTCGGGGATAAACGCATAACCTGTCATAAGCGCCGAAATCGACATTGTTAAAATGATAGTCGCCTTCCGACACCGTCAAATCCAGTCTTCGTCTTTTTACCGGTGCCGACATCAGACACATGCGCCCGCCGGATTCTCCCACCGGTACTTCAATATCCTTCGGCAAAGCCGTCAATTCAGACGCGCACCCGGCGGCCGCAGCTATTTTTGCGCCCAGCTCCAGAATGTCGTCAGGCTGTTCCCGCCCGCAAAATACGGATAAGATAATCTCGCGGAATTCCGGCATTTTCTCTTGCGGAATTTTTTTTACACACCCCAGCATATCGCGAATGCTTCTGGCAAAGTTCGTCCCCCTGAGCACTCCCGTACAGACATCGACAGTAATTTCGGCCTCGCCGCGTTTATACGGCCGGAGGATGTTTTCCGTTCCCAGCGGGCTTCTCGGTTCCGTTATGTCAATAAATTCCGCCATATATGCGCTCCTGTTCCCCTGACGCCGTTCCGTATCGGCCAAACGCCCCACAATTTCTCCGAATATAGAGCCGCCAGGCAGGTTTCGCCGCTTCATAAGCCGTTTTCGGTTCCTGTCGGCCTGCGTTAAAATTATACGCTGCCCCCTTTCTTTTGTCAAAACTTTTTTCGTCTTTCGCCGGAAAATGCTTGCTTTTTTATCCTTTTTCGCTATTATAAACCGTTTTTTAAATTATAAAGATATTACTGTAAATTATAAGCATTATGAAAACGTACACTTACGAAGAACTGCAGGAATTCATCACTTCCGTATTAAACCGGCCCTGTAGCGGAAAACTCGTTTATTGTTTCAGCCGCCGCGGATCAGACAAAAACCTTCATGCATTTATCATTGTCGAGGAAAATATGCGCCTTGAACTGCCTTGGCACGACGGGCCTCAATATTTAAGCCCCGGCGATTATCTGCACGCGTCGCAAAACGATATTTATGGCATCTCTGCCGCTGTTTTTAAAAACTGCTACGTGGAAGCGCCGGCTTCGGAAATCATCTCCTGAAGCGTTGGAAATCCCTCACTGCCGGAAACTATCTTTAGAACTGGCGCAAAACGCTCCTTCGGTGCACCTGCCTTTCTTGTCTGGCCGCTTCTTTTTGAAGCGGCTTTTTTTGTGTATCCTTGTATTCCTCCCTTTCCTGTCCCTTGCCCTCCATTTTCAGCCCATTCCCCGCCCATTTCCCTCCACCTTCCAGCCCTATCCTCGCCGCTTCTACACCCTTTCCTCACTATTCCCTTTCCCTCCCATTTCGGCCAGACGGCAGCCGTTTTTAATATGCCGGGTTATCTTTTATATATACCAAAATCACCAAAATATTATAGACAAAATACTTGACAACTAAACAAAAACAGCTTATGTATTAACTGAAAATTAACTTTTAAGAGGAAATTCCGCAATGAAAAAACTTGCTTTGCTGACGCTGTTCCTATGCCTTAGCTTTAGTTTTGCCGGTTTCGCCGATGCCGAAACCGAAAATTGGTGCGGAACTTATTTTGAAGAAGGAGGCCGCGGCTACATCCGTCTGGCGCGGGACGACTTTGGCGTCGGCAGTTCCAACTGCAGCATGGACGGCTACAACGAACGGGCGGAAAGAAGCGGTACCGCAAATATCGCCCTGGATTTTACCAAAAACCGTTCTACAGTCAACAAATGGCGCAAATTCAACAACCATCTGATTGAAGTGCGCGGCAAATTCCGCAACGGCTACATTTCAGGCACACGTTTCATCCGCGACATGGGCGTATGAGACACCATACGAGCTCTGTCTCCTCCTGTACCGCAGCCAACCATAATCTTTTTTCCGTAATCAGATTCAATCCCTGCCGGCTTTTGCACCCATTATAATCCTTTTTGATTTTCCGCCCAAAATAAAACCGTATAAAGGTTTTTTATATATCAAAACGACTGAAAGTTTACAAAATCATTGTTGTTAATTAACTTATTTCATATAATATTTAGAAAATTAAATCTATTTATGGGAAATAAATTATGAATAAGCTCGAAATGTATAATTACCTGAAAAAAATTAACATTTGGCACGAAATTACAGAACACAAAGCTGTTTACAATATGGCCGAATTAGCACAAATTGATATTCCATATCCAAACTCGGAAGCAAAAAACCTTTTTGTACGAGATGACAAAAAAAGAAATTATTACCTTATTACAATTAAAGGAAATAAAAAAGTAAACCTTAAAGAATTCCAAAAAACAGCTGGCACACGCCCTTTAAGCTTTGCCTCTGAAAGCGATTTGATGAATATTTTAAACCTATCCTCCGGGGCTGTCACGCCACTTGGTCTATTAAATGATGAACAAACAAGAACAATAATGTATCTAGACAGAAATTTTATAAAAGAACCTTCTTTGATCGGGGTACACCCCAATGATAACACGGCAACGGTTTGGTTAAAAACACATGATCTAATAAGGATTATTAAAGAGCACGGAAATATCATCAATCTAATAGAAATTTAAACAAGAAACAGAGAGGAAAACATGAAAACAATCAGATTGCTATACCCTGACTATGTCAGCGGTGGCTTGGATACGTATTATTTCGGAGCAAATCTATTGGCGCATATTTTGCCGGAAAATAAAAACCAGCCCTTAATTAAAGTAGATATTGCCCAGCCCAATAGCGCAAACAAAATCATAACTGACGGAATTTATGCTAAAGGCGAAGTTCTATCCGGTATTCAAAATGCAATGGCAAAGATTGAAAAGGAAAATCCTGACAAAATTATCACCATCGGCGGCAATTGCTTGGTTTCATTAGCGCCGTTTGATTATTTGCATGGAAAATATAAAAACACGGGTATTGTCTGGATAGACGCACATCCGGATGTTTCTTCTCCCAAAGACGGCTATCCCAACGCCCATGCAATGGTTCTCGGCTCTTTAATGGGATATGGAGATAATTCACTTTCAAATATGATGAAAAATAACAAATTTAATCCTGATGAAATATTATATGTCGGTCTTCAAAACCTGCATGATTATCAAAAAAACTTTTTAAATAACACGGGGGTCAATTATAAAATTCAAACCAATAAATTTATTTCTAATAATGAAATACATAAATTTATTAAACGGTTTGACCATATTCTTGTACATTTTGATATTGATGTATTAGATGAGCATTTTTTTCATTCGACTTATTTTGCTAATTCCGAATTGGTGGGAGACGGTGCCGACGGCGGAAAAATGACGATAGAAAAGCTAACAGAGATTCTCCGCTGTATCACAGACAATTCCGATATTGTCGGCTTTACCATAGCCGAATATCTGCCTTTTGATGAACATAAGCTTTACAAGATGTTGACTGAAATCAAATTATTTACCGAATAAGTAATTCGCAGAGTGCACAACAATGTCCCCTGCCGCCGTATCCCGCTACTTCGGACACCGCAGCCGACCGCCGCTCACCCGACGCGACTTGTTCCATATCGCCTGCCTCATAATATCCGTCCGAACTGCCGCGCTATTTCATAATATCCGCCCAGATTTCCGCCGGCAGCGTTCCCCCGCCGATTTCTTTCATCGGGCTGTTGTCGTCGTTGCCGACCCAAACCGCTGCCGTGTATCTGTCATTTGACCCGATAAACCAGGCGTCGCGATAATTTTGCGACGTTCCCGTTTTGCCGCGGGCGTTTTTAACTTTTCTCGCCCGTTTTCCGGTTCCGCTGACAACAACCTCGCGCAGCAGAATATTAATGTTGCGAACCGTTTCCGGCTTCAAAACCCGTTCCCTCCCCGGCGAACGGTACTGATAAAGCAGATACCCGTCCGTATCTGTAATCTCTCGGATGGCATACGGAAACACCGCATACCCCCCGTTTGCCGTTGCAGCATACGCCGCAGCCATATCCAAAACGCGCACTTCCGCCGCGCCGAGAATAATAGACGGCTCATCCTTAACCCCGGTCGTAATTCCCAGTTTCAGCGCCGTACTGATAATGTCTTCCAAATTCAGATACGTCGCCAAATCCACCGTCGCCACGTTCAGCGACTGGGCAAATGCCTGCTTCAGGCTGACGGCGCCGCGAAATTTCCGGTCATAGTTCTGCGGCTCCCAGTCGTCAATCCGGATTGGCTCGTCCGCCAGCAGTTCATCGGGGGAAAAGCCGTTTTCAAACGCGGTCAGATATACAAAAAGCTTAAAAGAGGATCCCGCCTGCCGCAATGCCTGCGTCGCCCGGTTAAACTGGCTCTTGTTATAGTCAAATCCACCCGCCATCGCCTTAATCGCGCCGTTGCGGTCCAGAACGACCACCGCCCCCTCGCTGACGTTGTCTTGCCGGTTGGCGCGGATATATTTGCGCAGAATATATTCTGCCCGCTGCTGCAAATCATAATCCAGCGTCGTTTTGACATAAATATCTTCATCGCCGGTCTGCACCACATCCGGCAGAAGCCCCATCACATAATCGCCGAAATACCTCGCGCCGAGAATTTTGCCGTCATCAGCCTCCCCAATCGGCAGGTCAATTGCGCTTTCCCATTCTTTAAGCGAAATGGAACCGGCGCGCCGCATGAGCTTCAGCACAACTTCCGAACGCTCCAGCGCCAGTTTTTTGTTCCTCAGGTAATTGTATTTGCTCGGCGCTTTCAACGCTCCGGCCAGAATAGCCGCCTCGCGCAGATTCAAATCCTTTGCCTGCTTGTTAAAAAACCGTTTCGCCGCCGTATTCAGCCCGTACGCGCCGCTGCCGAAAAACACCCGGTTCAGATATATGTTCAAAATCTGCTTCTTGCTGAAGTGTTTTTCCAGCCACTGTGCCAGCAGATATTCCTGCACTTTGCGCCGGATGCTTTTCTCCCGGGTCAGAAACAGGTTTTTAGCCACCTGCTGCGTAATCGTAGACGCTCCCTGCGCATACCGCATCTTGGCAATGTTGACAGCCATCGCCCGTGCAAATCCGATATAGTCAAATCCGCCGTGCTTGAAAAAGCGCCGGTCTTCGGTATCAATCACCGCCTGATAAACATACGGCGGCAAATCGTCCACATCGACAGGCTCGGCAAACAACGCGCCGTAAGACGTGATTTCCCGCCCGTCTGCCGCCAGAATTTTCACCCCGGCCTGCCGTTCGACATACACCGCCTTGGAAAAATCCGGCAGCGTCCTGTAACAGTAATAAACATAAAGGCCGGCACACAACGCCAAAACCAGCCCCAGCCACAAAGCCCCCATAAACAGTTTCAACTTCCATGATTTTTTGCCTTTGGCACCGCGTTGTTTCTTTTTTGATATATTCTTTTTCCGATTCGGCGCCTTCTCCGGCTGCGCTTGTTTTTTCCGGTTTAACGCCACGGACGGTTGCGCGCTCTTTTTCGGTGTTCTTCTTTTCAATGCTGCCTTTGCCATATTCCGCTCCATACGATAGCTTTATGGCATAATAACGCACCGTTGGTTAGAAAAGATTTAATATCGGAAGATATTTGCCCCCCAACATTATCGTACCTTTCCTGCCAACTTCTGCTGTCAGGCCTAATATTCCCGGCTCTTTTTAAACAATGTCGCTTTCTCTGCCGTTAAAGGCCGCGCCGCCGCTTTAAACTCACTTTTTTTCACTTCGCCGCGCGCCGCAATTTCGGCCTTCATCTCTGCCGACACTTTTGCCGGACGGGCTGCCGCCGTAAGTTCGCCTTTCTGCTCAATCGCCGCCTCCCCGTTCTCATTAACGACCCCGGAAATATCACGCGCCGCCAGCCCGACGTCAATTGCCGTACTTGCTGCCGTTCCCAGCCCCGGCAGACACCCCAGAGCACCGGATGCCACTTCTCCGCAGGCACCTTTCCAATCCCCGTCTTTAAGGCGCTGCCATGCAAAATACGCTCCTGCGCCAAGGCTAACCAGCGGGATTTTCTTCAAGACCGATTTTCCGACCGCCGTGCCTGCCGTTTTGGCAACGGTTTTCGTAACGGCTTTGCCAACCGCCGTCTTTGCCACTGCCTGCCCGGCTTTCTCCGCCGTCTTGCCGACGGCTTTGGCGACTTTTGTATTAGAAACAGCTTTCTCCGCCTTGTCATACGCTCGTCCCAGCAGGGTCTCGTTCAAAATTTCCGCCCCGCCGTCAATCGCCGCGTCAACAGCCCGGTCAAACTTTGCATTGGCTGCTGCTGCCTGCGCCAGAATACCCGCCTGTTTCGCCGCCTGCTCTGCTATTTGTTCAGCCGTCAGCGCCGCCGTTTTAGTCCCGCCTTTGGCTGCCAGTTTTTGCTCAAGTTTGTCCATCGATTCCGCAGCCATTTCCTTAACCGGAGCCACTTTTTGCTCCAGTGCCGCGTTTTGCTGCACAAAACCCTTTTCCCGCGCTTCTTTTTCCCGCAGGCGCTCCCCCATCATCTTAATCGTTTCCGATGATGGCACCCAATGGGGACGGAAATCCTTAATGCCCGCCTCAGCCAGTTCCCTTTGGATACGAGCCTCATGAGTACGGGCGATTGCCCCAACACCTTTTTCATGTTCCTGTAAAAAAAGCTCAATGTCTTTGGCCGGAAAGTCATACATAACTCCAGCCTGCGCCATTCCCAGCGATGCCAGATTGTTTTTGTCAAACTTTATGTTCTTGAGTTCCGGATTTAACTCACAAAGCTCCGCCCACTCTTTTTGATACTCGCTCACCATCTGCTCGCGGTTTCCGTGCTGCAAATTCCGCCATGCCTGAACATAAGCCCTTTCTTTGGCTGGTTTCTTACTGACATGTTCTCTTCCATCAATATCTGACCAGCTCTCAAAACAAAAATCCCTTCCGTCGCCCTGTTGAAAGATATTTACACCGCCATGTTTTATAGCCTGTTCTCTATGATACTCGACATCAGACTTCCCGTTCGGAAACTTATAACCGCCGCCGATGGCAATGCCGAGTTTCTTCTCCGCTTCCGGAATGCTCCCCTTTCCGTCAATTACACCAAAAGAATACCAATCGGCAACCTTCTTCTTTACCTGCTCTTCTGATGGTATCCTTTCCCACCATTTTTTCTTGAGTTCGGGACAAATGCGAACCATCTCATCATAATACTCTTTGCCGCTGAAACTCTTTGACCGCGCAAAAATATCGTCCATAATGTCCGCATACGTCATACCGCTGAATTCTTCGCTCATTGCCGCTCTCCCGCCAAATATCTTAATAATTGCTAACATAATACCACAAAATTAACACTCTGTAAACAAAAAACGCACAATCGCCGCTTTTCCCTTTACCTTACGCATTTTGCCTGCTATATTCTTTCCATCTGGAATATTGAGGAAAAATACATGACAAACACGCAAGATGCCAAAGAAAAAGTATGCCTGATAGACGGTTCGGGATATATCTTCCGCGCCTTTTTCGCCAGCCCGCAGATGACCAACCCCGAGGGTCTGCCCGTCAACGCCGTTTACGGCTTCCTCAATATGTTTTTAAGCCTGACCGCCAACATCAAATGCGATTACTGCCTCGTACTGTTTGACGCCAAGCGCCAGAATTTTCGCAACGAATTTTTCCCTGAATACAAAGCAACCCGCCCCGAACTTCCGCCCGAGTTGAAACCGCAGTTCGCCCTTATCCACGAAGCGGTCGAGGCTCTGAACCTGCACTGGCTGCAAATGGAAGGGTATGAAGCCGACGACCTGATTGCCACCTATGCGCGGCTGGCGCTCGAACAAGGCATGGAAGCGGTGGTCGTGTCGGCGGACAAAGACCTGATGCAGCTGATCCGCCCCGGGGTTGAGTTTTACGATCCGATGAAAGACAAGTTTTTCACTCCCGAAGACGTCAAAGAAAAATTCGGCGTTTATCCCGAACGCGTTACCGACGTGCAGGCCTTGGCCGGCGATTCCACCGACAACATCCCCGGCATTCCCGGCATCGGGCTGAAAACTGCCGCCGAACTGGTCAATATGTTCGGCTCGCTGGAAGGCGTACTGGAACACGCCGCCGAAATCAAACAAAACAAACGCCGCGAACTGGTTATGGCGCATAAAGAAGACGCGCTCGTCTCCCAAAAGCTTGTTACCCTGAAACCTGACGTGCCGGTCGAACTGCCGCTAAAAGACCTGCGCTGTATGGCACCGCATCAGGACGTATTGATAAGCCTGCTCGACCGCCATGCTTTCAAAAGCCTCAAAAACAAAGCCTTAAACTGGCTTAAACAGCGTTGCAACGACCTGCCGGAAGAGGCGGACGCCGCCCCTGTTTACAAACCTGTTTATACTCTGGTTCAAACCCCGGCGGAACTTGATGCGCTCGCCGCCGCCATTCGCGCCGAAAACGCTTTTGCCTTTAAGGTACATACCGCCGGCAAAAAATTCCTCGGTCTGTCGGTCAGCCTGCAAAACGCTCATGCCTGTTATATTCCCGTTACCGACACGCAAACCGCATCTGCGCCCCTTGCAACAGACTTGTTCGGCGGAGATTTGTTCACACCCCCGCCCTCTGGCTCCACGACCGCTAAGGGGGACAGCTCTTCCGCCGGCTTGTCCCTCTCCTGCCTTAAAGAATTTGTCCGGAGCCTGTTCGCCGACGCGTCCGTCCTTAAAATATCCCTGAACCTGAAAGACAACCTGCACCTGCTTGACAGCGCCCTGCAAACGGAACTTTCCCCTTTCCCCTACGACGATGTGGCAATTATGTCTTACGACCTCAACAGCTCCACGGCAACCCATACGCTGCCCGCCCTTGCTGCCGATTTTCTGGAAATGCCGCTCAAAAGCGCCGCCTCCGAATACAAAAAAGCCGACTTTTCGGCTATGCCCCCGGCAGAGGCGCTGAACTTCTTTGCCGAGGAGGCAGACTGCATCTTCCGGCTTTATAACCTGTTTTCCCCGCGTCTGCTGCCGGAAAAAAAGCTCTTTGTCTACGAAGGGATTGACCGCCCGCTTTCTGCCACTCTTTGTGATATGGAACGCGCCGGCATTATGCTTGACACCCTGCGCCTCAAGCAGCTTGACACGCGGTTCGACGATGAAATGCGCAAAATCTCGCAGGAAATCTATCAGCTCGCCGGCGAAGAGTTTAACCTCAGTTCCCCAAAACAAATCGGCGAAATTCTTTACACCAAATTCGGCATGAAAGGCAAAAAGCACACTTCCGGCTCGCTGAACACCAGTGCCGAGGTTTTGGAACAGATGGCGGAAGAACACGAACTGCCGCGCAAAATCCTCGATTGGCGCCAGTATCAGAAGCTGAAGTCCACATACACAACGGCACTGCTCGCTCTGATGGACAAAGACCACCGTATCCACACGACATACAGCCAAATCTCCGTTAATACCGGGCGCCTGTCCTCGCTTAACCCCAACCTGCAAAACATTCCGGTACGCACGCCAATCGG
>ENA-OROM01003411-OROM01003411.1-human-gut-metagenome-genome-assembly--contig:-NODE-3411-length-10236-cov-3.105491_pt1 | contig 10236 bp, 9 predicted proteins | sample MGYA00242129_ERZ509050 | MGnify/ENA primary metagenome ERZ509050 (study PRJEB26280, sample SAMEA2338701) | human gut metagenome | biome: human gut; feature: human-associated habitat; material: faeces...
TATAAAAAATTTAGATTACTATATTTTTGAAAGTAATCATGATATTGAGATGTTAATGAATACAAGAAGACCTTTATTTTTAAAAAATCGTATTTTTGGAGATAAAGGCCATCTTAATAATGAATATAGTGCACATGTTATGGCACAGGTAATTGGTGAAAATACAAAAGAAATTTGTTTGGCCCATTTATCACAAGAAGCGAATACAAAGGAAATGGCATTAGATACATATCAAAGAGTTTTTGATGAAGAACATATTTATTTTGATAATATAAAGATTGCAGATCAAAAAGAAATTGTTTCTGGAGGACATTATGAAAATTAGGATCTTAACAATTGGTAAGCTTAAAGAAAAATATCTTGTTAATGGGATCAATGAATATGTCAAAAGATTGAATGCTTACTGTAAAGTGGAAATGGTCGAAGTACCAGATGAACCAATTCCTGATAATGCAAGTGAAAATGTAGAAAATATCATCAAAGATAAAGAAGCAGATAAAATTGTTGCTAAAATTAAAGATGATGAATATGTTATTGTTTTAGATTTACATGGAAAAGAAATAGATAGTGTGGCTTTTTCTAAGCATATTGAAGAATGTATGATTAGAGGAAAGAGTACGATTACTTTTGTGATTGGGGGTTCTTTAGGTTTAGGAAAATCTTTATTACAAAGAGCAAATTATCGTTTATGTTTCTCTAAAATGACTTTTCCACATCAATTAATGAAGCTAATCTTAGTTGAACAAGTCTATCGAGCATATAAAATCATGCGGAGAGAAACTTATCATAAGTGATGTTAACGTTCAGCAAAAATGTCACCAAAAATGAAGAAGGGTTCTATTAGTGTGAACCCTTTGTTTTTTTGTCCATTTCTTGAATGAGATTATTTAAATCTTTATGATCATTTATTAGTACCTGTTTGTTTTTATGTTTTGTACCTATCAATGTACAATCATAAATAATCCCAATATATTTCATTCTTACTTTATTTTCTAGCACAAAATATAAAATTGTAACTTCTGTTGAAGTTCTTATTTTTACTACTTCTCCATTTTTATCATATGGGACATAATAATATCCGTTATAGGAAAACATATTGCCTTCTGCTATTTTTCTGGTATTTGAAACAGTGAACACTAGATTCAAATTGTAATTTTCTGTTAGCTCTACAAATTCATAAACAGGATCAATTGGAAGATGTGCAAATTTTTCATTCAGATATTTTATGTAAAAGTATTGAACCATATATTTAATTGATCGTAGTCTTTTATTTTGAACCTTATAATGTCATTGGGCAATCTTCTTTGAACTGTACCATTGTATCGTTCTATCAATCCTTTGGTTTGAGATGTATTTGCGAAAATCATTTCAATGCAAAGTTTATCCATCATAACACCAAATGATGTTATATTACCTTCAGGACTTTTGAAGATAGTATGTTTGTCTGAATAAATAGCTAAGGGAATTCCTTTTTTTCTTGATAAGAAGTTCCATCATCTTACAATATCCATACATGCATTCGTTTTTGGTAAACCAGCCAGCAAGGATATCATTGGTTGCATCGTCAACGGCCATATGAAGAGTAAAGCGTTGACCGTTGCCAAACCAGTCAAAAGGAGTTCCATCGATTTGAACAAGCATACCAGCTCTAGGACTTTTTTCTCTCAGTAAATGTAAAGGAGAGTCTCTTTTATGACTCCTATGTTTAACGGGAGAAGACCATTTATATTCTTTATAGAGTCTTTGAAAGAACGAGATACTTCTAGGTTTAACATCAAAGTATTCGAAGATCACATGCAAGCACACTATTTAATTCGTGCAATGAGCAAATATCTGGAAAAAATGGACAAATATGTACGCCAACGATTGAGGATGTGCATGATTCATAAACATCCAACAGTAAAGAAAGTATATGGAATGTGTTATAAATGGAACATTGAATTCTTTGTGCGCATCGGTTTAATTCCCTCAAAATGGTGGTTCTACTACAAAATGTGGGGAACCTATACTATTGAGAAGTATGTAGAATACCACATGCATAGAAATAAGGTTGATATGGAAAAACGTATTCAAAAATTTAAAGAACTAGGTATAGCATTCTACACAAAAAAGAGATTAAAGAAAATGGACGATTCTTTATCAAGATAGTCCGTACACAAATTAAATAAATAGTAAATTGGTAAGCCGTATGCATTAATAGCGCACGTACGGTTTGATAAGGGGCTAGCCTAGTGATAGGTTAGCCTACTTTCTTAAGCACCTTACGTTTAGTAGAAGAAGGAATATTCAATTGTTGTCTATACTTGACAATAACACGACGTGAACAATGTAATTCTAATTCCTCTAGTTTTTTGAGAATCTGATTATCTGAAAGTGGATGTTCTTTATCTTCATCATCTACTAACTTAACAATAGCCTTTTTAATAGAATCACTGCTATCTCCTGAAGCAGTTTGAGAAACAAGAAGTTTTTTAAGAGGATAAGCCTCACCATTAAAGCTATAGTACTTATTATTTAAAGTACGTGAAATAGTAGATTCATGGAATCCTGTCTCACTTGCAAGCTGTGATAAAGTACATGGATATAATTCATCATCATATAAGAAATATCCACTTTGTATATTTACTAACGCATTTGCGACAATAAGAACAGTTTGATTTCTCTTTGTCATATTCTCCATTAAGAAATGTGCCTCATTAAAATAAGCTTTCATATTCTCATCATTCTTTACTTTCTCATATAGAGTGTCATTCACCATGAGAGCAGGCTGGTTAATAGGTGTAATAGTAATATCTGAATTCTCTACTTCAATGAGTATATCAGGAGATACATAGTCATCATGAAACGTATTATACATATTACAAGGGAATGGATTACAAGAACGTATTTCACAGAATAAATGATCTATTTCTTCTTTATTTAATCCTGTTGTTTGTTTAATAAGTGAATAATTCTGAGTTAAGATGACATCTTGATAATCTCTAAATAGTGTATAGGTTTTAGTTTTATTATTATTTTTTAACTGAATAAGAATAGAATCAATCGCATCAGAGGCACCCACACCATTAGGTTCAAATGAACGTAATATATCTAAATGTGCATCAAGCATATCTTGATCGATATGAAGGTCACTCATATATTGATCAAGATTATAAGATAAGAATCCACTATCATCCAATGATTCAATCAGATATGTCATTACATCTTCATTATAAGGATGTGTATAGGCATATAACTGATAATAGAGATCATCTTTTAAAGAACGTTTATTAGAAATACTTTCAATAAACTGCTGATTATCATAATTCTTTGATGATTTTAATTCTAAAAAAGGATTCGTTTCTAGTATATCCTGTATTGCTTTGTTGATATCATCAATGTTGTCAGTCAAGAAATCTAAGGATTTTAATAGTTTTTGATTCAATTTTAAAGTTTGTTTCAATGTTTGAATATATTGCATTTTCTGCTTCATGTTCATCACCTCTTATCAATATATAGCAAAATTCGTGCCAATTAATGTTTAGGTATTTACTTGAATAGTATACCGAATAACTAATGTTGCGTACAAGTTTTATTTGTTTTATGATGAATAATGAGGTGATTTCATTGGAAGAAAAAATAATGTTGTTGATTAATGGGAAAATGGATCAAAATTCATATGATGAATGTCAATCCACCCAATTATCAAAAGAATTAAAACTAAGTAGAAATCAAGTGATAAGATTATTAAATGAACTTTTTAATGAGAAAAAACTTATTAAAATTAAAGCAAGTCCTATCTTATATCTTTCAAGAGCTTCTCTTGAAAGTAAATATAAGAAGAAACTTTCGTCAGATGAATACAAATCATTGGATGAATTGGAAGCTGAATTAAACAATCAGACAGAGTTAAAGAACTTTGAAAAGCTTATTGGGTCTAATGAAAGTATGTATCAGATTGTTGAGAAGATTAAGGCAACAGTAGCCTATCCACCAGTTGGATTACCAATGTTGCTTTATGGACCAACTGGTACAGGTAAATCATTTATGGCTAAACTTACGTATGAATATTGTGTAGATACAGGTTTAATTGATGCGTCTAAGAATTTTGTACAGGTAAACTGTTCAGAGTATGCCAATAACCCAGAACTACTCACAGCAAACCTATTTGGCTATAAGAAGGGTGCATTTACAGGTGCAGATAGTGATAACTTAGGTTTATTACATTTTGCAGATGGTGGTGTATTATTCCTAGATGAAGTGCATTGTTTAAATGCGGAATGCCAGGAAAAACTATTCCTTTATATGGACCAGGGAATCTATCACTTAGTAGGTGATAATAATAAGTGGTATAAATCAAAATGTAGAATTATATTTGCAACAACAGAAGTACCACAAAAAGCATTATTAAAAACATTCCTTAGACGTATTCCTGTTATTCTTACAATTCCATCTCTTGCCCAAAGAGGAGAAAATGAAAAGCTGGAACTCATGTATAACTTCTTAAAGAATGAAGAGAAACGTATCAACAAAACAATTCTTATTTCATCTAATGTCTATGAGTTGTTACTGAATCATACATTTGTAGGTAATATTGGTGAACTGACTAATACGATTCAGGCAAGCTGTGTGAGTGCATTATATAAAAGTAATTCAGATACGTTAGAAATTCATGCTTATGATTTACTTGACAGTATTAGAAATAGTATAGATGTCTCTTCTATGATTATGCAGAAGCATAAGCTTGTGTCTCTTAATACACTTCTTCCTGTATCAGATCAGGATATCATTAAAGATTTTTATCAATCATTAATTAATATAAAGAGAGATACTTCATTTGCGATAAATGCACAGAATACTGTAGATAGATATTTTGAAAAATTAATCTTTAATGATAATCGTGCAGGTTCAATTGATTATCTTACTAACTATCTAGAAAAGATATTTAATAATATCACTGAACATTATGGCTTTAGGACTTCACATAATGAGTTGATAGCACTCGCTACATATATCTCAGAATTCTCTAAGAATACATATCTGACTAATAACTGGATCAATGAGAATTATGATGAAGTGAAGAACTTAAAGAAATATCTAAAACTTGAATTCCATCGTGAATATGAAATAGGACAGGATGTTTCTCATTACTTAAAGAATAATATAAATCAGGATATTGATGACTTTGTAGAATGTATTATCTGTATTTGTATGATTAAGTACTTTGTACATTCTGGTGAAAATCTCACAATTGCGATTATTATTGCGCATGGTTATTCAACTGCAAGTTCTATTGCGGAAGCATCCAATAGAATGTTGAATAGTTATATATTTGATGCAATAGATATGCCATTAGATGTGGATGTACAAGCTATTACAAGAAAGATTAATGATTATATTGCATATGTTGGTAATATCTCAAAGCTTTATTTATTAGTTGATATGGGTTCTCTTGAAGAAATATATCAGGGATTAGATACAAGTAATGCGGATATTGCCTTAGTAAACAATATTAATACTAAATGTGCGTTAGAAATAGGACAGGGAATTAAACTTAATAAAACAGTGACTGAAGTCATTGATTCTATTCTTAAGGAAAACATCTATAAAACACATGTAGAACTTAAGAAAAAGAAAGAACCTATTGTAATCTGTTCTTGTGCATCAGGATTAGGTGCAGCGCATAAGATCAAAGAAATTTTATTCAATTCTTTACCTGAAGATTCTAATCTAAAGATTATTACTTATGATTATCCTGCTTTAATACGTAAACAGGTCTATGACCAGTTAATGAATGATTATGAAGTTATATGTGTCATTGGGACACTTGATCCAAATATTGAATCTATGAAATATATAGGTATACAGGAATTGATCATTAATGAAGGTCAAAATGCGATAGAGATATACTTTGGAAAGTATATGAAAAAAGAACAGATGGAGATATTTGAAAAGAATATCTTACGTAATTTCACATTATCCAATGTCATGAATAACTTAACTATATTAAATCCGGATAAACTACTTGAACATGTTGCGAAAGCAATTGACCATCTACAGAATATCTTACATAAAAGATTTAAAAATAGAACATGCTTTGGGTTATATGTTCATATCTGCTGTCTTGTAGAAAGATTAGTTACAAGACAGGCTATTTCAAACTTTACTGATCAAGACTTTAAAGAAAAGCATCAAGAGTTTATAGATCAAGTAAATATCTCAATGAAAGAAGTTAAGACATACTACAACGTTGAGATTCCAGATGAAGAAGTAGAATATATATACAATTATATTATTAATGATTAGTGTGCTATTAATTGGCACACTTTTTGCTTGAGTATAAGTGGAAGTTAGTTGTACAGATTGAACGTATTGATCTCTAAACTGGCACGAAGCTTGCTTGGGTATAAGTGGAAGTTAGTTGTACAGATTGAACGTATTGATCTCTAAATTGGCACGAAGCTTGCTTGGGTATAAGTGGAAGTTAGTTGTACAGATTGAATGTATTGATCTATAAACTGGCACGAAGCTTGCTTGAGTATAAGTGGAAATCAGTTGTACAGATTAAGCGAAAGAATTTATAAACTGACATGAAGCTTGAACTTAAATGAAAAAGAAAGGAGTGTAGAGAATATGGCAAAAATCATACTTGCATCACATGGAGGATTATCTAAAGGAATGAAAGATTCAGTTTCTATGATTGTTGGAGATTTAGCTAAGGATATAGAAACATATAGCTTGCTTCCTGGACAAAATCCTGAAGACTTTTATCAAGAAGTTTTGAAAGAAGCAAAAGAGTGTGAAGAACAAATCTTAATCTTATGTGATATTAAAGGTGGAAGTGTTCACACAGCATTATCTAAACTTGCAGTATTAGATAATGTAATGGTCTTCTCAGGAATGAACATGGGACTAGTATTAGATGCAGTAATGAAAGGCTTGAATGGAAAACTTGAATTAGCAGAAGCGAACGATTTGATCGAAGCAGCTAAAGATGGAATGACTGTTATGAATGGAATGACAAGCGAAGATGATGAAGATTTCTAATAGGAGGAGAAGAAAATGATTAAATTATTAAGAGTGGATCACAGATTGTTACATGGTCAAGTTGCTTTTTCTTGGAAAAATGCAGTTGAAGCAGATTGTATCTTAATTGCGTGTGATGCAGTTATGAAAGATGATTTAAGAAAAACATCAATCAAGATGGCAAAGCCAAGTGGTGTGAAATTAGTTATTAAAAGTATGGATGATGCAGTAAAGGCAATCAATAGTGGTGTTACAGACAAATATAAATTATTGACTGTAGTTGAATCTATTAAGGATGCTGAAAGATTATGTAAAGAGTGTAACATCAAAAAATTAAATCTTGGTGGTACTAAGGCAACTGCTGAAACTCGTAATATTTCTAAAGCAATGAATATTACACCAGCAGAAGAAACAATTTTAAAAGGATTATGTGAAGCAGGTGTGGATGTAACAATTCAGATGGTTCCAGAAGATAATCCAGTAAATGTAGAAAAAGTTTTATAGGAGGAGAAATATGTTACTACAAGCAATTTTACTTGGCTTGGTAGCAATGCTTGGAAATGCTGAGTATTTGTTCGGTACAAGTTTGCTATCAAGACCATTGGTTATGGGTACTTTAACAGGTATTGTACTTGGTGATATTCAAACAGGTGTTACTCTAGGTGCAACATTAGAATTAGCATTTATGGGAGCTTTCTCAATCGGTGCTAGTATTCCACCTGAAATGATTTCAGGAACTGTATTAGGAACAGCTTTCACAATTACAACAGGAGCTGGACCAGAAACTGCATTAACTGTAGGTTTACCAGTTGCTTCACTAGTATTAATCGCAAAGAACGTTGGAATGGTATTCATCTTACCTCCATTTGTTCACAAAGCAGATAAATATGCAGCTGAAGGAAATATGGCTGGAGTTGCTAGAATGCACTTATTAGGTGGATTCTTCGGTGTTAACTTAATTATCGGTGTAATCGTGGCATGTGGTTACTATGCTGGTGGACCTGCTGTACAGGCTTTATTAAATGTCATTCCTACATGGATTTCAAATGGTTTACAAATCACAATGGGCTTATTACCTGCAATTGGGTTCGGTTTATTATTAATGATGATTATGGAAAAAGACGTTGCATGTTTCTTCTTCTTAGGATTCGCATTAAGCGTATACTTAAAGATTCCAGTAACAGCGATCGCAATCTTTGGAGTCATCATTGCTATCGTATTAACTCAGTTACGTAGTAATTCAGCTCAAACAGCTATAGAAGGAGGAGTGGATGAAGATGACGACTTCTAATAAATTAACTAAAAAAGAATTAAATCAAGTATTCTGGCGTTCATTCGGTTTGGAATGGTCTTGGAACTATGAAAGACAAATGAATATGTCATACTGCTATAGTATGTTACCAGTTATCAAAAAGTTATATCCAAATAAAGAAGACCAGGTTGCAGCTATGAAGCGTCACTTGGAATTCTTCAATACAACGCCACAATTGGCAACATTAATCTTAGGTATTAGTGCTGCTATGGAAGAAAGTAACGCAAATGATCCTGAATTTGATACAGAAAGTATCAACAGTGTAAAAGTTTCATTAATGGGACCTTTAGCTGGTATTGGTGATTCATTCATCTGGGGAACATTACGTATTATCGCTACTGGTGTGGGTCTATCATTAGCAAATCAAGGAAATATCTTAGGACCTATCTTATTTTTATTAATCTTCAACCTTCCAGCTCAGGGATTACGTTATTATTTAATGAATACTGGTTATAAATTAGGTAGTGGATTCTTGGCTAAGATCCAACAAAATGGATTAATGTCAAAACTTACTTATGCAGCAAGTGTTTTAGGATTGATGGTTGTTGGTGGTATGACTGCTGAAAACGTAGCAATCAGTTTCCCATTGAAGTTTGGTTCTGGTAATGAAGCAACTACGTTAAATGATGTATTCAATAATATCATGCCTGGTTTAATGCCATTATTATTCACATTACTAGTTTACTACTTATTGAAAAAGAAAAATGTTAAGACAACTACATTGTTATTAATCTGTGTTGTGATCGGATTGATCGGAGCATTCTTTGGTATCTTAGGTTGTTAATAAATTTAAAATAAATGGAGGAAAAGAAAATGGAAATGATTAAATTTAATGAACAGGAAAAAATCGATAGCGTAAATGGCGCATTAGCTCTACGCCCTCAGATCAACGAAATCGTTGATGAAATCTGCGAACGTGGATATTCAAACATCTGCTGGTTAGGTGTTGGTGGTACTTGGGCAAGTGCTATGCAGGCTACAGTACATATGAAAGAAATGAGTGCTATTGAAACTTGGGCAGAAAATGCTGCTGAATACTTAACTACAGGAAACAAACGTATTACTAAAGATACAGTTGTTATTATCTCTTCTGTAACTGGAAACACTAAAGAAGTAGTTGATGCTATCAAAAAGATCAAAGCTGAAGTTGGCTCTACAGTTATCTCATTTGTAGATGCTAAAGAAGCTATCTTATTAGATTTAGGAGACTACAAGATTTCTTACCCAGTTAACGAACAGTTAAAGTTCTTCATGGTTGCTGACCGTTTCATGTTCAACAATGGTGAATTAGAAGACTACGAAGATATGTATGCTGAATTTGACAAATACTTAGCAGAAGCTTTAGTAGAAGTTGAAAAGAAAGCTGAACCATTTGCTGTTGAATTCGCTAAAAAACACTGGAATGATGAAATGCACTACTTTGTAGGTGCTGGAAATCAATGGGGTGCTACTTACTCATATGCAATGTGCTATTGGGAAGAACAGTTATGGTTAAAAACTAAATCAATCACATCAAATGAATTCTTCCACGGTATGTTTGAAATCGTAACTAAAGAAACTCCAGTTACTATCTATATCGGTGAAGATGCTCAACGTCCATTATCTGAACGTGTAGCTAACTTTATTCCAAGAATTTGTGAAAACTACACAATCATCGACTCTAAAGATTACGAATTAAAGGGAATTAGTGAAAAATATCGTAAACACTTATCTCACCATGTAATGCATGCTGTAAACAACAGAATCGATGTTCATATGGAAATCGAAACTCGTCACCCTATGGAAATCCGTCGTTACTACAGAAGATTAGAATACTAAAATATAAGGGGTGGATTCATTCCACCTTTTATATATTAATAATTGGGGGTATATTATGAATAAATTAACAATGCTTGATTATGTTAAAGAAACACCAGACG
>ENA-OROM01003412-OROM01003412.1-human-gut-metagenome-genome-assembly--contig:-NODE-3412-length-10234-cov-2.747421_pt1 | contig 10234 bp, 6 predicted proteins | sample MGYA00242129_ERZ509050 | MGnify/ENA primary metagenome ERZ509050 (study PRJEB26280, sample SAMEA2338701) | human gut metagenome | biome: human gut; feature: human-associated habitat; material: faeces...
ACCTATCACCTGATTAATCGCGAGACCATTGCGAAAATGAAAGATGGCGTTATAATTGTCAATACAGCAAGAGGATTAATAATTGATACACAGGCTCTTATTGCATCACTTAAAAATGGAAAGGTTGGGTTTGCAGCACTCGATACTTTTGAGGGTGAAGTTGGACTTTATTATCTTAATAAGGAAACACAGAGACTTGATAACGATAATATGGCAATCTTGAAGAGTTTTCCTAATGTAATATTGTCACCTCACATGGCATTTTATACTGAGCAGGCTGTGTCTGATATGGTAGAAAATTCGATTAAAGGTATTATTGGATTTGAGTGTGGCGAAGATAACAGATTGGCAGTTAAATGATTTGTTGGTTTGTTCAGCATTTAAAGGGGATTACGCTGCGTTTCCGGGAACTTTAATCGGAAATCTTAGTAAAGAAGGAATTTCTGTGGAGAGTGAGGCTGAACATGCGGAAATTGACTGTAGAAAATTAAAAAATTATTGGGTATCCCAACCGCTGAATAATAAATTCGGACGTTTGGGCTGTATTGAATTATTAAATTTGAATAATCGCACAGATGAGCAGGTAAAGACACTTTGTAAATTATTTTCAACATTTTATGATATGCTTGTTAATATGGAGCAATTGGGAATTGCACCGTCTAAAGTTATTTTGCCTGTATTGGGAAGCGGAAATCAAAATATAGAATTATGTTATATTATTCCGCCGTTAATAAATCAATGTATGAGGGCATTAGCGGAAATTGAATGTCTGGAAAAAATCACATTTTGCGATTATGATATTGAAAAGGTTAAAAAGCTTGTCTCAATGTTAGAATCTACGGACAATATAAATCAAAACAGTGATGTATTTATTAGTTATTGCTCGGCACAAAGAGAGTATGCGGATTGTCTGCGAAAAATGCTTACTGAAAGAGGCGTTAAGTGCTGGATGGCACCATATTCGATACCGACTGGTTCAAGTTATCAGACAGAGATTCCGTCCGCATTAAGTAATACTCCGAATGTTTTGCTGGTTTTGTCAAAAGAAGCAGAAACCTCCCGATGGGTGCAAAAAGAATGGTGCAAAAAGAGTGATTTTGTACGGCACAAGGGCAAAAGTGATATGCTCCCATCTAGGTAGACAAGCGAAATAATAAAAACTTGTCACTTAGGAGGGAGCATATCATTTTCAATCGTTAAAGCGGCAGCCCTATTAATAGTTAGTTACAACGAGTCTATTTTACTTAAAATATTCAAGTGCAGTATTAAGTTCATTTGACTGATTATGCATTTCCTCAGCCATATTTGTAACATTGTGCATCATGGCATTTAACTCTTCAATATTAGCATTCATTTCTTCTGATGCTGCAGCATTGGTTGAGCTGACATCTGCAAGATTGTTGCTAGTTGTTGTTATTTTATTATTAAGTTCTACCATCTGGTCAACCTGTTCTTTAATTTCATCTGCCTTATCTGCTGTTAATGTAATCTGTGCGTCAAGTTCATTAAATTCTTTCAGCACTGTATTAATAGATTCTTTCTGTTCCAGATTATGTTCTACAATTTTTTTAGAATCATTTACACATGTATCACATTCATTAACAAGTTCTGAGATGATTTCACGGATATTGTTAAGTTCATTGCCGGTATTATCGGAAAGTGTACGGATTTCTTCTGCAACTACAGCGAATCCTTTTCCGGCCTCGCCCGCACGGGCAGCTTCGATTGAGGCATTTAAAGATAAAAGATTAGTCTGTTCTGATATTTCTTCAATTACGGAAATAATCTGGCTTACTTTGTCAACAATCTCATTTACCTTGCCGATTCGTGCTGATATTTCATTGATGCCGGCATCCATAATTTCGCTGCTTTCCTGCATCTGGTGCATCTTTTCATTCATTGACTGGCTGTTTTCCTGAACGGAAGCTGTCTGTTTTTTGATATCTGTAACAGAGTTGTCTATGTGTTCTGACTCAAGAGACATTGTTTCAAGTGAATTATTAATATCGGCTATTGCATTGGCCATATTTGTTGAGCCTTCTGCAACATCCTGAACTGCACGTGATATTTCATTATTGGCAGAAAGTGTCTGGTTGCTTGTCTCGTTCAAGTCAGTGCTGTTTTTTGACATCGTATTTCCGGCAGTCCTGATTTTTTCTACTATTGTGCTTAATGAACTGCTCATAGACTGCATTTCTTCGGTTATAAGACCAATTTCGTCATTCGACTTTTTGATTTTTGAAAAATCAGCATTCAGATTACCATCAGCAATTTCTTTGATGAGTCTGCTTAATGATGAAAGCGGACGGGCAATTGATCTGCTGAAAAAATATGCAACAATAAGGGCAACGATGATAATACCAATAAGAATATATCCTGAAATGCGGGTAATTCGTGTAATTCCGCTTAATGCATCATTTTCATCGGCACTGACTACAACAATATCATGGTTATCAAGGATAACATAACCGGCGTATTTTACAACACCGTTATAATCATAATCAACTATTGCAGGTTCAGGTTGTTTTCCTGATTTAATCTGTGTTACAAGATTATTGATAAGACTGTTTTCAACCGGCTTGCCGACTTTATCCTTTGTATTATGATATAACATGGTTCCGTCAGAGGATACGACATAAACATAAGAGCTGTCTACACCTGTGAGTTTTGTGTCTTTAAGTATACGTGCATATTCATCATATGAAAGAGATTTGTTGTTATTGATACGCATTTCATTAGAGACGAGTTCGGCAGATGTTTTGGCCATGCTCATCATATTGTTTTGGACAGAGGTGCGTATAAGTATTCTTGAATTATTTACAATCAGAATCATACTTGTAAGATTAGAGAGGATAAGTGCTGCAATTACAAGTATACAAATCTTGACTGCTATAGTGCCTTTTTTCTTTTGAGCTTGTTTTTTCATGATAAATTAAAAATCTCCTTTCATAAGTTTATTGTAATTTAATAAACTTATTATTATTTTTATAATACTACAAATTGTTAAAAATTCAATGATTTTATAGCTGTATTGCTGATATATTACATTTTACTTCGATATTTTTTGGTGCATAGTGATGGGTGTGTAGTAATATAAAAACAAGTTGACAAATATTTATTTGTAATTTAAACTGAATATAAATTAAATACTTTCTCGTGAGGGAGTAGTTCGCGTGTATACGTGATTTGTCAACAGACCCGATTTTTAATCTGGCAAATCTTAATGAATGAGACTCATGTATGTCTGATATGGCATTTTATGTCATCAGATATACATGAGCCTCTTTTTTTACGCGGCAGAATGCGTTCTTCACAGATTATATGACGGCAGGAATAATGTCCTGCATCAGGCATTGTAATCATATTAAAAAAGGAGACAAAAATATGGAAATTTTAAAATCAGCAGCGATTCTTGTAATCGGATTTGTTCTGCTTATTAAAGGAGCAGATTTTTTTGTTGAAGGAAGTTCTTCAGTAGCAAAGAAATTCAATGTTCCTTCACTTATAATCGGTATGACTATTGTGGCAATGGGAACTAGCCTTCCCGAACTGGCAGTCAGCGTTACAGCTGCTATAACAGGAAATAATACGTTGGCTGTAAGTAATGTGTCAGGTTCTAATATTTTTAATCTTATGGTCGTCTGTGGAGCCTGTGCATTGTTTGCACCGCTTACAATAGAAAAAAATACGCTTATGAAAGAGTTCCCGTTTTCAATTGTTTGTGCAGGATTGCTTGTAGTTCTTGGATTTATCGGGATGAAACTTGGAAGAGTTGATGGAATTATTTTCCTTGTTATTTTTGTGGCATATCTTTTCTGGATGATTTATTCTGCAAAAAAGGCAAGAAGCGAAGGTGACAAGTTTGAAACTGAAGAAGAGGAAATGGCAGAAGAGATAAAGATTCTTCCGATGTGGAAATGCTTGTTATATATAGTTGGTGGAATGATTGCGATTAAGTTTGGCGGTGATTTTGTTGTTAATGGTGCCTCATCTATAGCTGCAGGATTCGGATTGAGCCAGACTCTTATAGGTCTTACGATTGTTGCATTGGGAACAAGTCTTCCTGAACTGGTAACTTCTATAGTTGCAGCAAGAAAAAATGAAGTTGATATGGCACTCGGAAATGTAATTGGTTCTAACATTTTTAATATTTTATTAATTCTTGGTGTTGCTGCAGCAATTAGTCCTGTTACATTTATTATGGAAAATATTATAGATATAATTATTCTCATTATTATGAGTACGGTTGTATGGATATTTGCATGGACATCAAAGAAGATAAACCGCAAAGAAGGAATAATAATGTTATTTGTATATGTGGTTTATATGGTATATATATGTATCAGGTAAATTAAATGAATAACATAAGACTTTGATATTTAAAGTTAAAAAGTGTCCCTGAAAGCTGAACTTTCCGGGACACTTTTTTTATTCAGAGCGTGCCAAGTCTTTTGGCACGACGATGTTCTTTTTCACGCTGCTGACGCATCTTGATTTTTTTGCCGCCCTCTTCATCGGTGCATTTTAAAATTCTTATTGCATAATATTGTTTGTCATCAGTGCTTTTAATTCTGAATCGGCCTTTTATTAGACCATGTTCCTGACATGAAAAAAGACCATAATAAGACTTGCTGTTGGTAGAAAACCATTTTATAATCCGTTTCATTGTTTTGTTGCATTTGAAACAGCGGCATGCAGTAACTTCTTTGTCGTTGGCAGCTTCTTCACGATCTGCAAATCCTCTTGAAATATATTTTCCGTAATTACCAAAATCAAGATAAATTTCTTCTTTTATATTCTGTGGAATTCTGTAGGTATCAACACTGTAAAACTTCCGTACCTTTTCAAAATCAAGTTCAGGCATAATCTGTGATGTGTATCTGGCATCGCTGCCGGCACTGTGATAACCTTCAAGTTCCTGCATTCCCAGATGTTCTATTGCATTTTTCAGGGTGGTTCGTTCCTTGCTATCCTGAAAGCATATGCTGTAGAGCTTCTGTACGTCATAGAAAAGAAATGGCATTGGAAAATTGTATTCAATATTATAATAGTCAAAATTACGCTGCAATTCTGTCAGGTCAGTCTGTCCCCATGTGCAGAAGATGTAATCATCACCACACCATCTGATGAAATCATTTGCAACATATGTGAAATCATGACCTATACAAGTAAGTTCTTCAATTGTTACATTAAGTATTTCTTGAACCTTATCATGCAGTTTTGTATAGACTGCGGGGCGGATATATCTGTCAAATTGTGAGATTTCTGAAAAATTCTCATCAAGTTTGACTGCACCAATCTGTATAATTTCAAATGGAATACGACTGTTCGTATATGCTTTTCCATCTGCACTCTGATTCCATTCCAAATCAAGTACAATATAATTCATGAAGCACCTCTCTTTCTTTGATAAGGCAAATTAAGCTGAAAGCCATATAAGACTTCCAGCTTTTGTGTATTTATTATACAACTGACATGAATGAAAAATCAATATATATTACATTATTGCATATATACATCCGATACAGATGACGAGCTGTATAATTGTGAAGCGGAATACAACCTGTGCGTCTGACCATTCCAGTTTCTTTCTCATGTGGTCATGTATTGGTGTGCGGAGATTTTTAAATAAATTGATGTGTAAAAATCTCATAAATGATACTTTGATAAGACCAAGACCACCATCAAGTATAAGCATAATTGCCATTGGAATATAGAGTAACGGATGGTGAAGTTTTAAAAATGTAAATGCTATAAATAAACCGATTGCTCTTGAACCGGCATCGCCCATCAGTAGTTTGCTTGGAGAGGCGTTAAACCAGAGATAACCAAGGATACATACTGTCATTAAAAGGATTGTATGTCTGAAATAAGGTTCAATTTCAAAAACTTTAAATAATACGTAAGCAGATGTAAGAGTTACAGCAGAAAGAGTTCCGCAAAGTCCGTCAACTCCGTCTGAACAGTTTGTTACATTGATGCTGACCCATACAAGGATAACAATAAGAAGTCCGTATATAACAGGATTAAGTGTTACTGTTTTTGAAAATAATGCAATATCAAAAGTGTTTGGATTGTAATGAAGGTAAGTAAATGCTGCCATTATTGCAATAGCAAAATCTATAAGTCCTTTTTTCAATCCGCCCCATGGAGTCTGTGAACTGTCATCAAGATAGCCGCTTAACATCGCTGCAAGAACAAGAATAAGATAGATAACAAGTTCGGCGTCCATTGGGATAAAAAGAACGCTTGATAATGTAAATGTAAGTATAAATATAATTCCGGCTCCTCGTGGTTTTCCGACTGATTTGGAACCATTAATTGCATATGCACGACCGGCATCTCTTGGCAGAATATTTTTTCCAAGAACGATTAAGAGGCATGTCAGGGCAAATGCAAAAATTACACTTATAAATGTAATGATTTTGATGTAATCGTACCCGATTAAATAGTAAATCATAAAATGTACTCCTCCACGTTTGTTTTATTTTGTGTTTACAGTCTGCATGTGTCAGTATAACACAATGAAATATAAATAGATATAAAAATTTATATAGTAATTTATTTTTGATTATGATATACTATTCATATTGAAATACGTGTGTAGAAGATGGGGACAAAAGTACAAATAAGGCATAGCTTGTATATATGCTGCATATAAATATATATGATGGAAGGGTGGATTTTATGAACAAAGACACTACACAGATTTTTATGACAGAGCTGGATACATACCTTTTCGGACAGGGAACACATTATGAGATTTATAATAAAATGGGAGCACATCTTGCTGTAAAGAACGGCAAGGAGGGGGTATATTTTGTTGTATGGGCACCAAAGGCAAAAGAAGTCTATGTTGTAGGTGATTTTAATGACTGGCGTGCTTATGGATATGATATGAAGCCTGTATCGGACGGCGGTGTATATGAATTGTTTGTTGAAGGAGCCAGAGCAGGACAATGCTATAAGTTTCTTATAATATCACAGGACGGAGAGGCTCTTTATAAAGCTGACCCATATGCTAATGCGGCACAGCTGCGTCCTGAGACAGCTTCTGTTATAACGGATCTTACGGGATTTAAGTGGACAGATGATAAGTGGGTTGAGAATAAGAAAAAAGAAGATCATCTTTCTAGTGCAATGTCGATATATGAATGTCATATTGGTTCATGGAGAAAGCAGAAAGATGGAACAAAAGACGGATATATGAATTACCGTGATATAGCACATGAACTTGCAGAATATGTGTCTGATATGGGATATACTCATGTGGAACTTATGGGAATTGCCGAGTATCCTTTTGATGGTTCATGGGGTTATCAGGTTACAGGATATTATGCACCTACAGCCAGATATGGAACGCCTAAGGATTTTATGTATTTTGTTGATTATATGCATAAGAAAGGAATCGGAGTTATTCTTGACTGGGTGCCGGCACATTTTCCTAAAGATGCACACGGACTTGCCAATTTTGACGGAAGCTGTGTATATGAATATGCAGACCCAAGAAAAGGAGAACATCCTGACTGGGGAACTAAGGTGTTTGATTACAGTAAGAATGAGGTGTCCAATTTCCTTATTGCCAATGGCATGTACTGGGTAGATAAGTTTCATGTTGACGGATTGAGAGTTGATGCGGTTGCGTCAATGCTTTATCTTGACTACGGAAGAACAGAAGGCAACTGGGTGCCTAATAAATACGGCGGCAATGGCAACCTTGAAGCCATGAGCTTTTTAAAGCATTTTAACAGCATGATGAAAAAGCGTTTTCCACAGGCTGTAACTATTGCTGAGGAGTCAACTGCGTGGCCTAACGTAAGTGGTGATCCGGATAATGGTGACTGTCTTGGATTTACATTTAAGTGGAATATGGGATGGATGCATGATTTTACAGAATACATGAAACTTGACCCATATTTTAGAAAGTTTAATCATGGCAAACTTACATTCAGCCTTATGTATGCATATAGCGAGAATTTTATTCTTGTTCTTTCACATGATGAAGTTGTCCATCTCAAGTGTTCTATGCTTGGCAAGATGCCGGGAGACAAAGATGACAAGTTTTCTAATCTCAAGCTTGCATATGCATATATGTGTGGACATCCCGGCAAGAAACTTCTGTTTATGGGACAGGAATTTGGACAGTGGAATGAATGGAGTGAAGAGAGAGAATTAGACTGGTATCTTTTAGATGATGAAAGCCATAAGCAGATGAAAGATTTTACTAAAAAATGTATGCTGCTTTATAAGAATTACAGATGTCTTTATGAGACTGATTACAGACCTGAAGGCTTCAGATGGATTAATGCTAATGACAAAGATAACAGTGTATATTCATTTATAAGGATAAGTCCTGATAATAATAAGCATTTGCTATTTGTATTAAGCTTTACGCCTGTTGAGAGAAATAAATTCCGTATAGGGGCACCTTTGAAAGGCAAGTATAAGCTTGTACTTGGAAGTAATGAAGATATTCAGAAGAAGACGCTGACTGCTGTAAAAGGTGATTGCGACGGATATAAGCAGTCTCTTCTTATTGATTTGCCGGCCTATGGCATTGCAGTTTATGAATTTTCCGGTGATTTAGGTATTGATGACTAAAGAAATTGAATAAAAAAGACGATAAAACCTGTACAGAGTATCGAAACCTGTACAGGTTTTTTGTTATGGCAATAATGGAGGTCATATGAGCGTGGATTTAACGATTTATAAAACCGGAAATAATGTGGACGCCGCTAACAGAGCGTCTATTAATATAAAAAATAATAATGAGAAAACCCAGAAGACCGGATTTGACGGAGTTATAGTATCCGGCATGGAAGTTGATACAAAAAAGCTTGATAAGAATACATATACTTCACTTATAAAGCAGGCAGATGATGTAAAATCGCAGATAATGCAGAGTGCATCTGACGCAAAAGCAAATCTTAAAGCATTATTTAACAGACTTTCGGGTGCTGATGCAGTAAAGATAGATGAAGACGGATTTAATCTGAATGATGCAACACCGGATGATTGCGTAAATATTATCGAGAGAATTAAAATAGAACTTGCGGCACACTGTGATACTTATACAGGTGACATGTCTGGAATTGATGTGTCAAAGATAGAAAAGGTAGTCGGAAGTGCCGGTATGGCACAACAGGTCGTTGCTAATATGCAGGATACAGGACTTCCGCTTACGGATGACAATATAAGTGATATGGCAGAAAGTCTTTCAGGTATGGGAAATGGCAGTTTGTCAGAAGATACAAAGAATTATCTTGTTAAGAATAATATGCAGCCTACAATAAAAAATATTCAGATTGCCCAGGCAGCATCAAAAGGCTTTGGCGATAAAATGCAGACTTTAAGCAGGCAGGAACTTGAGCAGCTTATGCCGCAGATAAAAGAAATTATAGGTAAAGCTAAGCTTGAAGTTAATGATAACAACATAAATAATGCAATAACATTTATTTCGCAGGATATACCGGTGACTGAACAAAATCTTGTATACAAAAATCAGCTTGATATGATTAATCTTGATTATGATGAGACATCTCTAAAAATTGCACAGGGTATGGCTGATGGCAGCAAGGCAGAAGAAGTAAGCCTTATAAAAGATTATGACAGTGCGGTTGTAATCGCAGATGCAATAGATATCGTAAAAAATGCTGATTATGATGCAGTTGCGAGAGCGACAGACATGTATGGTGATAATGTGTCAATTAAATCTATTGAGGAGGCGATGGCACAGTATAATATAGGAAATAAGTCTGTTGCCCAGGAACAGGACGTTGTGCAGAATAAGCCGGAATATGAGGATAATTACAAAAAACTGCTTGAAATTCAGATTCTGCTCACACCACAGGCAGGCATGCATATTTACAATAACGGAATTGATATTTTGTCAGTTTCAATAGATACATTGCATGAAAATCTTCTTGCATATGACCGGGAAAAAGCTATGGAACAGATTGCAATACAGCTTGCTGATGACATAGATAGTCAGGTACCTACGGATACAGGGGCTGCGGCATTATCCGGTGTATTGACGGATGTTAATGGAACAGATAATAAAACGGCTGATTTTATCAGTATGTATCAGCTTTCACTTGCAACAAGACGTGCAATCAGGGATATTTCATATGCACCTGATGAAGTTATTGGAGCTGTCTATAAAGAAAATATGCAGTCGCAGGCAGTTATAAATATTGCCGGATTTTCTGAGATGGGAAGCAGTCTCAGAGAACGT
>ENA-OROM01003427-OROM01003427.1-human-gut-metagenome-genome-assembly--contig:-NODE-3427-length-10206-cov-2.201655_pt1 | contig 10206 bp, 7 predicted proteins | sample MGYA00242129_ERZ509050 | MGnify/ENA primary metagenome ERZ509050 (study PRJEB26280, sample SAMEA2338701) | human gut metagenome | biome: human gut; feature: human-associated habitat; material: faeces...
AACGACCAATGAACTATCCGTAACCATGGACGATAATAAAGAGTACGTTGCCGTATACAGTGCTTCTGACTATATCGTAGGGTGGGATTTCATCCTAAAAGGCAACAACAGCCGTCCCGCAGACTTCATCTCCACAAGTGAAAATGAAGCAACCGCACTGATTCTTCGCAAAGAAGACGGAACCACTCAAAGCTGGCTGGATAAATCAAAAGAGTCAGGAGGCTACGAGGGTGAACCCGCTGCCGTAAACTGGAAAAACATCTCTGAGAAATATTACTACGAGACCAAAGTAAATGCAGCCGATTTCATCGACATCAAAGTTACTTCCAAAATGCTGTATAATTACAATGCATATTCCGTGCAAAAATTAGAATATTCTTTGGATGGAACCAATTATAAGGAAGCCGCCCGCATCACCCTGACAGGTGCAAAAGCGTGGACACCGTTGGAAGCTACGTTACCCGCAGAATGTAACAATGCAGAGTCACTGCATCTCCGTTGGATTCCTGATTACAGCTCTGATATTGTAGGTACAGCATCCGACAATGACGGTACGGCTATCGGTGCAATTTACATCACCGGAACAGAAAACGGGATTCCTCCGGCAGATCCACCCAAATTGTTATCCAGCATCCCGGTAAACAACGCCGAAGAGATTTCGGCTACAGGACGTATCGTATTGACCTTTGACAGCAAAGTAAAAATGGCAGACGGCGCCGTAGCGACTTTGGGAAATAAAACACTGACTCCGACCGTATCAGGCAAGACAATCACTTTCTCCTATATGGGCTTGGACTACAACACTACTTATACATTCACATTGCCAGCCAATAGTGTATCCAATTTATTCGATAATGAGGTAAAAGAGGATATCACCATCCGGTTTACCACCATTGCCCCTCCGGCAGTGACTCCGGGCATGTATGATGCCATCGTCAGCAATGCCGACGAATTGCTTGAAGCCTTGGCACAAGGTAACGCTGCTTCTACTTCCGGTGCACGTTTCCGCATTTTCCTGCATGACGGGGTTTACGACTTGGGAAGCAAATGCCTGACGGACGTAAAATCGAACATATCACTGATTGGTGAAAGCATGGAAAACACAATGATCGTAAACAAGGCCCCTGCAGAAGGAATCTCTATCAGCGCTACCCTACAGCCAACAGGAGAAAACATATACATGCAGGATATCACCTTGAAAAATGATTATGACTACATAGGAACTACCGGACGTGCAGTATGTCTGCAAGATAAAGGAAACAAAAACGTATACAAGAACGTGCGTATGCTAAGTTATCAGGATACTTACTATTCTAACAACAACCGTATGCGTTCATACTTCGAAGACTCTGAAATTCATGGTACCGTAGACTTCATCTGCGGTGGCGGCGATGTCTTCTTCAACCGTACGTTACTCTATCTGGAAAATCGTTCTGGAAACTGTATTACAGCACCCGCCGGTGATACCGATTGGGGATATGTATTCAATGATTGTATCATCGACGGATACGATGCAAACAAAGGTACATATGCATTAGGACGCCCTTGGCAAGGTGCTCCGATGAGTGTATGGATTAATACGACGATGAAGGTTATTCCAAAAGCAGAAGGATGGAGTGATATGAGCGAAACGATTATTCCGAAATTATTTGCGGAATACAACAGCCACACAGAAAGTGGTATGGCAGTAGATTGCAGTGCCCGTAAAACGAAATACACCGGTGGAACCATCCCGTACAGCCCTGTACTTTCAGCAGAAGAAGCCGCCCGCTTTACCCTTGAAAACGTATTGGGTGGCAGCGATTCCTGGCAACCGGCTTTATTGACCGAACAGGCTGCGGCTCCGATTCTGACAGTCAACGGTTCTACTCTTACTTGGAATGCCAGCGACTACGTATTCTGTTACGCTATCTGCAAAAACGGAAAAGTAATAGACTTCACAAACGAAACTACCTATACGATTCCGGCAAATGCAACCGACGAAGATGTATTCACTGTACGTGCAGCCAACCAGATGGGTGGACTCGGACAAGCATCCAACGGAAGTAACGCTACCGGCATCGATCAAAGTACCGTAAACAAAGAAGTGGTAGAACGTCAATACTACAATGTAAACGGTATTCGTATCAATAATACAGAAAAAGGTCTGAACATCATCCGTACCATCTATAGCGACGGTACCATTGATACAGTAAAAGAATTCGTAAAATAAAGTAAGAAAAGGTTTCCCGACATACTTTGCCGGGAAACTATTCTCTATTACTGAATGCCGGCTGCATCCCTTTCATATGCAGCCGGCATTTTATTTGCAAGTAGCTGTTAATTGAAAGAAAACACCCTACCAAAAACAGAAAATATTATCTTTGCGCTCTCATAAATCAAACACTGAACAAAAAATGAATTACAAGCTCCTCGTTCTCGATCTGGACGGCACTCTGACCAACACAAAGAAAGAGATAACACCCCGTAACAGAGAGATACTGATACAGGCACAACAACAGGGCACACGACTGGTATTGGCTTCCGGCAGGCCCACTTATGGCATCGTCCCCTTGGCAAACCAATTACAAATGAATCAGTTCGAAGGATACATCCTCTCCTATAACGGCGGAGAAATCATCGATTGGAAAACTCACGAAATACTCTATTCAAACGTATTGCCCGATACCGCCATTCCTCAATTATACGAATGTGCCAAACGGAACGGCCTTGCCATCCTTACTTACGACAAAGAATACATCATCACCGAGAATCCGGAAGATGAATACGTAAAGAAAGAAGCCTTTCTGAACAAAATGCAAATCCGGGAAACAAACGATTTCCTAGCCGACATCCGCCTGCCTTTGCCCAAATGCCTGATAGTAGGAGAACCGGATAAACTGATAGCAGTGGAATCAGAATTGTCCCTTCTGATGCAAGGCACAATCAGCGTTTACCGTTCAGAACCTTATTTCCTGGAATTAGTGCCGCCGGGTATCGATAAAGCCCGGTCACTTGCCGTATTATTGGAGAAGCTGAACATGAAAAAAGAAGAAATGGTAGCTATCGGCGACGGTTATAACGACTTGAGCATGATTAAATTCGCCGGATTAGGAGTAGCCATGGGCAATGCTCAAGAACCGGTAAAGAAAGCTGCCGATTATATCACTCTCTCCAACGATGAAGACGGCGTAGCCGTTGTTGTAGAAAGATTCTTTTCAGCATCAAAATAAGAAATATCAATTATTTATTCTAACTTTGTGGTTTCAAACAGAATAAATATCAAACGTTATGGAACATCAACTGACTATTTACAACACTTTAGATAGGAAAAAGGAATTGTTTGTGCCTTTACATGCACCCCATGTAGGTATGTACGTTTGCGGACCTACCGTGTATGGTGACGCCCATCTGGGGCATGCACGTCCGGCCATCACATTCGATGTACTCTTCCGTTATCTCACCCATTCAGGATATAAAGTGCGCTACGTGCGCAATATCACCGACGTAGGTCATCTGGAACACGATGCCGATGACGGTGAAGACAAAATCGCCAAAAAGGCACGCTTGGAAGAACTGGAACCAATGGAAGTGGTACAGTATTACTTGAACCGTTACCATAAAGCGATGGATGCATTAAATGTACTTCCACCAAGTATCGAGCCGCATGCATCCGGACACATCATCGAACAAATCGAACTGGTAAGTAAAATTCTGGAAGCCGGTTATGCTTATGAAAGCGAAGGTTCCGTCTATTTCGACGTAGCCAAATACAATAAGGACTATCATTATGGCAAACTCTCCGGCCGCAATCTGGACGACGTGCTGAATACCACCCGTGACTTGGACGGCCAGAACGAGAAACGTAATCCTGCCGACTTTGCCCTATGGAAGAAAGCACAGCCGGAACATATCATGCGTTGGCCCTCACCGTGGGGAGATGGTTTCCCCGGATGGCACGCTGAATGTACAGCGATGGGACGGAAATATTTAGGAGAACACTTCGATATTCACGGAGGAGGTATGGACCTGATATTCCCGCATCACGAATGCGAGATCGCTCAATCGGTGGCCTCTCAAGGCGATGACATGGTGCATTACTGGATGCACAATAACATGATTACGATTAACGGTACCAAGATGGGCAAATCGCTCGGCAACTTCATCACATTGGATGAATTCTTTAGCGGAACCCACAAGTTACTGACGCAGGCATATACCCCGATGACTATTCGCTTTTTCATTCTGCAGGCACATTATCGCAGCACGGTAGATTTCAGCAATGAAGCTCTGCAAGCATCTGAAAAAGGGCTGCAACGTCTGATGGAAGCCGTAGATAACTTGGAGAAAATCACCCCGGCAGCCACTTCTACAGTCAGCGTAAAAGAAATCCGTACGAAGTGCTATGAAGCCATGAACGATGACATGAATACGCCCATCGTTATAGCCAATCTGTTCGAAGGCGCCAAAATGATTAACAATATCATTGCCGGAAACGATACAATCTCCGCTGAAGACTTGAAAGATTTAAAAGAGACATTCCATCTGTTCAGTTTTGAAATTCTCGGTTTGAAAGAAGAGAAAGGCTCTTCAGATGGCCGTGAAGCGGCTTATGGAAAAGTAGTCGATATGTTGCTTGAACAACGTGTGAAAGCGAAAGCAAACAAAGACTGGGCGACTTCCGACTTCATCCGTAACGAACTGACCGCACTGGGATTCGAGATCAAAGATACCAAAGACGGCTTTGAATGGAAGCTAAACAAATAAAGAGGAAACCCTGTCTATAACAATAAAATGCCGGATCAAAACAAGTCGATCCGGCATTTTTTCTTTACCTATATTCACTAATACCCCAATTTATTCATAAGAAATCATATTTGACAATATACGTTCCCTATACCAAGGATCATCTATCTCTTTCAGCATTCCCCCCATTTCCGAACAAAGTTGTTTCACCACCTCTTTATTCTCCTCCAATGAAAGGTTATTCATCTGATAAGGGTCCTTTTCATCATCAAACAACAGACTCTTTTTCAATTGCTTCGTATTGCGATCGATATAAAGCGCCATTGTATAACGATGCGTCTTGATTCCCCTTGATGAAGGAAAATAAGATGTCACTAACCCGTTTTCATCTTTCTCTCCATCCAGATTCTGAATGTATAAGGCACCTGTCGGACGTACGATATCAGCTTTTTCATCGAAGAAAAGCGGAGCAAAATTGCGTCCCTGTACTTCAGCAGGAATAGAATCTCCAAGACCGCACAATCCCAACAGGGTAGGCATAATATCCGGTGAAGAAAGCATCAGATTATCCACTCGCGGGCGGATTTTATCCGGATACCGCACTATAAACGGAACATTCATCGACTCTGAATAAGGAGAGTTTTTCGGGTCATCCGTACGCTGGCTACACATAGTTTCTCCATGATCCGAAGAGAAAACGACAATTGTATTCTTATCCAGTCCCATCTCCTTCAATGTTGCCAATATCTGACCAAAAGCACGATCGACGCCAGTCACCGATGCAAAATAGTAACGAGCCGATTCCGCCTTTTCCATTTTCGCATCTGCATTGGGCCGAATCAAAAGACTATCGAGCGGACGGTCTTTATACAAATTGAAATCTTCCTCCATACAGTCGTCCAATGAACGATACGGACTATGCGGAGGATTCATTCCTACCATAATAAAGAACGGCTTTTTCATATCGCGCACATTGCCCTCGTTTTTCAAGTACGAAACAACCATCCCGGCTTCGTGTAAGGGCGACCATTCCTTAGGGTCATGACGTTTCCCGTCCGTATCCCAATAATGAGAATTCTTATGTTCATCAAATGTGCCGTAAGAATACCAATAATTAAATCCGTGTCGACGTTCCTTCGGAGTATAAGCATCCCATACCGGCCGCTTTTCTTCTACATACTGTCCCGGATTTTCCGGATCATTCGGTGTCGGAAAATCAGCATGCAATTTTCCAAAATAAGCACAATCGTAGCCTGCACTTTGAAACACGTCACCGATACACTCTGCATCTTCACGCAAGGAACTGATGGGACGATTCGAATTACAATTCAAAGGTATACCACTCTTGTTAGGATACATTCCTGTCAACAAACTGCCACGATGAGGACTACTCAACGGACAATTACTCTGTGTTGAAGTCAGTACCACTGATTCGCGGGCAAAAGCATTCAAATTAGGTGTATGCACGGGATCGGCTTTAAAATTCACCTTTTCCCGGAATCCCTCCTGTCCCCAAAATTCCATCGCCTGATTGCGATACTGATCAGGAAAAACATAAATGATATTGGGATGTTCGATTTGTTCAGCCTGTGGAGCTTTACACCCCTGCATAGCAAACAAACTCAAACCGCCGAATAATAAATTTATCTGATTGTTCATGACAAATGACTATTGATTAGTAGTAAGCAAGTAGTTAAGTAGTCAAGTAGCAAGTAGTTAAGTAGTCAAGTAGCAAGTAGTCAAGTAGTAAGTAGTAAGTAGTCAAGTAGAATAGATTCATTCTGAAACATGCACTCTTTTTTGATAGCCGGACTATCACCTACTCACTACTTGACTACTTAACTACTTGACTACTTAATTACTTTTTCTCCATATCTCTCTTACGCATCAATCCCTCCAAGAAGTAATAATCGGCATAGTTCAACGGAACGTCGATTTCGGAGTCGTGAGGGATGCTGCCTACGGAGTGCATCAGTATAAAATTACCGTTTGTTCCTACTGCTGCACGGTAAGCCGGCGAGCCAAGACTCTCCATGATCTTATCAGCCGTAACCTTATAATCATTTCCCGGAAGATAGTTTTCCATTTCATATAGTGCGGAAGCTGTACAGGCAGCAGCCGAGGCATCACGCGGTTCATTCGGAATATTGGGAGCATCAAAATCCCAATAGGGTACGAGATCTTCCGGCAGATTTTTATTGGTAAAGATAAAATTGTAGACTTTCTGTGCTTGATCAAGATATTTCTTATCATGGGTATAGCGGTAACAAACCGTGTATCCATACAGTGCCCATGCCTGTCCACGAGCCCATGCCGACTCATCCGCATATCCCTGCGCTGTCTGTTTCTTACGCACTTCACCTGTTTCCGGATCATAATCCACCACATGATAACAACTATTATCCTGACGGAAATGATGCGCCATCGTTGTATCGGCATGTTTCACTGCAATATTATAAAAAGTAGTATCTCCCGAAAGCGTTTCGCTTCAAACAACAATTCAAGATTCATCATATTATCAATGATAACCGGACATTTCCAGCCGCGTGTACTCTGCCATCCTCTGTCGGCATCCCACGACTGAATAACTCCTGCATTCGGACGAAAACGAGTAGACAATGATCTGGCAGTTTCCACAATCACATCTTTGTATTCTTTCTTATCAGCCAGGCGATACCCGTTCAGATAGCTGCAACCAATCATAAAACCTACATCATGATGCCATTTCAAATGTTTTACCGAATCGAGTGCTTCTGTATATTTCACTGCCAGTGGCAACCACTTCTTATCTCCGGTAAGCTCATAAGTGAGCCATATACTACCCGGATAAAAGCCAGAACACCAATCATCAATGGGAATATAAACAATATTACCATCTTTATCAATCGTGCGTGGATTCAATACTCTACCCGACTTCTCTATAATATCAGTCTGGATCGTATTCTGCGCAGCAGCATTATCAATGTTATCCTGAATAAAGTCTTTTTCAACCGTTTTAGTGTTGTTGCAACTTGTCAGAATCAGCAGGGAAAATCCCAATACACTCAAAATCGTTTTCATAATACCTGGATTATTTGTGATGTAATTAATTTCATGATGGCAAAAATAGCGCAATCCAACAGATTTGACTGTACTAAATAATCCAATTAAGAGACAAATTTGGTACATTTGCAGAAAATAATATGCCAATGAACCAATATGTCAATGTCCAACTGCACGTCCAGATATAGCAGCGCAGCCAATTGGCACATTGGCATATTGACCAATTAACCAATTATTAATCATGACACCACAGGATTTTTTTAAAAACGATCTTTTTGCCGAAAGGGCAGGCATCGTACTCATGGAAGTACGCGAAGGATATAGTAAAGCCCGACTGGAAATAAAAAAGGAACATCTCAATGCAGGAAACCGCACACAAGGAGGAGCTATCTTTACCTTGGCCGACCTTGCCTTAGCAGCCGCTGCCAATTCGCATGGGCAACTTGCTTTTTCCTTATCGTCCAATATTACGTTTCTCCGTGCCAGTGGTATTGGTGATACATTGTATGCCGAAGCCCGGGAGCGATATATCGGCCGGAGCACCGGATATTATCAGATAGATATCACTAACCAAAAAAATGAATTAATCGCCACATTCGAATCAAGCGTATTCCGCAAAGATCAACAAGTACCTTTTACTTTGTGACAATCGAAGTAAGCGGATAACGATTCCCGGTAACACTTCTGAGAAAAGCTTTGGCCGACCCGATATTCAAAAACATATCCAAACGAACCGGGAGGTGGTTTTTATCATCTGTAATATAGAATGTAATCACCTCCTTTTCTTTATCTTTGTCGGTATATTCCACAAATGAGAAAACAAGGCATCGGTAAGTCGTATCATTCTCTGCTTTGATATTTTTCATCCCGCGATAAATCAAGGTCTGTTCTTCTACCCTGCGACCGGTAGCCATAGGAAAGTTTATTTTCTGCCCGACCGTATAGTCGTTCGGATCGTAAGAGCGGGCTTGTGCCAAAATACTGAGCATATCAAAAACACAGCGACTGTCACTATATTCGGTCTCTATAATCTCACCATCCCGGTAAGTACGCTTTTGATTGACAAAGCACAGTCCGTCTTTATAGGAAAACCATGCCTCGTCTACCGTGTAACGTTTTCCCTCTTCAGCTCCTTTGCGGAAATAACGGGGTTCGAGTTTCTCACTGACAATACAAGTCAAAGTGTCCCGCATTTTAAAGAAAAAATCAATTTTCTTACTGCTCACCGACAAGAGATTAAAACGGTAGGCCGGTTTGGAGTGATAAGTCGTCGCATTCGTGGTAAGGCTTGCCAAACCTGCCTTTATCCATACAAATTTCCAGTTGAAATACAAATCGTACATTACATGCTCACCGGACTTGAAAGCTTCGTTCGTAGCTTCACACTGAGCCTTGACCGGCATTGAGAAGCAAACACTAACAATCAATGTCAACCATAGCAGGTTTATACGACTCTTAACGCTGGCGACCGCTTTGATTATTATTCTGGCCTCTTTTCTTCTTGTCTTCATCTGGTTTTTGTTTTTTAAGTTCATCCAGCTTTTGCTTATCCAGCGGAACTGCATGAATATCCCAACTTTGTTCTAGATCCCAGTTGGCTTTCGGCTCTAAAATCTGATTATAATAATACACCTCTTCGGGCTGCACCCCTTTTTCAAAATTGCCGGTATCCCATTCACCGTTTCCATTCCGGTCGTTAATCAACCGGGCGGAGTACTTACCGGGATTTAAGTAATAAAAGTCGGCATAACCTCCTTCCTCTACTCTTCTTCGGCGTACCACTTTATCCTGCGCATCCAACAGTTCAACGAAAGCATTAGGTTCCGCTCCCGTCACCACAAACGTGATTTTGGCATATTCTTCCAAACTACGCACCTTGAACCCTTGTTTTATTTTGTCTGTAAACAATCCGTATATACCATGAAATGCGGTCGAATCCACCGAAAATTCATATTCCAGCGTCGGTTCCCAATCATAATACACATTAAACTTCTTCAGATTTACGGAATCCTGCTCAAATTCAAACGGTATATCCTTCCAGAGCGTATCCACCTTTTGCCGCAGATGTATGGCGGCAGTGTCGTAGCTGGCTATCGGTTCTTCAAAATTCAAAGAAATATATCCATATACATCCATTGACGAAGGGGCACTAACATTCACCGGCAAGAATTTCGTCGGTTCGGGTTCATCCTCTTCCCCTTTCTTTTTCTTCTTTTTCTTTTTGTCCTTATCCGACTCCTCTTTCTTATATTTCTGCTTCGAAACAAGATTCAGCGTATCTGTACGGGGTACTAATTGGTTTAAAGTATCTGTATAAAGATAAGTCAGACTCATGGCAAGAGTATCCTGTTTGAAGAGCAAAGAATCTTTCACCCAATAATGGATTGTATCGTTCCGCTGATTCTTTTCGATGACAAAAGCATCCTTTTCATCGAAGTT
>ENA-OROM01003431-OROM01003431.1-human-gut-metagenome-genome-assembly--contig:-NODE-3431-length-10196-cov-2.912533_pt1 | contig 10196 bp, 8 predicted proteins | sample MGYA00242129_ERZ509050 | MGnify/ENA primary metagenome ERZ509050 (study PRJEB26280, sample SAMEA2338701) | human gut metagenome | biome: human gut; feature: human-associated habitat; material: faeces...
GTGTATTTCCCGCTTTTAATACCGCACAGCTGGGGAAAAAGATCCGCTGTTCAGCCGAAGGCGATTTGTTCAGAGTTTCCATAGGGTTTATCGTGGAATTGCGGATGACGCTGAGCATGTGTACCGCTCATGGCAATGCCGTCTGATTCCACGGGAAGGAAGGTCATCATGAATAAGGATCTAACGGTTGGGAATCCGTCAACGGTTCTCTGGAAATTCTGCCTGCCCCTGTTCGGCAGCATTGTGTTCCAGCAGCTTTACAACATCGCCGACAGCTGGGTCGCGGGTAAATTTATCGGCCAGAACGCCCTCGCCGCCGTGGGCAACAGCTATGAGATCACCCTGATCTTCATTGCCTTCGCCTTCGGCTGCAACATCGGGTGCTCCGTGCTGGTGTCCCAGCTTTTCGGTGCGAGGGAATACGGCGACGTAAAGACCGCCGTATCCACCGCCGCGCTGTCCAGCAGTCTGGTGTGCCTGCTGCTGATGCTGGTGGGCATCCTCGGCTGCGACGGTCTGCTGACGCTGATCAACACCCCTGAGGAGGTGTTCGCCGACTCGGCGCTGTATCTGGATATCTACGTCTGGGGTCTGCCCTTCGTATTCTTCTATAACATTGCCACGGGCGTTTTCTCCGCCCTTGGCGACAGCAAGACGCCCTTTATCTTTCTGGCGGCGTCTTCCTTGAGCAACATTGCCGTGGATATTCTGTTCGTTACGGCCTTCAAGATGGGCGTGGCGGGCGTGGCGTGGGCAACGTTCCTGTGTCAGGGTATCAGCTGCGTGCTGGCGGTGGCCGTGGTCATTCGCCGCTTGAAGCAGCTTCCCAGCCAGGGGAAGCCTGTGCTGTTTTCCGGCGATCTGCTGGGACGGTTCGTGGTCATCGCCATCCCCAGCGTTTTGCAGCAAAGCTTCATCTCCGTGGGCAATATCCTGATTCAGAGCGTCATCAACCGCTTCGGCACGGACATTATGGCGGGCTATTCCGCTTCGGTGAAGCTGAACAATCTGGTCATCACTTCGTTTACCACCATCGGTAACGGCATTTCCAATTATGCCGCCCAGAATCTGGGTGCGGGCAAGCTGACACGAATTCAGGAAGGCTTCCGGGCGGCGCTGAAAATGGTGTGGCTGATCTGCCTGCCGCTGGTGGCGCTGTACTGCACCTGCGGTCGGGCGCTGATGAACTTCTTTATGGAAGACGCCACGGAGGCCGCACTGGGCAGCGGAATGCGGTTCCTGTGGATTTTGTCCCCCTTCTACTTTGTGGTCTCCGCCAAGCTGGTGGCGGACGGTATCCTTCGTGGCACGGGGAAAATGCGCCAGTTCATGGCAGCGACCTTTACCGACCTGATCGTGCGGGTGGTGCTGGCCTTCGTCCTGTCGGGGACGGCGCTGGCCTCCACAGGCATCTGGTGCGCATGGCCCATCGGCTGGACGGTGGCGACGGTCATTTCCATTCTGTTCTACAGGAAAGGCGAGTGGAATACCGTGCCGGAGGAGGTCCGCGAGGCGCTGGCAGCGGAGAGTGCTTCCGTGTAACGGCAATATCCGAAAAGAATTTGCAAGGTATTTGACAATTCGTTCCCGATGGGGTACAATGTTTTCACGACCGGGTCGGACAGCCGCGGACGCATGCCGAAAGGCAGCGGATGAGGAAAGTCCGGGCTCCACAGGGCAAGGATAACGGGTAACGCCCGCCGAGAGTGATCTCAGGACAAGTGCAACAGAGAGATACCGCGTTCCGCGTCCTCAGGGTGCAGAACGTAAGGGTGAAAAGGTGGGGTAAGAGCCCACCCGGCCTGTGGAAACACAGGTTTTACGATGTAAACTCTATCCGGAGCAACGCCGTGGAGGAACACATGGTCTGCCCGACCGTTCCGAGGAGGCGGCTTGATCCCGGGAGCAACCCCGGGACTAGATAGATGGCTGTCAAGACAGAACCCGGCTTATAGACCCGCGTCGCCAAAACCGGCTCAGCTGCTAAGCAGCTGGGCCGGTTTTTTGTCATTTTTCCGTTTTGTCCGCGTCGGTGTCCTTCTTCTTGGGAAGGGTGTCCCAGTTGGCGCGGGCGGTGCGCTTTGCCATTGCCAGAAGCTCCTGCGCCAGAGCGTCGGTGAGCTGCCCCGGCAGCAGGCGCCAGCGCCAGTTGAAGCCGACGGTGCCGGGCTGGTTCATCCGGGTTTCGTTGCCCAGTCCCAGATGATCCTGAATGGGGATGATGCAGTCCTTCGCCACCGCAGTCATGGCCAGATTGATGAGAACCTTGTACATCCGGTCATCCGGGGTGTAGTAATCGCTCAGGTAGTTCCGAACCTGCGTCTTTGCTTCGATGCTGAGACCCGCGTACCAACCGGCCAGCGTCTCGTTGTCGTGGGTGCCGGTGTAGACCACGCAGTTGGAATTGTAATTGTGGGGCCAGTAGTCGTTCGCGCCGCCTACATCCGCCGGGTCAACGGCAAATTGCAGCACCTTCATATTGGGATAACCGCTGTCCCGCACCAGAGCGCGGACACCATCGGTCATAAGCCCCAGATCTTCGGCGATAACGCTGACATTCCCCAAGTGACGGCGGATGGAGTTGAACAGCTCCATGCCGGGACCCTTCTCCCAATGCCCGTCTCTGGCGGTTTTTGCGTCTGCGGGGATGGAGAAATATTCGTCAAAGCCCCGGAAGTGGTCAATACGCACCACGTCGTAGAGCTTGAAGCTGTACCACATCCGGCTGACCCACCATGCGTAGTCCGTGGCGCGGTGGAAATTCCAGTTGTACAGGGGATTCCCCCAGGCCTGACCGTCCTCGGCAAAGGCGTCCGGCGGACAGCCCGCAATGGCGGTGGGGGCATTGTGCGCGTCCAGCTGGAACAGCTCCGGGTGTGCCCAGACGTCCGCGCCGTCGGGGGAAACGTAGATGGGAATGTCCCCCACGATCTGGATATGCTTGCCGTTGGCGTAGGCCTTCAGGCGGCTCCACTGCTGGTTGAATTTGAACTGCATGTACTTCTGGAACTCTATGTCGAAGTACAGCTCCCGGTTGTAATGCTCCAACGCAAAGCCCCAGTGCATCCGGATGTCCTCCGGCCATGCGCGGAAGGGCTGGTCGTGGAAGAAGGTTTTCAGCGCCATGAACAGGGCATAGTCGTTCAGCCACCAGCCGTTGTCCCGGATGAAGTTCTGATAGTCCGGGTTTGCGCTTATGCCGCTGCGCTCGTAGGCCTTGCGCAGCAGGGCAAAGCGGTGCTCGTGGAGCTGATCGAAGTCCACCTTGGCGGGGTTCTCCCCGAAACTCACGCCGTCGCATTCCTCCCGGGTCAGCACGCCCTCCTCCACCAGCGCGTCCAGACTGATGAGATAAGGGTTTCCCGCAAAGGCGGAATAGGCCTGATAAGGAGAATCGTCGGAGCTGCCATAGCTGGTAGCCCCCAGAGGCAGAATCTGCCAGTAGCGCTGACCGGCCTTTTGCAGCCAGTCCACGAAATCATAGGCCGCCTGATCAAAACAGCCGATGCCGTATTTGGACGGCAAGCTGGTAACGGGCAGCAGTACACCTGCGTATCTTTTCATTTCCTTTGGCTCCTTGCTTCAATATGTCCCTGAAAACCCGCCGACCCTTCGGAGGAAGCCCCGGAATATCAACGTTTTCGCTGAAATTATAATCCCTGTCCTGTGGAAAATCAACAATTTTTTGCAGGAAATTTTCTTTTTTCAAAAGGCGGCGGGAAGCATTGCATTCATCCCCAGGATGTGCTACAATGGCTCCGCTTTTCCCCCCAAAAAAACGGTTTGGGGAAACACTGTGATGAACGCCTGGCCCAAAAGGAGAATTCCATGAAATCCAAAATCGCCCCTGGCACGTCGGAGCGGCTTCCCCGGCAGATTCTGCTGTTCAGTCTGCCGCTGATGGCCTCCAACGTGCTTCAGGTTCTGTTTAATATGGCGGATATCGCCGTCATCGGCCGGTTTGCCGGCTCGCTGTCCATGGCAGCCGTCGGCTCCACCGCCACCGCCGTAACGCTGTTTACCGGTATTCTCATCGGTGTCGGCGGCGGCATCAACGCCCTCGTCGCCCGGTATTACGGTGCCAGGGATCAGCAGGAGCTGCAAAGAACTGTCCATTCCTCGGCCATCATCTGTCTGATCTGCGGCATTCTGCTGCTGATTTTCGGCTTCTTCGGCTCCCGGCCGCTGCTGCGGCTGCTGAACGGTTCGGAAGGCATTTTTGTTGAACCTTCCGCTGCAATATCCGCTGCCGCATACATGGGCATGATGGGCGAAAGCTGCACGGACTACCTGAAAAAACACGGACTTGACGAAAAAATGAGCAGAGCTGCGCATATTCTTTGGGCAACGGGCGGCGGACTTGTGCCGGAGACGGAGCGAAATGAGTTGTGCGGAACCGGGGCGAAACGCTGAATGCCGGTGCCGACGCAATAACAGCCGCAATTGTTGCGGCATATATTCAAACCTTGATAAATTTTAATACAGAAAGAATTCCGCCCGATGCTTAAACGGCGTGCGGGTGAAAATCAAATTTATAAACAATTGAGGAGAGCCGGATAAAAATGACGGGTACTCACTCATTTTCTGCGGAGGGTAAAAACTATGTCAAAATATTTCGGCACGGACGGATTCAGAGGCGAAGCAAACAAAGCGCTCAATGTTGAACATGCCTACAAAATCGGCCGTTTTTTGGGTGCATACTACGGACGGGAGCATAAATGTTCCGTTGTTATCGGCAAGGACACAAGGCGTTCGGGTTATATGTTCGAGTGCGCATTGACGGCGGGGCTGACGGCGAGCGGCGCGGATGCGTACCTTATGCATGTTACAACAACGCCGAGTGTTTCGTACATCACGCGCACCGATGATTTTGATTGCGGCATCATGATAAGCGCAAGCCATAATCCCTATTTCGACAACGGTATTAAGCTGCTGAACGGGGACGGCGAAAAGATGGAGCAATACGTTATCGATGAAATTGAGCGTTATCTCGACGGCAAAGGTGCGGAGATTCCGTTTGCGACCGGAAGTGATATCGGAAAAGCCGTTGACTATGCGGCAGGACGCAACCGCTATATCGGTTATCTTATCAGCCTTGCAACCCACTCCTATAAGGGTATGCGCATCGGCCTTGACTGCGCAAACGGAAGCACGTGGATGATGGCAAAGAGCATTTTTGAAACTCTCGGCGCGGAAACGGTCGTTATCGGCAATCAGCCGAACGGGCTGAACATCAACAACGACTGCGGCTCGACTCATATCGAGGGGCTGCGCAGGCTTGTGACCGAAAACAAGCTCGATGTGGGCTTTGCGTTTGACGGCGATGCGGACAGGTGCATTGCGGTCGATGAAACAGGCAGAGTGATTGACGGCGATCTTATCCTTTATATTTACGGAAAGTACATGAAGGACAGAGAAAAACTTGCCAACAACACCGTTGTAACAACCGTGATGTCCAACTTCGGACTTTATCGCGCATTTGACCGTGCCGGTATCAACTACGAAAAAACGGATGTGGGCGACAAATATGTTTACGAATGCATGAGGAAAAACGGGCATTTGCTCGGCGGCGAACAATCGGGGCATATCATTTTCAGCAAATATGCCGCAACGGGTGACGGACTTTTGACGGCGATAAAGCTTATGCAGGCGATGCTTGCAAACAAACAGCCGCTTTCCGTGCTTGCTGCTCCGGTGAAGATTTATCCGCAGCTGCTTGTGAATGTGCGCGTTTCGGATAAGGAGGCGGTGCTGAACAACGATGTCGTCAAAGGCAGTGTGCGTGAAGCGGAGGAGGCTCTGGGCGACAACGGCAGGGTGCTTTTGCGCAAGAGCGGAACGGAGCCCGTTATTCGCGTCATGGCGGAGGCACAGACAACGGAAGAATGCCGCAAGGTTGTTGACGGCATAGTCGACGCAATAAAGCGTGAGGGCCTTGCACAGCAAAAATGAGCGGCCTTGCCGTTCGGCGGGGCAATGCTTTAAAACGGTTTGATACTTTGAATTTGGAAGGCAAAAAATGTATAAAACAAATGAACTTTTTGATCTGTCCAAAACTCGTGCGGCGGATCTTTTGCGCGAATGCGAATATCCGTGGCAGGCGTTGGACAAAATCGGCGAAACAATTCTCAAAATCGGTGCGGCCCTTTCGTCGGAGGAATTCTCTCACCCTAAGGAAGACGTTTGGATTGCGAAGGATGCAGTCGTTTACCCCACGGCGTGGATAAACGGCCCGTGCATAATTGACAGCGGTGCGGAAGTGCGGCACGGTGCTTTTATCCGCGGCAATGCGCTTGTCGGAAAAAACTGCGTTGTCGGCAATTCGGTGGAGCTGAAAAATGTTATTCTTTTCGACAATGTTCAGACTCCGCATTATAACTATGTCGGGGACTCGATTCTTGGATATAAAGCGCATATGGGCGCAGGCTCGATAACATCCAATGTCAAGAGCGACAAGACTCACGTTGTGATTAAATCCACCGAAAAAAGCATTGAAACCGGGCGAAAAAAAGTCGGAGCAATGCTCGGAGATTTTGTTGAAGTGGGCTGCAACAGCGTGCTGAATCCGGGAACGGTCATCGGTCGGCACAGCAATGTCTACCCCGTTTCCTGCGTTCGCGGGGTTGTGCCGGAAAACTCGATTTTTAAAACCGGCGGCATTATTGTTAAAAAAAGCGGAACATTCGCTGATTGATTTGAAAGCGTCCCGAGGAGGCACGGCATGAAAAAACAGCATTTGCCGATTGAATGCGCTGAGAACGGAAGAAAAGCGGGGCGGCAGGTTTTATTAAAGCTGCTTATAATGATTGTCTGTGCCGCAGCGGTGTTCGGCTTGTTCGGCGGCTGCGGAGGGAGCGGAGAAAATAATCCCACGGACGCGCCTACCCCTGCGCAAACGATTCGGCCGACGGCTGCTGCCGTGCCGACGGAAACGCCGATGCCGACGCGTGCACCGCTTGTTTACAGCCCGGATTATCATAAGACAACGCCGCTGATGACAAAACTTGTCGGCGAACAGGCGATTAAAGCCGCCCGAATGGTCATAGATGCGTTTCTGAAAGGAGAAACAAGCGTGAAATTCGGGTTCGACAGCTATGAACAAACGTTTGCAATGAATACGGTTTTTGCCGTCAACAGGATGTGCCCGCCGTTCACCGCATTTGCACTTTGCAATGATTATCGGGATTTTGATGCTTCAACGGGTGTGTTGAAATGGAAAATAATCAACGTTGAGCCAAACGAACTTGACGAAAAACTGCAAAAATTCGAAGCAGCCGCAATCGACTTCATGTCCGTGCTTCGCGAGGGCGATAACGAAACCGAGCGTGTGCTTTTGCTGTATTCAAGGCTGACCGCATATGCGCAATACGACTATGAAGCATATGAAAACCCGCAGAACCTTACCGAGGACGAATACATCTATCGAACGTCCGCTTATTCCGTTATGTGTGACGGAATGGGCATATGCTATTCGTTTGCGGAGGCAATGACCTTCCTTTGCGCGCAGGCGGATATTGACTGCATTGACGTCAACTGCATCAACGATTCCATTGCACATCAGTGGAACTTGATAAAACTGGACGGAGAATACTATTATTGCGATGCAACTTGGGATGTGGGCGGAACTTTCAATTACTTCGGAATGACAACCGATGAACGCGTAAAGGATTCCGGCGGGATAAAGGCAGAGGATATGCGCTCGCTGTCCGTTTCTCCCGAGGAGCTTCTCGATGGGGTTGTTCCCTCCGATACCCGTTTTGCCGTGCTGCGCGAACATGTCACTTCAATGCCCGTCACCGTTGAAATAGACAGAGTGAACGATAGGGCGGTTTTTACTGTCGGAAATGAGAGCTACAGCATTTCGTGCGGAAATTAAACCGCAATATAAGCACTGTTGAATACGAATGTTGAATACCAACGAAGAAAAATATAAACGGCAGCGAACCGAGTCAAGGCCTTCGGCAAATGAAAGCTTTGGCGCGGTTCGCTTTTTAACCGCGCATTACCAATCACGCGGCAGTCTACCCTTCCCCCCTCGCCTGAAGGATCCTTTTTTCAAGGAAGGCGATGCAATAATACATCAAAGCGGCAAGTATGCAGAGGATCACTATTGACGTCATAACAAGATCCAATTGAAACACCTGACCGCCGTAAACGATAAGATAGCCGAGACCGGATTTGGACACGAGGTATTCGCCGACGATGACGCCGACCCAGCTCATTCCGACGCTCAGTTTCAGCGCACCGATAATTGTCGGCACGGAAGCGGGCAGAATCACTTTCAAAAAGGTCTGCATTTTGTTTGCACCGAGGGTGCGCATAAGGAGCTGTTTTTCGGCAGATATTTCATTGAAACCTGCCAGCACCGTCATTATTGTTACGATTGTTGAAATCAGCAGTGCCATCACGATTATCGCTTCCATGCCTGCGCCGACCCAAACGATTATTATCGGACCGAGCGCAATTTTCGGCAATGCGTTCAACACCACCATATACGGGTCAAGAATGCGGGAGAGAGTTTTGCTCCACCACATCAGCACTGCAATAAGTGTTCCGACCAGTGTTCCCACAGTGAACCCGGCGATTGTTTCAAGCATTGTGACGCCGATATGAACAAACAACTCCCCGCTTGCATTCAGGCGGGCGAGCGTTTTTAAAACACGCAGCGGTGCAGACACAATGAAAGTGTTCACGATGCCGAGATCCCCGAAAAGCTGCCAAAGCCCGATGAATGCAACTAAAATTGCCAGCTGCATTGCAATGATAAAGCGGTTGTGTCGCTTCAGCCGTCGAAGATAAGCCACATGTTCGTCGGACACTGCGGGCAGCGGCGCCGAAGGTTTTTCCGCTGCATGAGGTTTTAATTTCGAACTCTTTATATCTTTCCTCGTTCTTTTCACGGTTCAAACTCCTTTCTGCGTATTCGCATTTTCCGTCGGCATCAGCTGCTGCCGCTCTCCCGCCAGGCGGGATTCCGACCAGACAGCGTCATAGTATTCTCTGAAAAGCGGGTTTGACCGCCGTTCAAGCGGCGTGTCGCTGCCCATGTTGATTTCCACCTGTTTGCGGATTCGTGCGGGGCGTTCGCTCAGGATTATTACCCTGTCGCTCATGCAGATGGCTTCCGAAATGTCGTGAGTTACAAGCACGGCGGTGTATCCTCCGCGCTTGATGATTGAATGAACTTCATCCGCAAGCAGAAGCCTTTGCTGATAATCCAATGCGGAAAAAGGTTCGTCCAGCAGCAGCAGCTCCGGCGAAAAAGCAAGCGTGCGTATAAGTGCGGCTTTCTGCTTCATTCCTCCCGAAAGCTGACGCGGATAATAATCCTTAAACGCTCCCAATCCGTAACGGTCCAGCAGCTCCGCAGCGTAAGCATGTGTTTCGGCATTCAGTCTTTTTTTGACTTCCAACCCAAGCAGGGCATTCTGTTCGATTGTGCGCCAATCAAAAAGATGATCGCGCTGAAGCATGTAGCCCGTGCTGTTTGCACGCGGATCGGGCGGTGCGCCGAGAACCTCCGCTTTGCCGGAGCTCGGCTGCAATATGCCCGCAAAAATGGACAGAAGGCTCGTTTTGCCGCAGCCGGAAGGCCCGACTATTGAAACAAACTCCCCCTTGTGAACGGATAAACTTATACCCCCCACCGCCTCGGTTTCGCCGCGCGGCTCGTGATATATTAAATGCACATCGTCAAGCTGTGCGATAATGCTGTTCATAATACCCCTCCGGAATCATTAATACAGTCAGCGGCACTCCGAACAACCCCGAATCGGAGCGGCCTTGAAATTGCGCTGAATAATTCACTTACAGCACCAGTGTATTCAAATGGGGACAAAGCTGTGACCGAAATCGGATATGTCAATGCCGGCTTGAACCGCTGCTTCGGGAAATGTGCGCAGCAAAGGCATCGGAACGCTGCTGAGGAATGCAATTTCCGATGCGGCAAAAGCTTCCGGCGCACGAATGAGCGTTCTTGAAACACAGTCCTGCAATGAAAATGCGATTGCATTCTATCGAAAAAACGGATTTGAGATTATCGGATTCGATTTGTATTCCTATCAGAACACCGATCCGGAGCGGCACGAAATTCGGATTGAAATGGGAAAAATACAGAAATGATGCCGGTTGAGGTTTATGTTTGAAACAAAATGTTTGTTGCCGGATTTTATTCGGCAGGCTGCCGGCGATAAAAA
>ENA-OROM01003446-OROM01003446.1-human-gut-metagenome-genome-assembly--contig:-NODE-3446-length-10170-cov-3.947701_pt1 | contig 10170 bp, 10 predicted proteins | sample MGYA00242129_ERZ509050 | MGnify/ENA primary metagenome ERZ509050 (study PRJEB26280, sample SAMEA2338701) | human gut metagenome | biome: human gut; feature: human-associated habitat; material: faeces...
AGTTGGGACATTTTCTCATTTCTTTACTTAAGACATTATCACATTTCTTTCATATATATGCCATTTATATTTACATAATTGTTGACTTTTATGTATTAATTTGATATAATAAAAACTGTAATATGTTGATTTGGAGGAAATTACAATGGAAGTAAAAAGAGCAACACGCAGACGGTACTCCGACGAGTTTATCTTGAATATGGCCCTTGAATATCTACAAAACGAAAAAGCCACCATCCAAGATATCGCACAGAAATATGGAGTTCCATACTCAACACTAGGCCAGAAGTTCGGTAGTGACCTTAAGGCAATTGATAACGATACCTTTTATAAGGTATGTTACAAAACCTATCAAACAAAGATGGCCAATATGACTATCGCTCGCAACAACCGCCACTTTTAGAGAAAAAAACATCCATTAAAGCAGGCATAGCCTCAGTATAACAGCTATTGCCTCATCTCCTACAAAGCCAAAAGCCGGCAACAGACAATATCGTCTGCTTTGCCGGCTTTTGACTTTATTTTTACATTATTTATAAACACTATTTTCATTAACCCATTATTGCATTTGCAAGAGGATATCCTACAAAAGATGCAATTAATATAATTATTAGCATCATTAATAATCCATATTTCAATAATTTACTTGAATCAGACCATCCTGATGAACCTGCTACTGCAACATAAGGCATTGATGAAGGTGCTGCTGAACCTGTTGCTGCAATTAATCCTATAACAGCTGTAATTGCTGCTGCACTCAATGCTCCACCAGAAGCTAAAGCAACTGGAACAGCCAAAGTTGGAACTAATTGTGCTGTAACCATGTGTGATGAGAAGTTTGATTGTAAACCAGCCCATGTAGCAAATAAAAGTATTAATAATACTGGACTTAATCCTGCAGTTATTGGTGCTATTGTACCTGATAAGAATGTTGTTAAACCTATTGCCTTATTAGTCATTGCAGATCCTAATGACAATGTTGCTGCAACCATTATTATACTTGGCCAAGATACACCTTTAACCATTGATTCATTTAAATTGATAAGTGGTTTTCTGTTTTGCTTAATAATTGATAAAATAATTATACCAAGTAGTGGTGGCATTGCTGTTCCAAATTTGCTAATCCATGTAGATAAGCTTCCTTTGATTAAACTTGGTAATACCCATAAAGCAATTACAAATAAGAAAACAACTAATGTTATTTGTTCTGCAAATGTTGATCTTGCAGTTTCTTTTTTCATCTTATCAAATTCTTTTGATTTTAAGTTTAGACCTTTTGTATCTGGTCTCATTATAAACTTAAATACCAACATCATTGCTAAGAAAATTAATATTCCTGTTGGTACAGCATATAACATATATTGACCATAGTTAATTGTCATTCCTGCTAAGCTGTTGAATACATTCATCGATAATACTGGGAATACATGTGCAATTGGTGTCATTCCTGATGATAAACTTGTGCATGTAACTAAACCTATCATTAACATACTTGCATATTTATCACCCTTCTTTAGTCCCAATATATTATAGATTTCTTCTAATATTGGAAGAATAACAAAAAATAATACAGTTGGTGACATAAAGCAACCAATTATTAATACGGCTGCAAAGAAACAGAATGCAAATCTCCAAGGAGATTTTCTTGCAAATCCACTTGTTACAAATCCTAATGCAATTTTCTTAACATATCCTGTTTGAGAAAAAGCATAAGTAAACATAAATGTAAATAGTAAAAATGCAAATGTTTCGTTACCAAATGACGACTGTAATACAGCTTTTGTTCCAAGTGATGGTACAAATGCAAGTGCTGCAACGCATAGCAAACTTGGCCATCCAATTCCAACAGTTATCCATAAGAATAATATTCCTATAAATATTCCTAAAACTTTCATTCCATCAGCACTTAATCCTGCTGGTGGTTTTAACATGAAAAATAGTGCGATTATTGCAAAAGCAATTATTGTGCAAATTAGCTCTTTTTTATTTTTCTTTGCTAATTTGGCATCTGCTGCTTTTTGTTCTTTTGTTTTTTCCATTTTTCCCTTTTCCTTTCTTCTTTTGATAAAAATTTATATCAAAGCTCCTTGTCTTAATAGTTCTTCTTGAACTTTCTTTACATCGTATTCTGGTCTATCTAATGTTAATGCTGCTGCAACACCAGCTGCTTGACCAGTTGCAAATCCAGTTCCCATAACTCTTACAGAACCAAGAGCTAATGAATCAGTAGAAATTGTTCTTCCTGCCGCCCATAAATTCCTTGCATCTTTTACTTTTAAGCATCCCAATGGTATTGAGAAATACTCGTTATCTGGAATATGAGTATATTTTATTGCTGTATTGCTCTTATGCATTTCAGGACTCCATGCTCCACGAGCAACACTATCATCTGATTTTGGTGCCATGATGATTTCTTCACCTTTAAGCATTTTATCACCAATAATTCTTCTTGCTTCACGTATACCAACAGCTGGTCCTGACTGAGAAACAATTATATTTTCAAATCCAGGCATATATTTCTGGAATGCTTCAACATAAGCATGAACTTGTGATCTTAATTCCATTTCTGTTTTTGTAAGTGTTTCAGCTGATAAGTTAGGAACTATTGTACTTGGTATTGTGCAATATCCATAAGTTCTATCTATAGGTTTTATGATTAAACCTGTTTCCTTTTTGATTGGTATTCCAGCAGCTTTTGCTTTAGCTAATGCTGCTTCAATGTCAGATTTTAAAATTTCTACTTTTGGTAAATTGTCTAATCTAAATGGTAATGATGATTGTTGTACCTTACCTTCGTCATCACCCCAATTTGTTCTAATTCCAGCGAAGTGAACTACGTTAGCATTTCCTGATGCATCTACATATGCTTGTGCTCTAACTATAAATGTTCCTTCGTCATCAGTACACTTGATTTCCTGAATCTCGCCACATTCATTTACAACACTGTACATTTGTGCATGTAAATAATATTCAACATTACTTTCCTCTAGCATCTTATCCATTATTAATTTTACATACTCTGGATTAAAAGATACTGATACATTTCCTGTAGACTTTGATGGACGTGGATGAATATTTGTTCCATACTTTTCAAGTCTTTGTAAAACTTCATTTCCTATTCCCATTACTACTTGGTCATAGTTTTCTCCTCTTGTGAAGAAACCACAATATGCTGTTACTTGCGAATTTGTAGCTTGTCCTCCAAAGAAAGGATTTCTTTCAATTAATACTGTTTTTGCTCCAGCTCTTGATGCACCTAATGCAGCAGCGATACCAGCTGCTCCTCCACCAATTACTGCAACATCACATTCAATAATTCTTTGCATATTTACCTCCTTTTACGACAATTATAACATTAATTACAAAATAATATATTATTTAAAATAAAATGTATAAAATTTGTCATTTTTTTGAAATGTTCCCGTAATATTATCTATGGAATATATTAAAGATTGCATCCTTAATTTTATTCCAAACCTTTTCATACCATTTTTCTTCAATTACAGTAGGTAAATTAATTATTTTCTGTGTATTATTTTTAAACATATCAGAATATTGATATTCTTCTTGTTTCTTTTGTTCTTCTTTCATTGAATTTTCTTGCAAAATCTTGTCTAATTTCTGCTTTTGAATATCTGTTGCAAAATATTTCTTCCAGAGTACTACTAATATAGCTTTTGCTTTTCTTGAAATATTAACTTCATTTATCGGAACTTCTGGATTAACACTAAAGTTATAATTAACATCTCTATGTTCTTCTAAGAATTTAATTTCTGTTTCTGGAATCTTCTTTAGTTCCGCTTCTGGCAACATTTTCAAAAGGACTAGCACTTCATTGCAAGCTTTTTCATTTGTTTCAACCATTAATTTTCATATAATCAATTATATTGATTAATCCTTTCTCTTAACTTTATTTATTATCTCTTTTGTCATTTGTTACTTCTCTATCTGCTTTGCCTTCTAGGAATAACTCCATATCATTAACCTCTTCTTTTGTTACAGCATCTATGCCAGACAAACTACTTCTAACATATTCTTCAATAGAGTGATCATATTCTTTTCTTGTAGGCAAGTCTCCACTTAAATTTACTTTTAAATGGTCTTGTCCTAAAAATTCAAGTGTTCTATTGGCTTGTCCTAATATCTTTCTCGCATCAAGAGTCATTGCAGTCTTACTAATTGGCTTTTCCTCATTACAACCTTCGTATAAATCATTTTCATCTAATATGATATCAATAACCTCTCTTGTCTGGCTATCAGTAATATTTTTATTATCACTAATAGATAAATAATCATATATCTCATCTTCAATCAAGATTCGCATATCAGCAAAGTCCTGTTCAAATCTAGAATTGTTTATCATATATGTAAAACTAGAATCTTTACCTTCTCTATTTAAAAGCCATCCAGCCATATTAGTTTCGTATGTATTTATTAATTTTCGTAATGTTCCACTATCATGAGTTTGTTTAAAATTTTCTAGCATTCCTTGTAAATTGTGTATCTGTTCTTGTTCAATTACCCTTTTATCAATTTTTATAATAGGTATGCCAAATTGCATAGCAGCTTTATATGAATTAACCATAACCTCTGGAGAATCGTCATCTGCAAGTACAACATAATTCGGTAAAGTCGATTCTCTTTCAATTCCAAATTCACTATACACTCTTCTTGAATTATTAGCTAAAGTTTTCGCAGACATATACTGCTTACTTGCTGAATCATAAGCAAAATTAATAGAATATGTATTAAGGTCAGATACGCCCATCAATTTTATCTGCTCATCACTAATGTCTGAAAAAGCATATCTAACACCATTGTTTCCTACTGGAGCCATTCCCATAAAGTCTTGATTTATATATGTGGTAGAAATTATATGATTGTTTTTATTTTTGCCATTGCTCCACTCTTCTACATAGTCAGTTGCTTTTTCAGTTTTTGCCTCAATAAACTCTGCGTCGGTGCTATGAACCAATAAATTAAACTTGCCCTTAAGCTTTATCTGAGGAATTTGTTGCCCTGCAAATCCTATATAGGAAACTTCATAAAGATCTTCATTTTGTAAATCTTCATTTGTACGCCTAAATTCTCTTGAAAAATCTTTTGCCGCTGCTCTAGATATTTCATATTCTGTTTCTTTTATATCAGTTGCAGTATATTCTTGACTGTAGTTTCTAAATAATTCATCTATCTTATTCTCATCATTTATATCAACTACATTTCTAAGTTTTGCGAATAATTGCTTAGACTTTTCACTAACCCCTGGCAAATTATCAATATCTGAACCATATTCTTTTAGAAGTTTTTGTATTTTATTTAATGGTATAGAATATGCTGCATTAGTATACACATTAAGTTTTCTTTCTGCTAAGTCAGTTCTCCAAGTTTGTTTACTTACTTTGCAATATTCAGCAATCATCTTTTCTCTAAGCCTTTGCTGATATTGACTACCATACGGAACGTTTATTGCATTTATGTCATTACAATTTCTATATGCACATTCTACAAGTTCATCAATATTTATTGACTTACCTTGTATTTCAAATGTATTTCTTGCAGAATATGTTACAAGTACTTCTATCTCGTCTAATTTATCTTTAATATTTTCATAACTTTTAAATCTAGATTTTAGTGCATTAAATAATTCCGGATTTTGCTCTTCTATTACTAACAGCTGAGCATTTAAAGTTGGAAATTTAGACATATATGTGCAAAATTCTGGTCCTAAATCAAATATATCATCTTTAAATAAGCCAAAATTAACAAATCTCAAAGCATTCGGATCCTTATCCAACATCTTATTTATTAGCTCCATTTTTTCTGGAGTAAATATTCCTTGTTTATAGTACTTCAAAAAATTTGCAGCATCAGTATAATATTTAATATTTCTGCCTATCCTCTCATATGGAGTACCTTTAAGTACTTGCATACCTTCTTTAATTGCTGGATTTATCTTATCAAACAAAAACTGTCCTAATTTCGAGTACACATTAGCAGTATGAATTGGCTTAAGATATACATCCTTATCAAGATCTTCTACAAAAAAATCTTCATGTTCTAATTTTTTATCAATTTGAGCTAAAATTCTACTACATACTTCCTCATTGTCAATTCCATAACATATTGATGCATATAAGTTATACAAATTCTTTACTGATAGTCCATCCAATATGGCTTGATTATTAGACATTATTTCTTTTATATCTCTATATCTAATCCCTGGAACATATTCTTGCCCCAATCCCAATGATTTATTAAAATTATTATATACATATATAGTTAGCAAATCCTGTTCTCTAATTATCTTTTGTTCTAATTCGTTATCCACCACTATCTCCTTTTTATACTAATGGGATTATAGCATTAAAAAAAGTTTTTAGCAACAGCTTAGCATAACATCTATTTATGTGATTTTTTTAACTTCTTGCGAGTCCATCTATTTATTCACAATCTTTAAAATTAGTTACATCTCCTTGAACTGCAAAACATTTTACATTATTTGCTTCTACTTCTTTTTTAGTTTTTTTTAAATCATCATTTTCTGTCCTGTAATTGCTTGCAAACCGCAAACATTATTAATATTTAATATTTTTATCTCTTTATTTGTCGGTATTCTTTTCACAAATCCTGACAATGTTTTTCCGAGGTCCAATCTCTATAAATGTATCTATTCCATTATTCAGCATATTTTGAATTGTCTTTGTAAATTTAACTGGATTTATAATATGACGAGCCAAAATATCTTTTACATCATCTGTATCTTTATAAATTTTGCCATCTATATTTTTAATCACTTTTGTTTCGAACTTATGAATAGTAATATTTTCAAGTTCTTTTCTTAAAGCTTCTGAACTTTCTTGTAATTTTTCAGTATGAAATGGTCCTGCTATTTTTAAGACTCTTACCTTTTTGGCTCCCATTTCTTTGGCAATTTTCTCTGCTTCATTAATTGCTACTTTTTCTCCAGAAATTACAACTTGACCTACTGAATTATAATTTGCTGGAACTACAAAACCTAATTTTACTTTTTTGCAAACATCTTCTACCTCATTATCATTTAAGCCTATAATTGCCGCCATTTGCCATTCTCCACTTGGAAGCAAGTTTTGTATATTTTGTTTCATTTAATATATCTTCAGGTCCTTCAAATGATATTTTTGCAATATCTATTCCTGTTATATTCTTAACTTGATTATATATTTTTCTTGCAGCTTCATATTCTTCATATATATCTTTTCCCATTCCAATACTTTGATAGCCTTGACCAGGAAATAAAAATCCAATATTCATTTTTTAATAACTCCTCTCATTTCTATTTCTTTTTCAAATTGATTACAAAACTCTACTATAAATTCTTTTGTATCTATATCTATTCCAAATTCTTTTTTTATGGATGTTGCTATATCTTTTATATCATCTGTAAATTTTTCTTTTTTAGTATTAACACCAATTCCAATTACTAAATATTTAACTTTTTCATTGACAATCTTAGTTTGAGTTAAAGTTCCACCTATCTTTTTATTATTAAATGTAATATCATTTGGCTCTTTGATATTTAAATTAATTCCATATTGATTCTTAAAAATATCAACAATTATATTTGCAACTTTTATTGTAAGTCCATCTAATCTTTGAATATTACAATTCGTTTTTATAAAAAAAGAAAATGCTATATTATTTGCTTCATCTGTATGCCAGACTCTTCCATGTGTTTCTATTCCTTTATTTTGAATATCTGCAAATACTAAAGTACCATCTAGAGTATTTTTGTTTTCTATTAATCTCCAGATTTCATTTTGTGTTGAATCTATTTCGCTATAAAAAATACTATTTCTTCCCAAAAATTTAGTCTTTAAGTTTTCTAATTTCATCTAAATTTTCCTGCCTTTTTATTTTATTAGTTGTTGTTTTTATTAGTGGTTCTTCTGTTAGTATCATTCCTCTTATTGCTTTATATGACGGCATAGTTTGATTAACTTCTTTAATTTTCTTTGACAAGACTTTATATATGTCTTCATCTTCTTCAACTTTATAAACTTCTTTCATAACATCTCTATCAAATACTATCTTTACATTTATTTTTATATTGTTCTCATCATTTGATTGTATTTTTCCAAAGATAAACGACTCTCTTATTCCTTCTATTTTATTCACTAAATTTTCCATTTCCTCTGGGAATATATTTTTGCCATTTTTTAATACTATTACACTTTTCTTTCTTCCACATATAAATATATATCCTTCTTCATCTATTTTAGCTAGATCTCCTGTATAGAACCATCCATCTTGTAATGATTTTTTATTTACTTTTTCATTTTCATAATATCCTAGCATTACACTTGAACCTCTAACTACCAATTCTCCAATTCCATCATCATTTACGTCTACAAGTTTTGCTTCTACACTTGGAACTGTTTTTCCAATTGATCCTAACTTATAATTTTTATTTGTCCCAACTGCCACAACAGGTGAAGTTTCAGTTAATTCATATCCTTGTACTAAATTTAGTCCTAATAATCTATATTTTTCTTCTATAGTTTTATCTAAAGCTGCTGCTCCACTTATTAATAGTTTTACTTTTCCACCTAGCATATTATGGATTTCTTTGAATACTTCTTTCTTTTTTTGCATAGAAGAATTTTTATATTTTTCTTCATTTTTTAATATTTCTTCAAGCTTCCCTTGTTTCTCTAATTTTTTTCTAATCATCATAAATATTCTTTCATATATACCTGGTACACATGCCATAACTGTTACATGATATTCATTTAGGTTTTCTACTATATGCCTTAGACCATCACAAAATACAGTTTCTGCTCCTTTATATAGTGAAAATAAAAATCCTACTGTACATTCGAATACATGGTGTATTGGCAAAATAGAAAGGAAAACGTCCTCTTGCGTTACATCTAACACACTTCCAATATCCATTAAATTTGTGCAAATATTTTCATGTGAAAGTGCCACTACCTTAGCCTTAGATGTAGTTCCTGATGTAAATAGCATAATTTCCATTTCTTTTGGATCGATTTTTGCATTTAAAAACTCATTATTTCCTTCTTCTATTAGTTTCCTACCTTCTCGTATTAATTCTTTTTGTGAGTATATACCTTCAAAATTCTCATCACTATCCATAGAAATTAAATGTTTTAATTTGTTTTTCTCACTATATTTAATATTTTGAATTATATCAGAATACTTTTTTGTGTAAAATATTGCTTCTATATCAGACCTTTCTATTAATAGTTCTAATTCATTTGCTGGTAGTGATTTATCTAACGGAACAACAATCCCTGTTCCACATACAATTGACAAATATGCTATTTCCCATTCATATCTGTTTTCTCCAATAACTGCAATTCGTTTTACTCATATTTTCTCCTATTACTTCTAATTCCGTATCATAGTTATATTACAATAACAAATTAATGTCTTTAGACTGGTAAGTCTGTACAATCTATTTTCAGTGCTTCGAGAAATATATTTTTAAAAATTTGTTCCACATTTTTGAAAGCAAAATAAAAAATCTAATATTTCTATTAGATTTCTTATATGTTAGATATTATTTTAATAACTCTAATATTTATTTTTCTTTAGATCTTTTGAATAATATATTAAATCTGTACAAATCAAATCTACATCCTTAATTTTTTCATCGTAATTATCAATAAAGAAGTCCTTGACTGTTTTTTCATATTTATCAAATCCTTGTTTTACGTAGAAAGGAATATTATTTTCTGTTGTTCCAACAATTATTTTTTTGTATCTTGTTTTATAATTATCTACTAAATATTTTAGCATCTTTTTTCCTAGTCCTTGACCTCTATATTGACTTTTAATTACTATGTTTTTTAGTTCAACTGCATCTTTATCCATTTCTAAGACAACGGCAATGCCTGCAACTTCATCTTTATAAGTTAAAACAAATAACTCTCCATCTTTCAGATATTTATTTATCATATTTTCACTGGGATCTGCTTCAAGTAACAAGTCCATATACTGTTCTTTATTTTCTTTTTCCTTTTTTATATTTACGCTTTTATTTGCAGAAATAAATTCAAATCCCTCTGGTAATATTGGCTTAGCCGCTTCTTTATCAAGGAATCTGCTATCTGCTCAACTCCTCGTATCTAACCATTCAAATTCGCGTACCCTGTCGTTCTTCATTAA
>ENA-OROM01003455-OROM01003455.1-human-gut-metagenome-genome-assembly--contig:-NODE-3455-length-10155-cov-2.295842_pt1 | contig 10155 bp, 9 predicted proteins | sample MGYA00242129_ERZ509050 | MGnify/ENA primary metagenome ERZ509050 (study PRJEB26280, sample SAMEA2338701) | human gut metagenome | biome: human gut; feature: human-associated habitat; material: faeces...
GTACAATTTTTATAAACTTCTCTTTATTAATACCAAGATTTCTCAAATCAAGTCTGATGCTTCCGCTTTCATGTACCATGCATTTTAATATTAAAAATGCAGATATACACTGCGAAATTACAGTTGCAATCGCAACACCCATTACGCTTAATTTAAAACCTATTACAAATATAAGATTTAAAATAACATTTACTATACCCGCAGCGAAAAGATAGTAAAGCGGTCTCTTCGTATCACCTACGGCCCTAAGTATAGCACTGCCGAAATTGTATATCATCGTAGCTGTCATACCAAGGAAATATATTCTTAAATATACCGTTGCAAGTCCGAGTACAGCCTCGGGTGTCTGCATCCATATGAGAATCTGTTTTGCACATAAGACGCCGATTATTGTAAGAATAATGCCACTGTATATACTTAACATCATTGCAGTATGTACTGTCTCCGACAAATCTTTATCATTTTTTGCTCCGAAATACCTTGCCACTAAAACATTAGCACCAATAGAAAGTCCCATAAAAAAATTGGTCAGAAGGTTAATAAGTGCCGTATTAGAACCTACTGCCGCAAGTGCATTATCGCCCGCAAATCTTCCTACAACTATTATATCAGCCGCATTAAATAATAACTGAAGCATACTTGATGCCATAAGAGGCAACGAAAATATCAGCATTTTTTTTAAAATAGAACCCGTACACATATCCATCTGATAAGACTTTGCACCTGATTTATTTAACATTGTATTTCATTCCTTTCACATATAACCTATTAAACTTAATTATCTTTTTTTATCTTTCCCGCCTCAACATTTTTTTCAAAAATATTTTTATATGCATAATCCCATATTTCTTTTGAGCCCGCCGCCGTATTCTTATTTCTTTCAAGAATCTGGCTTAAATGCACACCTTTTTCAACCCAGCTTTTTCCTTCCGTGAGGTCATTTAACATTGCCGGCTGGAAGTTATCCATTGTGTGTGCAAATTTTGCTTCAGGTGTCTCACCTTTCTCAAACTCCTCCCAGAGATTCCTGAAGTTGTCACGCTGGTCATCAGGCAGTATTCCGAAAATCCTGTCTGCCGCTTTTACTTCTCTCTCTCTCTGCGTCTTTTTGCCCTCTTCATCATATGCATATGTGTCACCTGCATCTATTTCAACAATATCATGAATCAGAAGCATTGTAACCGTTTTCAGCACATCTATTTTTTCATTAGCATACTCACTTAAAAGAACTGTCATGACAGCCATATGCCATGCATGCTCGGCATCGTTTTCTTTTGTCTGTGCATCTGACTTATATGTCTGTCTTCCGATAAATTTTTCCTTGTCAATTTCACGGCAGAATTCAAGCTGTTTCTTTAATCTTTCATTTTCCATAATGATTTTCTCCTACTATCTCATATCTGTATTGACAAACTATTACCTGTGTCCCGATAAACTAAGCGGAAGCTCCAGTCCGTTTGATTCCAGAAGTTCTCTGTCATTAAGTATCTCAACTGTGCTGCCCTCTCTTATAATTTTTCCGTTATTCATAAGCACAACTCTGCTGCATGTATCCATAATCATGTCAAGGTCATGCGATGCTATTACACGAAGCTGTGAAAATGAATTAATGAGTCCTATAAGATTTTTTCTGTTTCTCGGGTCAAGTGCAATCGTCGGCTCATCAAGTAATATAATTTCCGGCGTCATTGAAAGAATTGTTGCAATTGCCGCAAGTTTTTTCTGTCCCCCGGACAGCCTGAACGTATGCCTGTCACGCAGTTCTTCTATCCCCATCATTTTTAATGCATCTGTCACTCTCTGTTTTGTCTCTTCTTCGGAAAGCCCATAATTAACAGGGGCAAATGCAACATCTTCATATACTGTTGACATAAAAAGCTGACTGTCAGAATCCTGAAAAACATAACCTTCAATACGTCTTATATCTGAAAGATTTTTTTTATTAATCTCAAGTCCGCCAATATTCACATCTCCTGTATAGCCACCAAGCAGACCGACAAGTATTTTTAAAAATGTGGATTTTCCTGCTCCGTTCGCACCTATGATACCGACGCATTCACCGAAATCAGCCGTAAAATTCACGTTTTGCAGTGCCATACCCGAATATCCACCATCATTTTCATAAGAAAATGATAAATTCTTTACCTCTATTCCATAATTCTGATTATTAATTTTCATATATAACACCATTTGGTCTTTCATTTAGTAACAAACTGTTTATTCACATGATATATTACGTCTGATATACTATCACATAAAAGTACGAATTACCAGCAAAACTACAAACCATGCCATCATATATACATAGTCATTTACACTCATTTTTTTATATCCTGTGTAGTTTATTTCTCCGTCAAATCCTCTCAGAATCATACTGTCATAAACTGTTTTTGCCTTGTCTATGCTCCTTATGAGAAGATTTCCAGCAAATGAACCCCATGCCTTTATATGTATTCCCTTATGTCCCGGTGCACGAAGCATATATGCCTGTGTCATCCTGGAAGCTTCAGACATAAGAAGTGACATGTATCTGTATATCAGAAGGATTACCGTCACAATCATTTTCGGAAAATGAAGATGCCTTAAAGCGGCACATATCTTTTCTATCGGCGTTGTTGATGCAAGAAGATATGCTGCCGATATCGTAAGAACACCCTTTAACATAAGTGTAATCATAGAAATCACTCCATATGTGACGCAGACACTCCCTATATAAAACATTGGTCTTTTATCAAAAACCGGATTAAATATACCAACAAGACATACAAGCGGAAGTATCATCCTCAATCTGTATAAAAATTCTTTTATTGATATTTCTCCAATCACAAACAGGACCACCGGGTATATACACATACCCAGCAGCCCCGGAAGATTGTATTGATTTATTGAAATTACCAGAATAATACAGGCAAGCGTCACGAAAAGCTTTGATGTCGGATGTATATCATTAAGCCATCCCTTTTTTTGTGCCGTAACTTCAAGCCGTCTCATCCGGTCTGATGTACGTTTTAAATCATTCACTTATCTTTACCTTTTTGTTTTTAAAAAATCTGAATATAAAACATCCTGCCGTACACACAGCAACAACCATCAATGCCCCTGCAATACCTGAAACGCTTGTACCGGCTGCACTATCTGAATCTTTGAATGAATAATCAGGAAGAACTGCTGTAGTATCCTGAACCTGTGATGCTTTATCATATATTTCACCCTCAGCTTCAAGTTCTGTATCTCCTGTAAGTTTTTCAATTGACCACTCAAGACCATCCGGATACTGTGATGCAGCAAGAGACAATCCACCGGCTATAACTACAGCCGCTGCTGCAAGTATGGCAACCGTCTTTTTAAGGCTGAATCTGTTCTTTAACTTTTCGCTGCTGCCGCCAATTCCCCATAAAAGTTCAGGTCTTGCCTCATATACAAATACAAGGACACAGGCCGTTATAATTCCCTCTACGAGCCCGATTGCAAGATGTATCGGCTGCATTACTGAAACAAATGCTCCAAATGAAAGTTTTGTTATTCCTGATGCAAGTGTTTCAAGCGTCACAGAAAACGCACCGAGCTGCAATGTTATAACACAGCCCAGTATTGAAGCAATCGTAATCTTTTTCTTTGAAACACCGTTTTTCATTATAAATTTCCATATCAGAATCGAACCTATAAAACATCCGTAAAATGCCATGTTCCAGATATTACATCCAAGTGCCAGCAGGCCTCCGTCAGCAAACATAAGACACTGCACAAATAAAACGCCTATCATTGTAAGAAATCCAGCGTATGGACCTAATAATGCCGATAAAAGCATACCACCGCACAAATGTCCTGAAGAGCCTGTTCCAGGTATTGTAAAATTAATCATCTGTGCTGCAAATACGAATGCTCCCATGACTCCCATAACAGGAATCTTTGATGCATCATCCTCTTTTTTCACCTTATAAATTGAGTATCCTGCCGCTGCCGCAGAAACCGCATACATAGTTCCTGCAACTGCCGGAGATACAAGTGCATCTGCCATATGCATAATAAATATTCTCCTTTGTTTTTATTTTTGCTTTTATTTTAATTTCCGGTTTTCCATGTCTCAGACGGTGAGCAGTTCCATTTGATAGTCACACCATCTGTAACAGCCTCTATTGTACCTTGCTCATCTGTCCTGAACACCTGAATTCCTCTTTGTCTGAATTCATTTAAAGTTCTGGCATGCGGATGTCCGTAACTGTTGCCCTCTCCACAACTTATGACTGCAAATGCCGGACTTGCAGCATTGAGCAGTTCTTCTGATGAAGACGTTCTGCTGCCGTGATGTCCTGCCTTATAGACATCACAATCTATTGAAATACCGGCATTTACAATATCCTGCTCTTCCTCTTCTTCGGCATCACCTGTAAAAAGGAATCTTCTGTCTCCATACTGAAGTATTATACTGATTGAATTATTATTTGCATCTTCATACTTTTTTGAAGGTGCAAGTATAGTAAATTCAGCATCTCCAAGTTTATACTTTTTCCCAACTTCTGGCAATGTATTTATATAATTTTTTTCTTTCATTGCCGAAATTACATCTCTGTACGTATTAGTCCTTTTTTCACAATCGGGCATCATGACATTTTCGCAATCAAACTTGTAAATAATTACATCAAGACCTCCTATATGGTCGCTGTCAGGATGTGTGCCTATAACATAATCAAGCTTTGCTACTCCTTTGTTTTCAAGATAAGCCTGAACTTTCGTACCACAGCTGTTATCCCCGGCGTCAATAAGCATCGCATGTGTTCCACATTGTATAAGTATAGAATCTCCCTGTCCTACATCAATAAAATGCACTGTCATCTGTCCGTCAGGCATTACTTTATTCTCATTCTGATACCTGTCATATATGGCACCTGCCGCACTTACAGCTATCATAATGACAAGAAGTATCACCAGCTCAATTATTCTGTGTTTTAATGATGCTTTTTTTCTGTAATTTTTCCTGTAATTCCTACTCATTATGTGATTTTTCCTGTTTCATTTTTTCTTTGATTTTTCTTTTATGAACATACATCCTGTCATCAGCCATAGAATATATCTGGCGGGCATCTACATTTCCATTATTATCTCCTGCCTCTGTGCTGTCTGCATATCCACACGCAACACTATACTTAAATCTGCTTTCTTTATGATTATACTCGTCAATTACATGTTGAAGTTTTTTTCTGAAAGTCTCGTAGTCAATTCTGCCATCATCTGAACGGATTATCACAATAAATTCGTCCCCGCCCATTCTTCCAACTACTGCTTCTTTTTCAAAAGTCTCTTTTAAAATACGTGCAAAACCGGATATTAAATCATCACCATAAGTATGTCCCATATTATCATTAATTTTTTTAAGATTATTAAGGTCAAAACTGAATATCCCAAAATTTTCATTGTTAGATGACAACTCTTCCATTACTTTCTCACAGTAACGACGGTTGGATATCTTCGTCAGATCATCCATATATGCCATCCTGTAAAGAACTTCCTGTTCCTTTGCCTCGTTCATATTATGTATTACATCTATACTGAAATTCATAATCATTACAACAACAAATATGAGCACTCCTACTGCTGACATGCTGAAGTCACTGAAAATCTGCACTCCGGTATATGTTTTTACCATATAACGTACTACATCAATAAATATAAATGCAATTACTATGCAAAAACCTATAAAAAGGACTTTTCCTGAAGATGTACCCGATTTTAATACTTTTATCATAAGAACCATCATATAAATTACTTCAAGTACAATAAAAACATGAATAACTTCAAGAAGTGACGGCAGATGATATAAATTGGTAAATTGCAGTGTAAATGATACAACTATAAATACTGACAAACATCCAACAAATATTTTATAAAGATTTATCATAAGTGTATCTTTCAATTCATATACATTATCTTTAAAATACATTGCAGCAGACAATGCCCCTAAAACAAGATTAATATACTCAAGCGTTGTTGTAACAGGCAATGGTATATTAAAAAGCTGCATAAGTCTATAATTGCATGCAGTCCATGTACCAACTGTCACAGACAGGGCTCCTATCCAGAAAAGTCTAGACATTCCTTTTGTTTTTATCATCATTATTCCGGCAAGTGCCATTATAAGTGCACCAAATATAATCAATGAAACTGCAGATACATATCGAACACGGTTCTTTATCATCATCTGTTGGAAAACATCCGAATATTCCATAAGAACAGGTGCATCTATAGATGAAAATGTCGCGGCTTCAGTAGATGTAATAATAATTCTTATATTTTTTCCTGCATCTGTCTTCTTGACAGGAATATAATGCCAACCGCTTCCTACCAGCTTATTTTCTGCATATCTGTCTTCGCCATATGTATACACAAGCTTTCCGTTGACAGATACTTTTAATACCGATGATGTTGTAGGTATCTTTATAACAGGCGTGTCATACTTAAAATTTTTAGGTATTGACGTATATAAAACAACTTTGTCACCTTTTCCCATTGTCTTTGTAAGCCTGAAGTTATTCAGATTGACATCGTTATATGATTCACCATTATATATAACACTCCATCCGTCATCAAGAATTATATTCTTATCATTGTTAACCCCTGCGTTGACACCGGTAATCACATACAATGCAGCAAGACAGAAAATTGCAACCGCAATAGCAATCACTGCAAATATTTTTCCACCAATTGTTTTTATAAAACTATTGTTCTTTTCCATTTCTTTTCACCATTTTTTTAATACAGCGTTTTACTGCTGCTGCTGACTTGGCAACTGGCATACGCACCGGTCTTAATAAAAGCCACACATACGAAATAAATCTATATACAATATTATTCACAGAAAACATTCTGCCGTTTCTTTCAACAGCAATAAGCTTTCCGTGAATACATTCTTTTTCTAATGGTCCCTCAATCTCACTCTGGTTATCTCCAACCATATAGAATCCATTTTTATCTATTCTGCATATTCTGTGTAATACAAGAATTCCTGTATTATCATGTCTTCTGTATAAAACAACATCACCTTTTTTGAGCTTATCAGGTTCAATATGGGTAATAACCGCATAATCCCTTCCGGGAACAAATAAGGGATACATACTGTATCCCTTAGGTTTGATTTTTATGTCATTTTCCTTTAATGTCCTAATTACAGCACTATGTTCATCAATCTGCTTATAATCCATATATTATATTCTTTCGTCTCTTAAATTAATCAACCTGTTCAGCAACTCCGTAAGGACATCCCTTATAATCTGCTCTGAAAGCACTTCCTGAAGTCTGTGCTCCATCTGTCTTTGAGCAAATCTGACATATATCAGCTCCGGCATTAGCAAACTCTCTTCCGTAAGGACAGACACCTGTCTTTACATCTCCGCTTGCCATGTATACGCTCTCAGCAACGTCTTCTGTTGACTCTACAACCGGTTTTTCATACTTCACCATAATAAAACTCCTCCATTCATAAATCAAAGCATTACTATTTTCCCATATTATAATGCTTATAAATCGCGGCTGTCAACCCTAAAGTCCGCATAGCCACTGACTTTAGGGTACTATTTTTTAAACAGTTTCATATCATATGCAACCCTGCTTCTTGCACCTGCACTTTTTAGTACACTACGTATTGTTGTTTTCCTTACAGTCCTGTTATTTCTTACAAAAACTGCAAATGTTTTAACCCAGAGATAAGGCCACAACAGCTTATTATCTTTCTTATCGGGATTGTTAAGTTTCATCTGATGATGGAACTCTCTTACATAGTCTGCAAACCTGCTGCCACGAAGCACAACCATTCTTTCATCTTTGGTACTGCCAAATTCCTGTGCCTCGATAATATCTTTAAGGAATATATCGGTATTAACTTCTGTTTTTTCATCCTGTATCATAAAAAAAACATTTTCTTTTTTCATTCCAAGATACTTTATACAGATTATATTCACAGCTTTAACAAAACCTGTTATTCCAATGCTGCTTATCATTGAATAAAATGTATTTTTCTGACTTTCATCATGTTCGCTATTCCAGAATACAACCCAGTCACACAAAAGTTTGAGTCCGAACCCTGCTCTCACAAAATGGTGCAGCATATGAATAGCAAGACTTAATGCTTCCCATGCCATCTCAGGACATACTATATTCATTCCATCAATATTTTTTAAAATATTATGAACTGACATTTCTTCAGTATACTGCTCAATCTTTTTATTCACATCGTCATCATCGAACTGTTCTGCCAGTGCCCTGTGAAGTTCTATTATTACGCCGTTCTCATTATGCATTTCAACATGATGCCATGCATGCTGTTCCCCCATTATAACCACGCCATGCAGTTCAAGCACACTTACAGCTTTATCAAACTGCAGCTTATCAGGAATGAGTATATCAATATCACCTGATTTTCTAAGACTCTTTACCGGATAATATGCAGCCGTTCCGGCACCTTTTAAAAGCACTGCCGTAATTCCGGCATCATTTAAAATGCTCATATACTCATTAGTCAGGTATGAAAGACGGCTGTTCTGGATAACAATTTTTTTTGCTTTTGCAACCGCCTTAATCTTAATATTATCAGGCACGCAATCCATAAAATATAACTCATCTGCTATTAACGGCAGAACCCCGTGGCCGTCTGCCGTCTTGATAATCTTATTCCATTCATCTTCACTATATTCATTAAATTTCTGTATAGAATCTGAATCGAGTTTTCTACTTACATCTTCAATAATGCTTTTTACTTCAATAGCATCATTTTTTTCAGATACAGGCAGATTTAGGGCATTATTAAGCAATGTAAGAAGCCCATATTCCCAATTTTCAATCACATCACTCTGTCTGTTCATCTACGCACTCCATTTTTCCCAGATTTTCCTACTTTTATAATACTAAAAAACTTTGCAAGAAGAAACCTGAAATTTTTGTTATTTATGTTAATAATCAAAAATATTCCGTTCATAACAACAGTTACTATTACAAGTCTCAACGCTATCTGCGGTATGCATCCGGCAATTCCTGATATTTTTTCAATTCTGACACATGCAAAATGAGCCACTGCCCATGCAAAAGCCGTCTGTACAAAGTACCATGCCATACACAGGTAATATCCTGTAACACACTCTTTAAAATGATACTTGTATATAACAAAAGGTTCTACCCACAAAGTTGTGAGCACCGTGCTTATCAGTGTTCCCATAAATATTCCAAAAACACCGAAATTATGCACAAGTATCAGAGATGCAATAAGATTAATTACTGCTTCTATGACTGCTTTATATCTGTCATACCAGAAAAGACCCAGCGAATTATGGAAAATCTTGCCTGTTTTTGTTATTCCATATATATAAAAATTAATACACAGAATAAGTACAATGTTCGTTTCAAAAAGATATTTTGCACCAAAACTTAATTCAACAAAAGGATTTAAGAGTTCAAAAAGGCAGACTGCAGCATATGCAAACACCCAGTGGTTAAAAAATGCGGCTGCATTAAATATCTTTTTTACCCTCGATGAATCCTCTGTAACTCCAAGATTACCGACACTTGCCGTAATTCCGTCAATAGCATCACTCATAACATGTCTTATCGAACCAATAAGAAGATAATAATTGGAATACTTACCTACACTTGCAATCCCAACAAATCCCGAAATAAGCAGATTATCTGTATTATTGACGATTACATTACCGACCTGATGCATCATCATGGCTTTAACATTTTTTATAATATCTGATTTTGTCTGCGTATCAAGTTTTTGCACATCTTTGTCGTTCACATACGGAAACAGCTTATCTGTCTTTTTTGAAATGTAAATATTGGAAAGTACTGTCGCCGCAATGTATACATAAAGATACAAAATGAAATTTTTTGTAAGAATAAGTATCGCAATCTGAAAAATATCCTGAATCACCCATGAAAATGTCTTTGCAACAACGCCGATATATTTCAGCTGATGTGCGTCAAGCAGTGTCTTTTTGTAAATAAGCAGATATGATGCTGCCGAATTTATAAGATAAAGAACATAAATATATGTAAGATTTTCTATATCCGGCTTATTCTTTATAAGCACACCCATAAAAGGTATTACAAGAAGTCCGGCAAACAGCACAAAGCAAGCAACTGCCCTGTAAAACCATTTATATATATTCA
>ENA-OROM01003462-OROM01003462.1-human-gut-metagenome-genome-assembly--contig:-NODE-3462-length-10144-cov-2.588364_pt1 | contig 10144 bp, 6 predicted proteins | sample MGYA00242129_ERZ509050 | MGnify/ENA primary metagenome ERZ509050 (study PRJEB26280, sample SAMEA2338701) | human gut metagenome | biome: human gut; feature: human-associated habitat; material: faeces...
ACGTGACAAAACGATTCCGGCTTTCGAAATGTACACCGAAGTGATTCAGAATTCCGTTATCGGATTGATCCGCGACGGTCGTGTTAAATTTGGTAGCGCCTGCTCGCTGACCGTTACCAATGACTGCCTGCAAGGTATCTATGATGATATGGATTTCTTCCGGGACAAGCTGGTTCTCCGCCCTTCAGAAATATCCAACAGTCCGGAAGTCGTTCGCCGCTTGGGTATCATTTCCATTAATACAGCTATCGAAACCGATATCTACGGCAATGTCAACTCTACCCACATCGGTGGTACAAAGATGATGAACGGTATAGGCGGTTCGGGAGATTTCACCCGCAATGCTTATATATCCATTTTCACCTGTCCGTCTGTTGCCAAAGAAGGCAAGATCAGTGCCATTGTTCCGATGGTATCTCATCTCGACCATAGTGAGCACTCTGTGAATATCGTTATCACCGAACAAGGAGTAGCCGACCTGCGTGGCAAGAGCCCGAAAGAGCGTGCGCAAGCTATTATTGAAAACTGTGCTCATCCGGACTACAAACAAATTCTTTGGGATTATCTCAAATTGGCAGGCAACAAGGCACAGACTCCTCATTGTATTCAAGCATCGTTGGGTATGCATGCCGAACTATCTAAAAGTGGTGACATGAGAAACATAAATTGGGCAGAGTACACTAAATAACAGCGCCCGTTCAATAACATCATTTAAGAAACAACGACATAAATTCAAAGTTATAACAAGACGAATTTATGCCGTTGTTTTATTTTATATACTCCCCCTTCCCAATACATCTTCAATAATTCTTATTAGCGAAGTGACATTATAGGGCTATTTAATAAAATATTTAATTAAATGCTTGCATTATTATAATTTTATTATTTTATTTGTTCCCACATTAGATACATTATTAGCTAATTAATGATTTTAGCCCCTTGTTTGCCAAGGGTAATCCGGAAAAGCACATAGACACGTGTCCGGCTACTACTCCTTATTAGGAATACAGACAATTCCCGATAACCAAGATAAATAGCAGAATCCAAATAGAAAAACCAGAGAATATGAAAAGCAACAATCGTAGAGAATTTCTGAAGAAATCAGCATTGGCAAGTGCTGCCGCCATTACGTTACCGTCATGGTTGTCTTCCTGCAACTCCAAAAGAGAAGAAACGCCAACTGATGAAATCCGGAGCAGACTCATTGTCCCCAAAAACAATGCATTAAAAATAACCGGCACTTTCCTGGACGAGATATCCCATGACATCCCCCACCAAAATTGGGGAGAAAAAGAATGGGATGCTGACTTCCGGCATATGAAAGCAATTGGTATAGACACCGTCATCATGATCCGATCGGGATATCGTAAATTTATCACCTATCCCTCCGAATATCTGATCGGGCAAGGGTGCTACAAACCTTCAGTCGATCTATTGGATATGTATCTGAGACTGGCAGATAAATATGGCATGAAATTTTATTTCGGCCTGTATGACTCCGGAAAATATTGGGACACGAACGACCTTACCTGGGAAATAGAACACAACAAACATGTAATCGATGAGGTATGGAAAAACTATGGAGAGAAATACAAAAGCTTTCAAGGATGGTATATCAGTACGGAAATCAGCCGAAAGACCAAAGGGGCAATCGGAACATTTCATGCATTAGGAAAACAATGCAAAGATATATCGAATGGATTACCTACATTCATATCTCCATGGATCGATGGGAAAAAAGCCGTACAGGCATCCAGCTCGATACTGACCAAGAAAGAATATGTTTCGGTAAAGGAACATGAAGAAGAGTGGGATGAAATTTTTGCCGGAATCAGTGACGTAGTAGACGCCTGCGCCTTCCAAGACGGTCAGATAGACTATAATGAACTCGACGCTTTCTTTGAAGTCAACAAAAGGTTGGCCGATAAATACGGGCTGAAATGCTGGACCAATGCCGAATCTTTCGACCGGGATATGCCGATCAAATTCTTCCCGATCAAATTCGACAAGTTACGGCTCAAGCTCGAAGCCGCCCAAAGAGCCGGATACGATAAAGCCATCACATTCGAATTTTCTCATTTTATGAGTCCGCAATCGGCCTATCTTCAGGCAGGCCATCTGTACAACCGCTATAAAGAATATTTTGATATTAAATAATATACGGAAATGAACGAATCAAAAACAAATATAGGATATATCCTATTTCTATCGATTGTAGCCGCCTTGGGAGGTTTCCTATTCGGATATGATACAGCGGTTATTTCGGGAACCATTGCACAAGTATCCCAACAGTTCGGATTAACCACCCTGCAAGAAGGATGGTATGTCGGTTGTGCATTGGTAGGTTCCATCGGGGGAGTTGCCTGCGCAGGAGTCCTTAGTGATAAAGCCGGCCGAAAGAATACCATGATCCTCTCGGCTATCCTGTTTTCCGCCTCTGCCATAGGATGCGCCTTATCAGCATCTTTTAACGAGTTGGTTGTATACCGTATCATCGGAGGAATCGGCATTGGGATCGTTTCCATTATCTCTCCGCTATATATATCCGAAGTATCGATTGCCCAGTATCGTGGACGATTGGTATCGCTATATCAATTAGCTATCACTGTCGGCTTTTTAGGTGCATACCTGGCCAATTATCAATTGATGTTGGGAGCAGAATCCGCCGGCCAGTCCGGTTATCCATGGATCGTTAAGATATTCTCAGATGAAATATGGAGAGGTATGTTAGGGCTCGAAACAGTTCCGGCATTACTCTTCTTCCTGATCATTTTCTTTATTCCCGAAAGTCCGCGCTGGCTGGTTCTTCGAAATAAGGACGTAGCCGGTCGCATTCTGCAACGAATTTATGGCAGCAAGAATGAATCCGAAATACAGATAAATGCCATCCGCCAGGTCATCGGTAAAGAATCGAAATCAGAATGGGCCATGCTATTACAACCCGGCATACTCAAAGCTGTAATGATCGGAGTAGCCATCGCCATTTTAGGACAATTCATGGGAGTGAACGCAGTACTTTATTACGGACCGTCCATTTTCGAAAAAAGCGGTTTATCCAACGGCGATTCCCTTTTTTATCAGGTATTGGTAGGAACGGTTAATATGCTCACCACTGTATTAGCTCTGGTAATCATTGATAAAGTAGGGCGAAAAAAGCTGGTATATTACGGTGTATCGGGCATGATACTCTCGCTGATACTCATCGCATTCTATTTTATCAAAGGGGCAGAATTAGGAATACCGAGTATTGCATTACTTGTCTTCTTCTTAAGTTATATTTTCTGCTGTGCCATATCGATATGCGCAGTCATCTGGGTACTCCTTTCCGAAATGTATCCGATCAAAGTCCGGGGCCTGGCTATGTCCATTGCCGGCTTCTCACTCTGGATCGGAACATACCTTATCGGACAATTAACCCCCTGGATGTTGCAGACAATCACTCCGGCCGGTACTTTCCTGATTTTCGCAGGTATGTGCATGCCCTACATGCTGATTATATGGAAACTGGTTCCGGAAACAACCGGAAAAAGCCTTGAAGAAATCGAGAAGAATTGGATCAAGTAATCATCGGTCAACGGATGAAAGGTATATCGATAAATTATTGTTCACGTATGTATTCAAGCTCTGCGACAATAGGAAGATGATCGGACAACAGCGACTGAACAGCTTGAGTTCTTATCAGCCTCCACCCCTTTTTAGGACGGGCGTAGATGTAATCAAGCTTCACTTCCGGATTCCAGGCAGGAAAAGTCGGAGCCGAGTCAGTAGCGTCAAACCAATTACGGGTCATTATATTCTTTATGACCCCGGAGTTGGGTTCCGCATTAAAATCTCCACCGATAATCACAGGATAAGGGGAACTTTTAAAATGATCGGTAATGCATTCTGCCTGCAATTCACGAGTCTTTTCATCCGTTACATCCAAATGGGTGGCTGCAAAGCAGATGGTATCTTTTTTCCCTACTTCGAACAGAGCTTCAAGAAGGACACGGGGTTCAATCTCCGGACGAGGATTGGGTAAAGCTATTTTAGTAACGTTTATATAAGGATATTTGGAAAGTATTCCTATTCCATAATAACCATTACTGAAATGAATGGTTTTCCCGTAAAGACCGAACATATTGGTTTTTCCCGCCAATTCGGAAAGCATGTCTTTGCCGTTCTGATGGGGAGCAAGTGACCGCTGAGTATTTACATCTACCTCCTCAAGCGCCACAAAGTCAGGGTGAAAAGCTTTAATATGTTCAGCCAATTGATCGATAGTTGCAAGTTCTCCGAATCTCAAGTTATAAGTCATGACTTTAAGTCTTAATGTATCTTGAGCATTTAGGTCTAAAGTAAATAAGAGAATAAAAATAAGAAATAAGTTTTTCATGGTACAATCTGTTTAGGCAACAAATATATCATTTATATTTTTTTTCAGTGACAAATATTGCGGTTTATTAACAAGAAAGAAAATATGAGCGGATAAACAGGCAATCACACTTTATGACAACCGGCCATATTGAAGATTAATACAATTTTAAAACTGCCGAAAAGTAAAAGTTAAAAAGAAAGAGAGAGCAAACAAAATCCGTTAACCCACTTGACTGTAACCGAAATAAATGGTATATTTGAAATATACAAAAGCAGAGGATAACCACACATCAATTTTTTCATGAGTAAACTGTATAATATAAACTCCTTCATTTCCGGTGATATGAAAGCCTTTGAATCACTATATAAAGCTTATGCAGGAAAGGTTTTCAATTATATAAATTCTTTTATATATGATCCGGATTTGGCAAAAGACATTACCCAGAACACATTCCTTCAATTATGGGAAGTGCGGTCACAACTTGACCCGAACGGTAATATCGAAGGATACATATATTCCATTTCCCGGAATCTGCTGTTCCGCGAAATACGCCGTTTAAATATCCTTAGGAATTATACCGATCGAATAAAGGAAGAGATAAAAGAAGCAGAAGAACCACAAATAGAAGAAAATCTTTCACGTGACATGATAGAACAACAAATTCTCGCATTATTGGCAGAACTTCCGGAAGCACGCCGCAGGATATTCTTGATGAGATGGAGTAATGGATTGTCCAACAAGGAAATAGCACAGAAGTTATCTATTTCCGAGAAGACGGTCTCTACCCAAATACATCGTACCATCCATTTCTTAAAATCCAAAATAGGCCCTATATTTATGGTCTTTTTAATCATTACTTCAACTAAATTCTAAAATATTTCATTTTCTTGTAATCCTTTTATGGGTGCTGTGGATATATATTATAAATAACCACAGAAAATGAATATAGAACGCATAAAACATTTAGTCACCAATCTGCTCACAGGCTCTTCCTCTACATCGGAACGCACCGAACTTGCCAGGTGGATAAATTCGGAAGATGCCGAACAAACCAGCAGGGAAGCATGGAAAAATGCCTCTGAGAAGATTGACGCTTCTCTCGAAGACGAGATGTGGAATGAAATACGGTCGAAGATAGAAGAAGCAACGCCTCAACCGGCCCCAACACTTACTATCCGACACAGGTCTTATTCTATTTCGAGAATTGCCGCTTCAATTGCCGTTATTCTATGTTCAGCTTTTGCTTCCTATCTGCTATACGATCATTTCACAGGACACAAGGATAAGATAGAAAGCAATATCTATACTTTCGAAGTAGAACCGGGACAAAAAGGAAGCATGCGTCTGGCAGACGGTACCATAGTACACTTGAATTCCGCATCGAAAATATCATTTGCAGGTAATTACAATTCCGAAGAACGAGTAGTAACGCTCAATGGTGAAGCCTATTTCGAAGTCGCTAAAAATCCGGATAAAAGATTCGTCGTAACATGCAACGGAGTGGAGATAGAAGCCTTAGGCACTGAATTCAATGTGAAAGCATATCCGGCCGACAGTGTTATCACTACGACTCTTGCCAAAGGGAAAGTGAAAGTTTTCAATAATGAACAAAGCGTAACGCTGCTTCCCAACGGAGTTGCCACTTACCATATGAAACAACAGACCATCCAATCATCAACAGTAGATGACATATCGGTTGCCAACTATTGGAGAACAGGACAACTTGTTTTCGAAGCCGAACCCCTATCTTCCATCGCCCGGACGATGGAAAGAATGTATAATGTAAAAATCTGCATTGACGACACCAAATTAAAAAACATGAAATTCACGGGAACAATCCAGAACAACTCATTAAACAATGTCCTGTATATAATGAGCCTGAGTTACCCGCTTACATATACAATGACCGACTCTGTCATAACCGTATCATCTCATAAAAATAAAATAACAATTGTAGACCAGAAAAAATCAAATTAGAAACAACAAAAACCTATGAAGAACTATCATTTAAAGATGCTCATATCGTCATGTGTGCTTGGGCTGCTATTGACTATAGCCCACCCGGCAAACGCACAGCATTCGGTTAATATTACGAACAAGACGATCGCTCAGGCAATCAAAGTCATTGAAGGAAATACCGGTTACAAGTTCTTTTACGCAGAGAACCTACCGGATTTCAACAAGAAAGTAAATTTTAAAATAGACAACAAATCTATTGAAACGATTCTTACCAGTCTCCTCAAAGACACGGAGATTGCATATGTTATCAAAAGTCCGAAACAAATCATCCTGTCGAAAAAAACATCTCAAATATCCGATCCGAAAGCGACATCCGGAACTTTTACAATCAGAGGACAAGTGAAAGGAAGTGACGGAGAACCGTTGATAGGCGCCTCTATCATATCGACCAACAACATAGGAACCATTACAGACTTAGACGGTAACTATGAATTACAACTAACCCAACCCACCACATTGACGTATACGTATATAGGCTATACGCCGATAAAGGTAAAGGTCAGCAAATCCGAAACAAAGAATATAACCTTGGAAAGTTCCGATGTCATTCTTGACGATGTAGTAGTAGTGGGTTACGGTACACAAAAAAAAATAAACCTTACAGGATCCGTACAGAGCATAAATAGTGAAGACATCCTCAGACGTAATGTATCCACCGGTTCCGCCGCTCTACAAGGTGTTATTCCGGGACTTACCGCGATTCAGTCGTCCGGACAGCCGGGAGCAGACAATGCCTCTATCAAGATCAGAGGATTAGGATCTCTCAATTCGGCAACCTCTCCATTGGTATTAATCGATGGAGTGGAGGGGGACATGAACCGTATCGACTTAAACTCTGTAGAATCGATCACAGTACTAAAGGATGCAGCTTCTGCCTCTATCTATGGTTCACGAGCTTCAAACGGAGTGATACTTATTACTACCAAACGAGGCTCTGAGGGAAAAGTGAAACTGACATTCAACGGTTATGCCGGATTCAATACACCAACAACCCTGCCTACTCCTACAAGTGCCATAGAATATATGCAGGCAGTAGACGTGGCACGTGCCAACGCAGACCAAGCTCCGTTATACACCCAAACCATCGACATATACCAAAACGGCGGAGTAGATAATATCAATTATTACGACACAGACTGGCGTAACGAGGTGATTAAAGAATCAGCATTGATTCAGAACTACTCGCTCAGCATCAGTGGAGGAAATGATATAACCAAACTTTTCGCCACAGCCGGTTACTATGCACAGGACGGATTGATTGATAATAACAAATTTACACGGACCTCCTTACGTGTCAACACCGATACAAAAGTAAACAAGTGGATGAAGCTCGGAGTAGACATAGGAATACGGCAGTCAACGGCAAAATCACCAGTAATGGATACTGCCGCCAACATTATCGGTAAAGCATTGACAATGACCCCTATCATGTCCGGTATCAACGCCGATGGCACATGGGGATACGGCATTAACGGTACTAATCCCATCGCTATGGTACGGAACGGATGTGTAACGAACAGCACCGCCCCCGAATATACGGCAAGAACCACTCTATCCATCGATCCTTTCGACGGATTCAACATCTTCGGAGCCTATACATGGAAACGTGCAGATGGCGAAACCAACGCTTTTGTAAAACCTTACCAAGTATATGAAAATGGTGTATCCAAAGGAGAATTCCCGACTACCGGTTCATCCAAATCGGAGCAAAGAACAAAAACCGTTACCAAACAGTACAACCTACAAGGTACTTATGAGAAAAATTTCCATAAGAACTACCTAAAAGCATTAGTCGGATTTCAAAGTGAAGAATTAAATTACAGCTATCTGTTGGCCGGTCGTAAGAATTATTATTATGACGGATACGAAGAACTGGTAAACGGAGATATCAGCACAGCCTCCAATTCAAGTTCCAAATATGCATGGGCCATGTTATCGTATTTCTTTAGAATAAACTATGCCTATGACGACCGATATTTACTGGAAGTCAACGGCCGGTATGACGGTACTTCAAGATTCAAGAAAGGACATCGTTGGGGGTTCTTCCCTTCGGTATCTGCCGGATGGAGAATATCCGAAGAAAACTTTTTTGAATCGGCAAAGAGCGTAGTAAGCAATCTGAAAATAAGAGCCTCTTATGGCGAACTGGGCAACCAGGCTATCAGTGGTTATTATCCTTACGCTTCCTCCATAGGCAGTGCAACGAGCTACGGATACTGGTTCGACAAAGAGTTGGCGTCAGGTGTTGCACAAATACAGTTGGCGAACGAAGCCATCACTTGGGAAAAGTCGAAACAAATTAATGCAGGTCTCGATCTCGGCCTGTTTAATAACCGTTTCAACGCAACTTTCGATTATTACATAAAAGACATCACCGACATGCTTCAACAGTTTCCTGTTCCATTATTCGTCGGTATGACCGCTCCATGGGAGAATGCCGGTTCGATGCGCAACAAGGGCTGGGAACTCTCATTAACCTGGCAAGACCGGGTGGGCAACTTAAACTATTACATCAAAGGAAATCTTTCCGATGTAAAAAATGAAGTAACCGATTTATATGGAAAAGAATATGTAGGTACTACAACGATTACCCAAGAAGGCGAACAATACAACTCATGGTACGGATATGTGGCCGACGGTTATTTTCAAAGCCGGGAAGAAATCAACAATTCTCCCGTATACGGTGGTAATCCCGACAATGTAAAACCGGGATATATAAAATATAAAGATATCAGTGGCCCGGAAGGAGTACCCGATGGAAAGATAGACAGTTACGACCGTACAATACTCGGAAACCCCACTCCCCGATATGAATTCGGACTGACATTGGGTGGTGACTGGAAAGGACTCGATTTTTCCTTGTTCTTCCAAGGAGTAGGTAAAAGAGACGTATATTATTCCGGTGCCGGCGCACGTGCTTTATCGGGCAATTATACGATTTACAAATACCAGTTAGATTACTGGACCGAAGACAATCCAAACGCCAAATTCCCGATATTGCTCGAAGATCCCAACGGGACAAATCCCAATAATATGATATCGAGTTTCTGGGTAAAAAGCGGGGCTTATTGCCGTTTGAAAAACATAGTGATAGGATACACATTGCCACAAAGATGGACACAGAAAGCCACCCTATCCAAAGTTAGAATCTATGCAAGCGCACAAAACCTGTTTACGGTAAAGAATAACTTCTACGAAGGTTTCGACCCGGAAAACAGCATCGGATCAGGTGCAAGCTGCTATCCGCTAAACAAGACATTTATATTCGGACTCAATGTAGAATTTTAATTCACCAGAAAGATGAAAAAGACATTATTATATAACTTAACTGCCACAGTTCTTACCGTCATAGGACTTTCCTCATGTGCCGATTTCCTCGACAAGGAGAACCCTGCATACGATGCCGAAGGATTCTATGCCACCGAAGCGGGATTAAAAGAGGGCGTTACAGGAATTTATTCCCTTTTGTATTTCGACATGAACTGGTCGGTACCCGCATGTATCGTTCTTGATCATTACACTGCATACGGACTCGAGCAAGACGAAAACAACTCGATCGGAGCAGGAGGAACACTGAACCCCGATAATGGTAAAATTCAAGCCTTCTGGACCGGAGAATATGCGATAGCCGCCCGCGCTAACTCTGTAATTTACGGTGCCAAAAATGCCGTTGCAGGGATGAGTGATGCAGCCCGGCAATATTATGCCGAAGCGCGTGTACTCAGAGCATATGCCTATTACAACCTCGTATCGGCATTTGGCGACGTA
>ENA-OROM01003466-OROM01003466.1-human-gut-metagenome-genome-assembly--contig:-NODE-3466-length-10131-cov-2.260818_pt1 | contig 10131 bp, 10 predicted proteins | sample MGYA00242129_ERZ509050 | MGnify/ENA primary metagenome ERZ509050 (study PRJEB26280, sample SAMEA2338701) | human gut metagenome | biome: human gut; feature: human-associated habitat; material: faeces...
AGATGTGCAGGTTTCAAAAAAAGATGTAGCATCTTTTTTCCGGTGAATGTTTTTTATTCTTCAGAATGTCTCTTCTGTATATTTTTCATCCCTTTCACCGCCTTCACCTTTTTTGCTTCACTGCTTTGTTCATCGGCAATACTGGGTGAAGGGCGGTTGTCGTTTTTCTGTCTCTGTGCAAATGTCTCCCAAGTATTGGGTATACGGGCGATGAACACCGAGCATACGGGTGGTGAGTATCGGGCATACGGGCGGCAAACACCATTATCGGGAAACAGGAGCGTGCCTTCACCCTGTATTACCGATGAATAGGGAGTTTGATCAAAAAAGGTGAAGCCGGTGAAGGGGGGGGATTCTATGTGAATAATATATCCCGATGGGCAAAATCGTCCCTTAGGAGAAGTTTCAAAATGAAATGACCCGGTCAACCGGAACAATAGGTACCAAGTTATTTCTTAAGCATTACTGAATAAATAGAAAGATTATTCGAGTATATTGTTCCTGAAAACGTATATCTTTGTTTCCATAAATGGTATATAAACCCAATAAATAGAATTATGATAGCACCTGTTTATTCAGCCGACAATGACAGATACAAGAATGGTATGAAATACCGTCGTTGCGGAAAAAGCGGCATTATGCTTCCAGAAATTTCACTGGGGTTATGGCATAATTTCGGAGATGTAGACACATTTTCAAATAGCCAACGAATGGCTCATTATGCCTTTGACAAAGGAATCACCCACTTCGACCTGGCAAATAATTACGGTCCGTCTTATGGCTCGGCAGAAGAAACCTTCGGAGAAATTATGAAAAAGTCATTCATGCCTTACCGCGATGAACTATTTATCTCCACCAAAGCCGGACATGATATGTGGCCCGGTCCTTACGGTGAATGGGGATCACGAAAATACTTGATGGCAAGCCTCAACCAAAGCCTGAGACGTATGAACCTTGAATATGTGGATATCTTCTATTCACATCGTTATGATCCGATTACTCCACTTGAAGAAACGCTTCAAACATTAGCAGATATCGTCCGTCAAGGAAAAGCATTGTATGTAGGCATATCCAAATACCCGAAAGAGGCTGCAGAATTTGCTTACAAATATTTAGAAGAGAGAGATGTACATTGCCTGCTCTATCAAGGAAGATATAATCTGTTCAACCGCGAACCGGAAGAAGAGGGCATTCTGCAACAAGCCAAAGAAAACGGTACGGGATTCATCGCTTTCTCTCCGTTAGCACAAGGATTGTTGACCAACCGGTACATTAACGGAATTCCGGAAGATTCCCGGATTGCCCGTGGAGGTTTTCTTAAAAAAGAACAGTTGACAGAAGAAGTATTATGCAAGATCAAAACTCTGAATGAAATAGCCGAACAACGGGGACAAACTTTGGCTGAAATGGCATTAGCATGGGTACTAAAAGACGATTTAGTAACTTCAGTCATTATCGGAGCAAGCTCGGTCGGACAATTAGAAGATAATCTGAAAGCAATAAACAATACTTCGTTTACGGAAGAAGAGAGGAGAATCATCAGTGATTAACAGTTTAGTGATAAGTGATTAGTAGCTACGCGCTATGTTCCGAATGGTACTAATCACTTATCGCTAAATCACTTTCTTCTTCTTTCTATAATTTTCCCGAAATTCTTTAGGTGAACACTCTTTCTTTTTTTTGAATATCCGATTAAAATTAGAAAGGTTATTAAAACCGCAATCATAACAGATTTCAGCCACTGACATAGTAGAATCCACCAATAACCGGGACGCAAAACCAAGGCGTATATCGATAAGATAGTCAGACAAGTTTTTTCCGGTACGCAGTTTAAAGAAGCGGCTAAAAGAAACGGCAGTCATACCCACCATGTCCGCCAACTGATTCAAGCGGATCTCCTCTTTATAGTGTAAATTGATATATTCCTGTATCTTCTGTACCCGCCGGCTGTCAGAATGAATATCGATCTTTGCAAATGAAGAACTGGATAATGTACGGGCCTCTTCTTCGAAAAGAGAAAGTTCATAAAGAATAGTCATAAACTTCAGTACGGCATAAAATCCCTGGTTCTCGGAAGCCAGTGTATCGAGCATGGAATATACCTTCAATATGGCAGACATAGGAAAGCAAAGTCCTTTCTGAGCACGCTCCAGCATCCGGCGAATCGAATCAAACTGATTCTTATGAATGAAGCTTTTGAAAAAAAGATCAGAAGAAAACTGAATCGTAATCTCCCGTATCTCTTTTGAGTTACATTCATTCTGCTCCCAAACATGTTCCAGATCTTTACCCGTAATCAATACCAGATCATATTCTCCGATTACTTCAGCTGAATCGCCAACAATACGCCTCACACCGGCAGCTTTCTCACAAAAGTTCAATTCAAACTCTGCATGATTATGAATAGGATACGTAAACTCCGTTTTATGCCGCTCGGCAATATAAAAGCAATCCTTATCAGATAGTGGGGTTATTTCACGGATGATATGATTCTGTTGTGCATTCATGGCTAATAAAGTATTATCAGCCACAAATATAAAACACTTTTCTTAGTTTCTCTTGCTCAACTCCCTAAAATCTTCACCTGTAGGATTCTGAAACACATGTAAATCAAATTCCGGAATAATGGCAAGAACATGATCGAAGACATCGGCCTGTACCCCTTCATAAGGTACCCAAGCTTTAATTGCAGAAAAGAAATAAAGTTCGAGAGGAATACCTTGCTCGGTAGGCTGCAACTGACGTACCATACAAGTAAGATCCTGATTCACCGTAGGCAGACTCTTCAAATAATTCGTCAGATAAGCCCGAAATACCCCTAAATTCGTCTGACGACGCCCATTCACTAAAATGGAATTGTCTATTCCATGTTCTTTATTATAATCCTCTATTACCTTTTCCGTCTCCTCAATGTAATCTTTCAATAACTGTATTTTCTTGTATTTAGCAAGCATTTCCGGGGTACAAAACTTCACGCTGTTCATATCGATTCTGATAGAACGTTTGATACGACGTCCTCCGGACTCTTGCATGCCGCGCCAATTCTGAAAAGAATCGCTGACAAGGGCATAAGGAGGAATGGTAGTAATAGTATTGTCCCAATTCCGTACCTTCACCGTATTCAAAGTCACTTCAATCACCGTACCATCAGCACCATATTTCGGCATTTGGATCCAATCGCCTACCCGTAACATATTATTAGCCGAGAGTTGAATACCGGAGACAAAGCCCATAATACTATCTTTAAATACCAACATCAAGACAGCAGCCGAAGCGCCCAGACCGGTAAGCAAAACCATCGGTGACTTATCAATCAAAATACTGACAATAATTATACCGCCAATAAAGAAAAGGATAACTTGCACCGTCTGCAACAAACCTTTCAGAGGACGGTCGCGAAACTGCTCTTTCTCACTATATACATGAAAAAGCGCAGTCAATAAAGAACTGATAAACTTCAGAAATACAGCAATGATATAAATCATGCAAATACGCTGTATGAAACTTAACAGCCCCAAATTGGATATCGCCAACGGCAACAATATATATAGCAAAATCGGCGCTACTAAATGACTGACATGAGTCAGCACTTTACGGTCGAAAACAATATCATCCCACGTCGCCTTGGTCTTTTTCACAAGTCTGGCAACAGCTGTCAGAATAATATGACGACAAATAGCATCTCCCAGAAAAGCAATTGCAAGAATTACAACTAAAATAATGCCACTCGTTAAATCATCAGCCCACGACTGACTAAATCCCCACGACAGGAGAATTTCATTAATAAAGCCTGTAACTTGTTCCATTAAACTGTTTTTCAGTTGCTGTTTTAATAAGGCAACAGCAAAACGCCTTGTTTATCATTCATCCTTTCTCAAGGAATTCTCTTACATCATCACGCAACCATTGATGAAGATACAGCGCTTTGTAAGCACTGTTTTTCTTCAGCATAATCTCCACATTTATCTGGCTGTTCTGATAACAAGTCAGTTCATTGCGGAATTGTTCATCATGTTCGGCCAATTTCTTTATTTCCTGTTCCCGCTCTCTGCGCAAAGCAGTACAAACCGGTATCAAAAGTTTCATTACCACATTATCCATAATATGATGCCCTTGAATATACAAATATGTGGTTTCCGGTACCAACCCCAACTTCTCAAGTTCAGTGCCCAAAGCATCCACCTGACTGATATAATACGGGAAACGCGTTTCCAGTTCAGACAATTTAGCCGACACCACCCTTTGCATGGCTTCCAAACTTCGTTCCGGATGCCGCAAGCTTACATCCATCAAACGAATATATGAATTAAAATCACTCATTGGAAAGGTATGCGTATCATGTTGCCGGTAAAACCATACATTCCATAGAAAAAGAGGATAAGCTATCTGAGAATACCTTCGCATGAAAGCTGCAAAATCAATCAAAGAGCGATCATTCAATGTGGCCTGTACACATACCTCATGCAAGCTCTCTGCAAAGCAATGATGATTCTCGATCGCATAGGTATAAGTCTGAAAGATATATTTGTTACGGTTTATTTTCCGAGAAGTGGCAGTAGCACCCTGTAAGAGAAAATCATAGTCACTGTCTACACAAGCTATGAGACTTTTTCCCAGTTCAGCCGTATTTAATGTATTCATCAATACCATCTTCTTCCCTTTCGCCAAAGAAGTAGCCGAAGGAAGCATTACCTGAAAGTAACACTCGTCATTTTCAAACTCTTCAAACAGGGTACGCCAAAAAGGTACATCATCGTAACTCTCCACATAAGCTACAATCCTTCGGCGGGCTTTCTTGGAATACAGCCTGTTTGCAGCATTGAAGTAAGAAGATGTAAGATTGTCGCGTAAAGTTTGAGCCATAGAGACAGTTTATAATTTATGATTTATAGTTTATGGTTTATAGTTTATGATTTGGTTGCACCGCTTATTTTCACAACCTATCGAATGTTTATTCAGAACTTTCAACTCTCAACTTTCAACTTTCAACTAAATAAGACTTTCAACTAAATAGGTTTGTCAGCCATATTCGTTGTTATATCGCTCACCTCGGTCACTGCATCGAGCCACCCTTCCATTATAAGGGCAGGCGAATGGGTAGTAAGGATAATTTGTACGTTCGGATTCAATTCACGGATCATGGCAATAAGTTTTTGCTGCCATTCAATATGAAGTGATGCTTCCGGTTCGTCCATAAAAAGAACATAATGTTCATTATCCTGTACCAACACAGTCAGCAGGATAACAAGCATCTGCTTTTCACCGGAAGAAAGCTTGTAGGGCAATAACAACTCCCCATCCTGATAAAAAGCAATATCATTTCGCTTACGGTCTATTTTCTTCCGGGTATAACTGAAGAGTTCGTCTATCTGATCCTGAAAACGTTTCTTCGCCAATGATAAGCCGGCAGCTTCCTCCCGTCCCTTTTCCGTATTACCGGCCAGGAGTTCGATCATCTTATTTCCTATATTCACCTGATAGTCCAGATAGCGGCGCTGCAGAAGATAAAGTTGCCAGTCGAGTTCGGACTTTACATTCTTATCTGCCATCCGGGCTGTGAAATCACCCATAACCAAAGGACGGTCGTAACTGCGAATCACATCATAAGGGATATAAGTTGCCTCCGGATCATCAAAATAAATATGTACCCCCTGCTTTACACCATTCTTCATTTCACCGGATAGTTCTTCCAAGTAATTGACGGAACGGTTCAGAATCGTTGTTTTACCGACACCATTGATTCCGGAAAGGATATTCACGTCCGGACGCAAATCCCAGGCAACATTAAACCGCCCCCACAATCCGTCTATTTCAATGCGTCTGATATAATTGGCCTGTTTTTCCATGCTATTATTGCTTTATATCAAGGCAAATATAAACAATTCAAATGATAAATTGGTTACCTTTGCGGCAGTTTTCAATATAAGGTAACGAAAAGATGAATATCAACAAGAACGTACAAGGACATCTGTTTGCTCTAACTGCCAATGTAATGTGGGGTCTAATGGCTCCCATCGGTAAATTTGCTCTGCAAGAGTTTTCAGCCCTCTCTGTCACCACTTTTCGAATGGTAGGTGCGGCGGCCGCTTTCTGGATTCTATCCATTTTCTGTAAACAGGAGTATGTGAATCATAAGGATATGCTTAAAATATTTTTCGCGTCCTTATTTGCACTGGTTTTCAACCAGGGAGTTTTTATCTTCGGATTGTCCCTCACCTCCCCCATCGACGCCTCTATCGTAACAACAACCTTGCCTATTATTACCATGATCGTGGCAGCCATCTATCTGAAAGAGCCGGTCACCAACAAGAAAGTTCTCGGTATCTTTGTCGGAGCGATGGGGGCATTGATATTAATATTGGGCAGCCAAACTTCCGGAAACGGAAACAGCAGTATCTGGGGAGACCTTCTCTGCCTGCTGGCACAGCTTAGTTTCTCAATCTATTTAACAGTTTTCAAAGGACTTACCCAACAATATTCGGCAATAACCATCAATAAATGGATGTTTATTTATGCATCGATGTGTTACATACCTTTCTCCTATCACGATGTGGCTGCTATCGAATGGAGCACCATTTCAACGCTTGCTATCTGGCAAGTCCTTTATGTCGTATTGGGAGGAAGCTTCATAGCTTATATCTGTGTGATGACTGCACAAAAATTACTTCGTCCTACAGTAGTGAGCATGTACAATTATGTACAACCTATCCCTGCCGTAATCATGGGTATCGGAACCTTCGGCTGGCAAAAAGGAATAGCTATCGGACTCGTATTCTTGGGAGTATATATTGTGACCCAAAGCAAGTCGAGGGCGGACTTTGAGAAGGCGGGGAAAGAGGTGTGAATTAGTAATCAGTAGTAAGTAGCAAGTAGTAAGTAGTAAGTAGCAAGTAGTAAGTAGCTGGTAGTTAGAATCCTTTCGGATAACCACGTTGACACACTGCATAGATTCTAACTACTGACTACTTGCTACTGACTACTAATTCTCACCACTCTATAAACTTACCGCGTGCCTTTCTTTTTTTCAACTCTTCTTCCAGGCACTTTTGGCGGTCTTTAGCAATATAACGACGGGCAAAGATATTAGGAACAGCAACTCCCAATGCTATACAAAGAATGATAAGAGCGGAATTGATACCGTTGAAGAAAGCAACCGTCACCTCTCCTACAACCCCATGCATGTCAATAAAGCCAAGCAAGGAACGATACATCAATACACCGGGAATCATCGGGATAACCGAAGGAATGGTCAATACGTGATTGGGAACATGAAACCAATGTACAGCTTTAACAGCAATCAGGCTGACTACAAAACTTCCCATAAACGAACCTATTACCGGACCGAATCCCAACTCAAAATTCACAAAGTTACGGGTACATACGGCAATAATACCTCCTATAGCCACCACCCAAAGCAAACGACGCTGGATATTGAAAATCATGGAAAATCCCATAGCCGCAATAGCGGCAGCAATGGCATATACATAATAAGGATCATGGGGAATCATACTTAATTCACTGAATTTCTTGTCGATAGTCACATCCTCCATAACACACAGACGGATAGCCAATACAATACCAAAAGCCATAGCCCCCACCATCATAACCGTATTAGCCGCACGGGTAATACCCACCAGCAAATAATTGTCTATCATATCGTCAACAAAATTTATCAACGGAACCCCCGGAACAATAAATAAGGCACAAGCTAAAAGCGGATGATAAGGAGTAGAAGACCATCCGGTAAATGAACTGGCATAAGCCAAACAAGTAGATACAAAAGCGGCAATCGCAATACTCATATATACATTAACACCAAACTCGATAAAACGGGCACGTACGCGAAAACCGACAAATGCAGAAATTGATGCTAAAAGAAAAGCCATCCAGTCACAGCCGAACAATTTGCAAAAGCCACCACATGCAAAACCGGCTCCCACCGCTACCAGATATGGAACATAATTACGAGGCGTGTGGGAAATTCTTTCCAACTCTTTCTCGTATTCATCCAAAGAATAGTCTTGTTCGATAGCACGCCACGACAATTTACTGATAGCAGAAATGGCCGTCATATTAATCCCATGCCTCTCACATTTCTGGAATTTAGAAAAAGAATGTGCTTCATCACTTACATTAACCATCAACATCGTATAGCTGACATCAATATGAAGCTTTTCTTCCGGTAGCCCCAAATAAGCAGCTACACGTTTCATATTCCTCACTACACGGTTTGTATCCGCCGCACTCTCCACCAGTAACTTACCTGTACGCAACAAAAGATCCAATTTACGTCGCAACAATAAAGTTTCTTCCTGCTCAATTATCTTATTATCCGTCATCTTGTAAATAGAAATAATTAATTTTCTTTGGGGGTGCAAAGGTACAATTTTCTTTTCAAATTAGAATCTAAATAATGTATCAATTGAATAATATGCCAATGGGTCAATATGCCAATGTGCCAATTTACCATGCGGAATGATAACGCAGGTAATTGGCACATTGGCATATTGACCCATTGGCACATTATTATCTATTTCTTCAATTCGTCAAAATAAGTATCAAGCAATGTTTTTGCAGCCACAAACGAGGTCAGATTCCCTCCTAACACCTGCTGTTCCTTCTCTGACAGCATAGATTCTATTTTGGCATTATGATAGAAACTGTCACGTAACTGTTCGTTAATGCTTTCATACATCCAATACTTACTTTGCTCATTACGACGATACTCAAAATAGCCGTTCTCTTTTACAAAATCGATGTACTGGTATATCATATCCCAAATCTCCTTTACGCCCAGATTGTAAAAACCGGAATAGGTCAATACTTGAGGTGTCCAACCGGAATCGGGAGCAGGGAAAAGATGAAGAGCGTTACGAAACTGTGCCGCTGCCAGTTTGGCCTTGTCTATGTTGCTACCATCGGCTTTATTTATCAATACCGTCCGCCATCTCCATGATACCACGTTTGATGCCTTGAAGTTCGTCACCCGTGCCGGCCAACTGAATCAGCAGAAAGAAATCCACCATAGAGTGTACAGCCGTTTCACTTTGCCCTACGCCTACTGTTTCTACAAAGATCTTATCGAAACCGGCCGCCTCACACAAAATAATCGTTTCACGGGTTTTACGGGCTACCCCTCCCAACGAACCGGCAGAGGGGCTTGGACGAATAAACGAATTGGGATGTACAGACAGTTGCTCCATACGGGTTTTATCACCTAAGATACTCCCTTTGCTACGTTCACTACTCGGATCGATGGCCAATACAGCTAATTTTCCTCCTTTTTCGAGTACATGCAAACCGAACACATCGATTGAAGTGCTCTTACCGGCTCCCGGAACACCACTGATACCGACACGGATAGAGTTACCTGAATAAGGCAGACACTTCTCTATCACCTCCTGCGCCACAGCCTGATGTTCGGGACGCACACTTTCCACTAACGTTACTGCCCGACTGAGAATAGTTATATCACCTTTTACTATTCCCTCCACAAACTCGGCCACAGAAAGCTGTCGTTTTTTAGGTTTACGTTTCAAATAAGGATTTACCGACGAAGGCTGTTCAATACCTTTATTAACAACCAACCCTTTATACTCTTCGCTGTTTTCCGGATGTTCCATGATGGTGATATTTAAGTTATCGTTTTACGTTGATTTCCACTTTCGGCTGTGCCGGGTCATTGGTTATCATCAGTATGCGCAGGTGATGCTTTTTCTTTCCTGTATTCTTTTTATGGATGGTTACCCGCAACTTAGTCGTTTCCCCCGGCTGAAGGACTGTCTTTTTCAGACTCACTCCTACCGAAGAATTAAATACCTGCAACTTACTTATCTGCAAAGGTGCTTTCCCTGCATTTGTAATAACAATATCATGAGAAGCTTTGTTCTTTTTCGCGAGACGGGCACTGAGATCGATATCTGTCTCAGACAGACGAATGGCAGGTGCATTTAAACTATCCTGTTCCGTCATTCCGGAGAAATCGGGAAGAAGAATGGCTGATACGGGAATCTCGTTTTCTTCGCTGACCTTATCACCGGCAAAGCGGGCCAGATAGACAGAAGCCTGCGTCAATCCCAAATCGGTCAATTGCTTGGTATCAAGGGTCAGCTTGACAGTCCCCCTCTTTCC
>ENA-OROM01003479-OROM01003479.1-human-gut-metagenome-genome-assembly--contig:-NODE-3479-length-10100-cov-3.967944_pt1 | contig 10100 bp, 5 predicted proteins | sample MGYA00242129_ERZ509050 | MGnify/ENA primary metagenome ERZ509050 (study PRJEB26280, sample SAMEA2338701) | human gut metagenome | biome: human gut; feature: human-associated habitat; material: faeces...
CCAGCTACTACCGCAGCGCCATGCAGGGCGGTATGTGCAATGTGACTGCCTTTAAAAACGATACCGGCACCCAGAGCTATGTTTCATGGGGCAATAAGGACGGTGCCACCTATATCTTCTGCGTGATGGAAAGCCCCGACAGCTGCGATACCCTTGGCTACGCCAACCGCCGCCCCGCCCTGTTTGAGACGGTCAAACTGATGGACTGGGTGTTCGACAGCTTTTCCATTCAGGCTGCGCTGGACACCGACCTGACCATTGCGGAGATCCCAGTAAAGTATTCTTCCGACACCGACACCTTGCAGCTGTACCCCAACGACAGCATGATGACCCTGCTGCCCTCCACCAGCGACGGCACCGTCACCCAGAAATACTTCCACCTGCCGGACTACGTCTGCGCCCCCATCCAGCAGGGCGATGTGGTAGGCACGGTGGAGCTGAAACTGGCGGGCGAGACCATCGGCGTGGTGGATCTGATCGCCGGGCAGGACGTAGCCCGCAACCCGCTGCTGTTCGGGGTGGACAAGGTGAAGGAGTTCTTCACCAGCCTGTACCTGAAGGTGGTTCTGGTGCTCAGCCTGATCGCCGCCCTGATCTACGGGCTGTGGCTGCTGTGTGCCAACTGGAACCGCCGCAAACCCACTAAAAAGATCCACCGCCGCTATTGAACAGACGCAAAAATGCCCCGGCAGCCGCAAAGGCCGCCGGGGCATTCTGGTTGCGCCAGCAGGAGTCGAACCTACGATGGGGGAGTCAAAGTCCCCTGCCTTACCGCTTGGCGATGGCGCATCGTGCAGCTAAGTATAGCATATTTTCTGCCGTTCCACAAGAGGGACGCTGCATTTTTGCAGCCTTTTCCCCGCAGCACTTAGAGCGTTTGCGGCGTTTTTTGTCGTTTTTTGGGCTTTTAGACGCTGTTTTTATGCTTTCCATTTCCTGCCATGTTTTTACGAAAGACAAGTTTTAAAGGATGCAATTTTCAAAAAATGCGGTCTATCAGAGCATAAAATTCATCTTGCAAGGGTAAAAATCGTTTTTTCATAATTTTTATTATTTTTTCAGCCAAAAGCTGTATTTTTTGTTGCGGTTCTGGTACACTGGATGTGATAAATATAGATTGAAGAAACTTCTCCGCTGTCCGGGCTGCGCCCGGGTGGGGCAGGGTCTCCATCTTTGTGAAGGAAAGCGAGGGATCTCATGAAAAAATTCCTGAAAACGCTGGTGGTCGGGCTTTGCCTGTTCACGCTGCTGAGCTGCGCACTGCCGGCTGCATTTGCTGCCGACAAAACTTCAGGGAGCAAAAAGGAAGAGAACGTGTACGCCATTGGTATGGATGCCCAAGGCGGCATCTGCTCTACTGTGGTAACCTACACGAACCTGTCCGGCAAACTGGAGAGCACGCCCGAGCAGCCTACCATGACGGGCTACACCTTTGACGGCTGGTACACCGAGCCGGTGGGCGGCAGCAAGGTGACCACTTCCACCGTGTTCACCTCCGACGCTACCATCTACGCACACTGGATCGCCAAGGCCGGTGCTTCCACCGTGCCGCAGCCCGCCACCCAGCCCGCCACGATTCAGTGGCAGAAGTATGTAGGGCCCGCACTGGTAGCCGGTGCCCTGCTTACCACCCTGCTGGTCTCCACCATGTTCTGAACAACGCTGTAAAACGCATTGATACCAATGAAGAAAGGGATCTTACCATGACTACTTCTACCATGAAACTGCCCGCCAGCTACGCCGTGATCGATGCCGAGGAGATGACCTATCTGGACGGCGGTGCAAGCAGCGCCTACCAGTCCTTCCTGGACGTTGGCAAGGTGTTCAACTACATCGCCCGCATCTTCTCCGGTGCAAGCTCCATCATCAACAACGTCAACGTCATCTACCAGTCCTTTGTCTCGCTGAACAGCCTGCTGACCAGCTTTGGCAAGTAAAAGGCTGACCCCAAAGTCTGCATACGGGAGCCGCGCTTTTTTTCGAAAAAGTGCGGCTCCCGTTTTTTCGTGCGCGCAGCAGTTCAGTACAGTAGTGTGCAAAACTTCACATCTCAAAATTATGAACAAACTTTTTAAGTTTTTGGGGTCTTGCAGTCGTTTTTGGGGAAAAATACACACAAAATATAAAAAAATGCGATATTTTTTCGGCGTTATCTCTTGATTTTGTGTCTGTTTTGTTATATTGTTGTTACATGGGATGTGGTAAAATAAGGTAGCTTGTAAAGGAGCGCTTCCGCACCCTTTACACCCCGCAAATCCTGTGGCGGCAAGCGCATTTTAAGCCGTTTTTGTTAAGTATTTTCGTAGTTTACGAAAACCTTTTCGCTGGCTTGTACTTTATAGTTTGGGAGTTTGGACATACATGGCAGATCGTGAACTGCGGCGGATGCACCGCGCTGAACTGATAGAGATTATTTATGCATTGAAGCAGAGCGAGGATCAGCTCAAGGCGCAGAACGCCGCGCTTACCGCGCAGCTGCAGGACCGGCAGCTCCGGCTGGAAAAGGCCGGCTCCATCGCGCAGGCTGCGCTGGAGCTGAACAACGTGTTCGCCGCCGCGCAGGCCGCCGCCGATGACTATCTGCATTCGGTACAGGCCAGCGTTGCGGACACCAACGCCACCGCTGCCAACACCCTTTCGCAGGCGCGCAGCGAGGCCAAACGCATTCTGGAGCAGGCACAGGCAGACGCCGACAGCCTGAAGGCGCAGACCCGGCAGGAATGCAGCGCCATGGTAGAGCAGGCCGAGCAGGAGGTGCAGCAGCGCTGGCAGACATTTGACCGCAAGGCCAACGCGCTGCTGGACCAGTACCGCAGCGCCGACAGCCAGCCTTCGGAGGAAACATGAAAAAACGCGATATCCGGTTTGCTTCCATCCCCTCCACCGAGGAAGTAGCCGCAGAACGTGAACGTCTTGCGTACCAGAACCGCTACCAGCGGGTGCTGCGCAGTACGGTCTATATATTGGTGGTGGTGGCCGCAGCGGCCGTGCTGCTGGCTACGCTGTTTTTACCGGTGCTTCAGGTCTCCGGCGACAGCATGAACCCTACGTTGAACGACAAGGACATTATCCTGCTGGTAAAATCCAACCACATTGAAAACGGTGAGTTATGCGGGTTTTACTGGCAGAACAAGCTTTTGCTCAAGCGCATCATCGGGCAGCCCGGTGATGTGATCGATATGGACGTGAACGGCGTGGTCTCGGTAAACGGCGAGGTGCTGGACGAGCCCTATGTGGACGCGCTGACCGTGGGCGAATGCGACATCCGGTTCCCCTATCAGGTGCCGGAAAACCGCTACTTCGTGCTGGGCGACCACCGCTCCACATCCATCGACAGCCGCAGCAGCGTGATAGGCTGCGTGGAAAAAAGTCAGATCATTGGCAGGGTGTTTTTAAGGGTATGGCCCCTGTCCAGTTTCTCGTTGATCCATTGAGCCCGGGAGGAGGTACTCTAAGTTATGAACGACATCCTTAAAACCTACAAGGAGCAGTTCCGCGAAAACCGGCACACGCTGCGGCGCTACACCGCATTTGTGCTGGCGCTTGCCATGATCACCACCCTGTTCGTCAACTGGCAGCTGCACGGCGTTGGCATCTCTATGACCGCGCAGTACCAGTGCGGCGAGGTGGAGCACGCCCACACGGCGGATTGCTACGACAAGGTGCTGATCTGCGGCTACACGGAAGGCCAGCTTGAAAATGCGGACGAAGTTGCCGCTGCCGAAGCTGCCGCCGCCAGTGCTGCCCAGAGCAGCGCCGAGCAAGAGATCATGCCGCTGGAGCTGGAGCCGCAGATCGAGTTTGTGCCCCACGAGCACACCGATGACTGCTACACCGAAGTGCAGACCCTGACCTGCATGGAGGAAGAGCACGTCCACGATGATGACTGCTACGACCCCGAGGACGGCACCCTGATCTGTGAAAAATTTGAGCATACCCACGATGAAAGCTGCTACACCACCGAGTACGAGCTGACCTGCGGCCTGGAAGAGGGCGAGCTTGTGGAGCAGGTGGTAGAGCCCACCCAGAGCGCCGAGCTGGTGGCCATGGCGGTGGCAGAGCCTGTGGCGCTGGAGCCGGTGGTGGACACTGTGGAGCCCATCTACCACCACCACACCGACGCCTGCTACGAGGAAGTGCTGGTGTGCCCCCTGCCGGAGCATCACCACACCGTAAGCTGCCTGAGCGATACCTCTGCCGACCTTGAGACCCCCGAGGAGTGGCAGGCCGCCAACGCCGATGCCGTGATCACCGGCGAGTGGAACGAGGATCTGCTCAGCGTGGCAAAGACCCAGTTGGGCTACGAGCAGAGCGAGAAAAACTTCGAGATCGACCCGGCGGACGGCGTGACCCTGCGCTACTACTCCCGCTACGGTCAGTCCTATGGCAATGCCTACGGCGAGTGGGACGTGATGTTCCTTGCCTACTGCCTGAAGTACGCCGAGATTCCCCAAAGCGCCATCCCGCAGGAGGCCAGTGTGCTTGCCCTGCGCAGCTCCATGAGCGGCATGGACTGGCTGCTGGAAGAGGACGGCAGCGCCGCCCAGCCCGGCGACATCGTTATTTATAATAAGTACGTCACCCGCACCGTGGCTGTGGACAGCAGCGCCGACAGTGCAGAGCCGGATCTGGACGACCAGTTCAGCGTGGATGCAGAGTTTGAAAACAGCGCAGAGCTTGAGGACTCCGGCGTTTCTGCGCTGGATGCAGCCCCCAGTGCTGACGACAGCACCAGCGCACAGGATACCGCAGCCACCTCCGGCACGCAGGACACTGTGCTTACCCCCGAGCCCGTTGACCCGCAGACGGAGCAGCCCGCCGAAAAGCCGGTGGACAGCGCCGACACCGCTGCACCCAGCACCGTGACCTCCGTGTCCGGCGCGGACACCCTTGCCCCCAGCGTGGTATCCCCCGCTGCTGAGCCGCAGACCACCACTGTGACCGATGCTTTGCCCGTGGAGACCGTGGGCATCGTGAGCAGTGTTGACAAGGATGCCGACACGCTGACCGTTATTTCCGGCGACGTGGACGGCAAGGTGGCTGAGGTAACACTGTTCAACACCGAGGTCGTGGGTGTGGTGGATGTTGCCGCCGCCCAGTACGCCGACACATACGGCAGCCAGCTGCCTACCATCTCCGCCAGCCGTCCGAACCGTGCGCCCACGGCGTCGACGGCGGGAGCAACAACTCCGGTGGAAACCTCAGATTTCCACGATTTTACAAATGATATCACCTCTGCAAAATTGCAGTACCGCGGAAGCCAGTGGGAAAATTGGAGCGATATCACAGCAGACTCCTACATTGATGAGTATGCCGAAATCAATGCTCTTCTGGATTATACACTCCCCGCCGGAACACTGTCCGATACGAAAAATACCATCAAATATACTTTACCTGATGCTTTAAAGAATTTTAAAGAGGCCGGCTATGTACGCGATACCAGTAGTGGCAAGACTATTGGTGTTGGCAAAATAGAAAACGGTGTCGTTTCCATTACGTTCTACGATGCGTATGTAGAGATGAATGCCAAGGGTTCTCCGATTTATGGTTCCGTGGCTTTCGATGGTAAGGCTTCCGAGATGGAAATAACTTACGATCAGGAAACAACCATCAAGTTCAACGAAAGCCACTCCAGCACGATCATCATTAAGAAAGATTCCAAGACATACGGCGATCTTCACACCCAAAAGTCTATCATCGACTCTGACCTTGCAAATGGTACTGTAAAGTATACCGTAAAAGTATGGAGTACCTATGGTACAGCTAGTCATCCTGTTACGTTAGATGACATTATGACCAACATTCAGCTGGATACGACAAAGGGCATTACAGTCGTAAAAAAAGACGGCACTTCTGCCAGTATCAACAATCTTTCTTATAAAGACGGTGACAAGGGCTTTACCGGCACGTTGCCCGCGCTTGGCGAGGATGAGTATTACGAGCTGACCTATTGGGGTAAGCTTCCTTCGGATTTGAAGGGCGGCAACGTTACCACGACCAATCAGATCCATGTTGAATCGACAAACTCTAAGGGCGAAAAGATCGACAGCGACTCCTCGGTAAACTTCAACTTTAACACCGTGAAAAAGACGGGCGTCAAAAATGATGATGACACCATCTCTTGGACGGTTACGCTGAACGAAAACCACGCCGAGATGAAGGGCTGGACGCTGAGTGATGAACTGAACGGTAGCGACTATAAAGGCCCTGTTCACTTTGTAACCTCAACGGGTGCTTCGTTTGACGATGCGCTGCCTTACAAATTTGGCACTAACTCCGCTGATACGGACACCACCGCAAGCTACACCATCACCTATAAAACCCCGGGCGACCACGACTATAACACTTCACAGGTCAAGAACAAGGTCACCCTGAAAGACGACCACGACAACGAAAAGGGTTCTTCCGAATACGATGTTGAGGTTGGCAGCAAGGATGCCTATTTCAAGGAGGGTAAGGGTGTTATAGAAAATACTGACGGTACTTTGACCCTTAACTGGCATATCAAGTTGATCATCGACAAGGATTATAAAGCCGGATGGTTCTGGTCCGATCAGGCATCCTATTACACCTATGATGGTCATCAGCAGTATTTCACACCCGAGCAGCGTCAGGCTTTGTACGACCAATTGGATAAATTACTTGGCAGCGGAAGTTATACCGCTACGGACGCATGGGGCAATCCGCTGGACGAAACGAAAAACTCGCAGACAATCGGCATCAAGTGTAACAAGCTGTTGAGCAAAGACGATATTTTAGAGTTTGATGTTTCCACCACGATCAAACGGCCTGATAAAAAAACGGATTTCAAGAACCAGTGCTACTTCAACGGTACAGCCTTTGACGGCACGAATACCTACCGCCCCAACGGCAATGCAATTGTAAAGAAGTACGACAAAGCTAACGGTAGTGCTGACAATAGCAGCCATGATTACCATGACATCAGCGGTAAGCTGCAATGGACAATTGAAGTGACCCTGACCGAAGCTTTCAAGAATGCTGAAAAAGCCGGGCTGACGCATATCAATATTACCGATACGCTCCCCGCCGGTGTCACGCTTGATGATATCGATATTAGCGGCGAAGGTCATTGGGGTAAAAACGGTAATATCACCAAGACGAGCAATAGTTGGACGTTTCCTACTTGGGTTCACAATCCCGGAAACCGTCAAGGTCCTGATCTCACTGCTACGCTCTCCACGCTTTCTGACGGTAAACAGAGCGTTGACATTGAGGTACCGGTAGAGCTTCTTAGCGTGATGGCGCAGGATCAAAAAATCTTAGTTTATATCTATGCCAACATCACAGAAAATCCAGAAATATGGAAGAGCTCGCAAAAGAACTTTACCAACGAGGTCAAGGTGACCGACAGCACCTCGAAGGATTGGGGTTCGGCCTCGCAGACGCAGGAGATCACTTACAACAACCTACACGATGCCGTGCAAAAGAGCGGTGTACAGGTTGATGAGAGTGAAGCCCAAAATACGATCGAGTATTCGGTCATTGTCAATCCCGATGGTAAAGTAATTCTGAATAACCCCAATATCAAGCTGACGCTTATTGATGAACTCACATACGGTTATAACCCTTGGCATGATAAGCAGGTCACATCGTTGGTGCCTTCCAGCGTTGCTGTGTATGCATACGATGCAACTGCTTCTAACAAGCGTGGGCAGCCGTTGTCCGTTTCGGAGTATTCGTATTTGTACGAAACCATTGGGTATGATAGCAATCAGCAAGGAAGCCGTACCAACCGGCTGACCTTCACCCTGCCAAACGCTACGCCGCTTGTAGTGGTTTATCGCTACAACACATCTGTTACAACGGGCAACAGCATTGAGCTTAGCAACACCGCCACCTTGAAGGCCGAAGACACAAAGATCACCTCCGTTACCGATAAGACGACCGTTAAGATTTCCAGTTCCTCGTTTAACGCAAATGTTAAAGGTATCCTTGCTTACAAGGTAGATAAAGACAATAACGCTGTGTATCTGCCCGGTGCTGAGTTCAGCCTTTATGCATGGCAAAGTAACGATACTTGGACGCTGGTGAGCGATGATATCATCACGAATGCAAATGGTGAACTGGTTGACAGTCAGGGGAGAAACTTGTCTCTTATCATGACCGATAAGAATAAGAACGTTCAAGTGCACAATCAGGCATTCAAGCTTGTGGAAACGCAGGCTCCTTCCGGTTATATCTTTGACCCCAACAATGCCTACTACTTCTATATCCCGGATAAGGATGAGAAACTTTATCCGAAGAATCTTCCCACTGACCTGAGTGCTTATCATATAGTAACTGCCGGAGGATACCTCTATCTTACCAATGAGAAAACTCAGGTCTACGAACTCCCCTCTACCGGCGGGTCCGGTACACTCCCGTACACAGCCGTGGGCGGCACAATGATGCTGTCTGCGCTGGCATATAGCTTTATCCACCGCAAGCGCAGACGCGAAGGGAGGGCAGATGACTAAACTGCACTTCCCTGCCGGACGCCCGGAGCTTAAACCCCGCCCGCCCAGCGCAAAGTTTACGCGATAGTCCGAACAAAACTACACCCCTACTCCCCCTGTGCAAAATGCAGGGGGCGGCAAGGGGCAGAAAAAAGAAAGGGGCTTTTTCCATGAAAAAAGCAATGAAGAAACTCATGGCTGCGCTGCTGGCAGTTGCTATGGTTTGCGCCATGGCGATCCCGGCGTTTGCAGATGGCAGCAGCTCTACCAGCACTGCTGCTGTTACCAAGTACACGATCACCGCACCTAAAAACGGTCACACCTACGAGATCTACCAGATCTTTACCGGTGATTATGATGCACTCCAACCGTCCATGCTCACCAACATCAAGTGGGGCAAAAACGGCACTGGTACGGCTGGTGATGCTGTTGAGCAGACTGTTCTGGACGCACTTTCCGCCGTTGCTTCCAGTGCAAGCGACAAAGCTAAGCTTGACGTTATCGAAAATTATGTCAAGCTTGACACTACTCCTGTAGCTATCGTTACAAACGGCAGTTCTGTTGAAGTTGTTGGCGGTTACTACCTGATCAAGGACAAGGATGGCTCTCTGTCTGGCTCTGAGCCTTATACCACTTACCTCGTTTCCGTTGTTGGCCATGTTATCATCAACCCGAAGAGCAATGATGTTCCCGAATTTAAGAAAAAGCTGAAGGACACCAACGATTCTACCGGCGATGTTTCTGACTGGCAGGATTCTGCCGACTATGATATCGGCGATGACATCCCCTTCCGCCTGCAGGGCACTGTTCCCGAAGACTATGATTCCTATAAGACGTATTACTACGCTTTCCACGATGTGGAAGAAAAGGGTCTGACCTTTGACCCCAGTTCTGTGGAAGTCCATCTCGGCGATGAAAACGGTGCGATAATCCCTAATACCGATTATAAGGTCCTTACCAAAAAAGACGGTACTACGTCTGACACTGAATGCACCTTTGAGATCGTATTTGATGATCTGAAAAAAGTTTCCGGTGTTACTGCTGATTCTACCATTACCGTTACCTACAAGTCTCAGCTGAACGATAGCGCTGTTCTGGGCGCACAGGGCAACGTCAACAAGGCAAAGCTGGAGTACTCCAACAACCCGCGCGGTAATGGCACGGGCACAACCCCTTGGGATAACGTCATCGTCTTTACCTACAAGGTGGTCGTGAACAAGGTCGATCAGAACCGTCAACCTCTGGAAGGTGCAGAGTTCACTCTGACCAAAAAGCTCAAGGACGGCACGGAAAATGTCATTCCTATGAAAATTGACACGTCCAACAAGGCTCTGTTTACGCTGTCCGGTCTGGATGACGGCGTGTACACACTGACCGAGACTGTAACCCCCGCCCACTACAACACCATCAGCCCCATCACCTTTACTGTCAACGCTGATCATACTATCACTTGGGAAGCCGATCCTCGTAATACTGTTCTGACCTCTTTGAGCGGCAACACGGCGAGCGGTGAGATCACCTTTACTCATAACGAAACCGATGGCTCTCTGACTACGGATGTCGTCAATAATATCGGCACTACCCTGCCCGGCACCGGCGGCATCGGCACCACCATCTTCTATGTGATCGGCGGCGGCCTGATGG
>ENA-OROM01003488-OROM01003488.1-human-gut-metagenome-genome-assembly--contig:-NODE-3488-length-10074-cov-2.597265_pt1 | contig 10074 bp, 5 predicted proteins | sample MGYA00242129_ERZ509050 | MGnify/ENA primary metagenome ERZ509050 (study PRJEB26280, sample SAMEA2338701) | human gut metagenome | biome: human gut; feature: human-associated habitat; material: faeces...
GGGGAGCCGCTGATGAACTGGCAGGTGGTTAAACAGTTAGTCGAGTACGGACGTTCCCAGGAAGAGGCGCACAACAAGAAATTCCGTTTCACACTGACAACCAATGGCGTTCTTTTAAATGATGAGGTGATGGAATTCTGCAATAAGGAAATGGGAAATGTTGTCTTAAGCGTGGACGGTAGAAAAGAAGTTCATGACTACATGCGCCCGTTCCGTAAGGGTGCAGGAAGCTATGATCTGATCATGCCGAAATTTGAGAAATTTGCGGAATCCAGAAATCAGGACAAGTATTATGTAAGAGGAACCTTTACTCATCATAATCTTGATTTCTCTCAGGATGTTCTGCATCTGGCAGATCTTGGCTTCAAGCAGATTTCTGTTGAGCCGGTCGTGGCAGCAGATACAGAAGAGTATGCGATCCGTGAGGAGGATATCCCACAGATCCTGGAACAGTATGATATTCTTGCAAAAGAAATGATCAAAAGAGAAAAAGAGGGAAAAGGATTCAACTTCTTCCACTTTATGATAGACCTTACCGGTGGTCCGTGTGTATACAAACGACTTTCCGGATGCGGCTCAGGAACCGAGTACCTGGCTGTTACTCCGTGGGGGGATTTTTATCCATGTCACCAGTTTGTGGGTGAGGAACAGTACCTTATGGGTAATGTAGACGAGGGAATCACAAAACCTGAAATCGTAAAAGATTTCGGAAGATGTAACGTCTATACGAAACCGGACTGTAAAGACTGTTTTGCCAGATTCTACTGCAGCGGCGGCTGTGCGGCAAATGGTTACCATTTCGGCGGAGATATCCGGGGGAATTATAAGATCGGATGCGAACTCCAGAGGAAGCGTGTGGAGTGCGCCATCATGATAAAAGCCGCACTGGCATGTGATTAGTAGGCAGTAATCTGTCTGACTGATACCGCCGTCGGCTGTTATCATAACAGAAAATGGCTGGCAGGCGGATGAACATGACCGCGGACAAAAAATCAAGAAGGGAAAAGAACTATGAAGAAAAGTAAAGGAATCGTAGTGCTGCTTCTGACACTGATCCTGACTGTGTTCTTTTGCTTTACTGCAGCCGTAGGTATCGGTCCTACCGGAACCGGTGCAGCAAAACATATCAACACGGGTCTTGATCTTGCCGGTGGTGTCAGCATTACCTACCAGGCTAAGGAGAGCAATCCGACAAGCGAAGAGATGTCAGATACGATCTACAAGCTTCAGAAGCGTGTAGAGCAGTACAGTACTGAGGCTCAGGTATACCAGGAAGGATCAGACCGTATTACAGTTGAAATTCCTGGTGTTACAGATGCAGATACTATTCTGAATGATCTGGGTAAACCAGGTTCCCTGTATTTCATCACAAAAGAAGATGCTGACGGAAACCAGAACTTTACTACAGGACAGGATGGATATGTTCTCTCCAGAACTATGGATGAGATCAAGGAATCCGGAAGTGTTGTTCTGGAAGGTTCTGATGTAGCAGATGCCCAGGGTGGTGCGATCCAGAATCAGAACACAAGTGCAAAGGAATATGTGGTAAGTCTTACTCTTACTTCTGATGGAGAAAACAGTGGTAAAACAAAATTTGCAGAAGCTACAAAGAATAATGTAGGCAAGCAGATCGCTATCGTCTATGACAATAACATTATCAGTGCTCCGAATGTAAATGAAGAGATTTCCGGCGGAAAAGCACAGATCAGCGGAATGTCTGACCTGGAAGAAGCACAGAACCTTGCTTCTTATATCCGTATCGGTTCTCTGGGACTGGAACTGGAAGAACTTCGTTCCAGTGTTGTAGCTGCACAGCTTGGTGAAGAAGCAATCTCTACAAGTGTTCTTGCAGGTGCGATCGGTCTGATCATCGTTATTATCTTTATGATCATTGCATACCGCATACCTGGTATAGTTGCAGGTATTGCACTGATTCTTTATACATCATTAATGCTGATCACGCTGAATGCCTTTGATATTACTCTTACTCTTCCGGGTATTGCGGGTATTATCCTTGGTATCGGTATGGCGGTGGATGCCAATGTTATTATTTATGCCCGAATCAGAGAGGAAATTGGTGCAGGAGTTTCAGTAAGGAATTCTATTAAGTCCGGTTTCAGCAAAGCTTTCTCTGCAATCTTTGATGGAAATATTACAACGCTGATCGCAGCCTTTGTGCTGATGTGGCTTGGTTCAGGTACTGTTAAGGGATTTGCTTATACACTTGCCCTTGGTATCGTGATCTCCATGTTTACAGCACTGGTTGTATCCAGACTGATTGTAAATGCACTTTATGCAGTTGGTGTACGTGATCCGAAATTCTACGGATCTGCAAAAGAACGTAAGGCAGTTGATTTCCTTGGAAAGAAGAAAGTATTTTTTGCTATTTCCATTATCCTGATCCTCTGCGGTCCGGCAGCGATGTTTGCTAATTCGCATGCAGGAAACAAAGCGTTAAATTACAGCCTTGAGTTCTCAGGTGGTACTTCTACAACTGTTACATTTAATGAAGATATGGATATTAAGACCATTGATTCTGAAGTAACTCCTGTTGTAGAAGAGGTGACAGGAGATAAAAATGTTCAGCCTACAAAGGTAGTCGGAACAAATCAGGTTGTGATCAAGACACGTTCTCTGAATCAGAGCGAACGTGAAGCTCTGCAGAGTGCACTGGTTGAGAAATTTGGTGTAGATGACAGCACGATTTCCACAGAAAGTATTTCTTCTACAGTAAGTAGTGAAATGCGTCGTGATGCGATCGTAGCCGTTATAGTAGCTACAATCTGTATGCTTCTTTATATCTGGTTCAGATTTAAAGACATCCGTTTTGCAAGCAGTGCGGTATTGGCACTTCTGCATGATGTTCTGGTTGTACTTGCATTCTATGCTATTGCCAGAGTATCTGTCGGTAATACATTTATTGCCTGCATGCTTACGATCGTAGGTTATTCTATCAATGCTACAATCGTTATTTTTGACCGTATACGTGAGAACCTTCACAGTGGTTCCAGAGAAAAACTGGCAGAAATTGTAAACACAAGTATCACCCAAACTCTTACAAGAAGTATTTATACCTCTTTTACAACTTTTGTTATGGTGGCTGTTCTTTATATCATGGGTGTTTCTTCTATCCGTGAATTTGCAGCACCTCTGATGGTTGGTGTTCTTGTCGGTGCATATTCTTCTGTATGTATTACAGGTGCGTTGTGGTATGTGATGAAAAAGAAATTTGCAGGAAAAGGACAGCCGGCAATTGCTGCAGCTTCCGCATCTGCGAAGTCCTCTTCAAAGCCGAAGAAAGCACGTGATGTATCACAGAAAGATCCGACTCAGCCAAAGAAGAAAAACAGAAAAAGAGTAGCTGAACGTCTGGCTGCCGAAGAAGCAGCTAAAAAACAGCAGAATGATGATGCTGAATAAAACAATAATTGTCTGAAAAACAGGCAGACAGAAATATCCCGGGGTAAAACTCCGGGATATTTTTATGAGGAGAGAAAATATATGGAGAAATGGGTAATAGCAGCAAAAAGAGCAGATTTTAACCAGATTGGTCAACTGTTTCATATTGATCCGGTGATTGCGAGACTGATCAGGAACAGAGATGTGATCGGAGAAGATAAGATAAGAGAGTATCTGTCAGGAACAGTACAAGAGCTTCCTTCTCCCTGGCTGATGAAGGATATGGAAAAAGCTGTAGATATCCTGGAGAAAAAAATATCGCAGAAAGCAAAAGTCCGTATTATTGGTGATTATGATATTGATGGTGTGACCTCTACATACATTTTAATGAAAGGCCTTGTGAGGATCGGAGCAGATGTGGATACTTATATTCCGGACAGAGTTGCAGACGGATATGGGATTCATGCACATCTTATAGAAAGAGCGGAAACGGACCGGATCGATACGATCGTGACCTGTGATAATGGAATTGCTGCGGCTGCTGAAATCCAGATGGCAAAGGATAAGGGAATGACAGTGATTATTACAGATCATCATGAGGTTCCTTACAGGGAGGAAAAGGGAGAACGCCAGATGGTGCTTCCTCCGGCAGATGCGATTTTGAATCCGAAACAATATGATTGTCCATACCCGAATAAAAACCTGTGTGGGGCAGTGGTGGCCTTTAAATATATTGCAGCACTTTACGAGAGATTTGGTGTTCCGGCAGAGGAGCTGGAAGATTATTATGAACTGGCGGCTATTGCAACAGTAGGAGATGTTATGGATCTTCAGGGAGAGAACAGGATTCTGGTAAAAGAAGGGCTGTGCCGTCTGAAAAATACCAAAAATCAAGGATTGCAGGAACTGATCCGAGCAAATTCTCTGGAAGATGCTAAAATCACAGCTTATCATATCGGATTTGTGCTGGGACCATGTATCAATGCCAGTGGCAGACTGGATACAGCTGCCCGTTCTCTTGCACTTCTTAATGCAAAAACAAAGGAAGAAGCAGCAAGGCTTGCCGGAGATCTTACAGCTCTTAATCAGAGTCGAAAAGCTCTCACTGAGAAAGGAAAAGAAGAGGCAATCCGGATCATAGAGACTACAGAGCTGAAAAATGACAGAGTACTGGTAGTTTATCTTCCGGATTGTCATGAAAGTCTTGCCGGTATTATAGCAGGCAGGATCAGGGAAAAATATCACAGGCCTGCCTTTGTATTGACGGGCGGTGAGACAAGTGCAAAAGGAAGCGGAAGATCAATAGAAAGTTACTCTATGTATGAAGAACTGGTAAAATGTGCAGACCTGATGATACAGTTTGGAGGTCATCCGATGGCAGCAGGTCTTTCTATAGAAGAAAAAAATATAGAAGAATTCCGGAGACGCCTCAATGTCAACTGTACGTTGACGGACGAAGAATTGCGTCCTAAGATCGTGATTGATGTGCCGATGCCTGTGTCTTATATTACAAAAGAACTGGTAGAACAGATTTCGCTTCTGGAACCCTTTGGAAAAGGGAATACAAAACCGGTCTTTGCACAGAAAAATCTCAGAGTGCTTGATTACAGTATTATCGGGAAAAATAAAAATGTAGTAAAATTAAAACTTCTCGATCCGCAGGGGATTTCAGTGGAAGGCATTTATTTCGGAGAAGTAGAGGATTTTGTGAACTTTATCAGGGAAAAAGACAGTATTTCTGTTACTTATTATCCGGAGATCAACAGATTCAGGGGACGAGAGAGTCTTCAGATTATTATTCAGAATTACTGTTAATATTACCGCTTGGTTTGTAACCGCCGGTAAGCCTGGAAATACAAATGTCAGGGCTTAACAGTAACTTGATTCTGAAATAAAAAGGTGATATACTATAAAATATTTATGAGCGAACAGCAATATAACACACACTGGAGGAGAAATAAAATGAAGAAAATTGAAGATTATGTATTAAGTATACCGGATTTTCCTGAACCGGGGATTATTTTCAGAGATATTACAAGTGTTCTGCAGGATGCGGATGGCCTGCAGTTGGCAATCGACTCCATGCAGGACTGTCTTAAGGATATAGATGTGGATGTGATTGCAGGAACAGAGTCCAGAGGCTTTATCTTTGGTGTACCGATTGCATATAATCTTCATAAACCATTTGTACCGATTCGTAAAAAAGGCAAACTTCCCCGCGAAACAGTATCTGTAAGCTATGATCTGGAATATGGCAGTGCAGAGATTGAAATGCATAAAGATTCCATAAAACCAGGTCAGAAAGTGGTTATCGTTGATGATCTGATCGCAACAGGCGGTACGATCGAAGCAGCGATCAAGCTGGTGGAACAGCTTGGCGGTGAGGTTGTCAAGGTTGTATTTCTCATGGAACTTGCAGGTTTAAAGGGACGCGAAAGACTGAATGGGTATGATGTAGCGTCCGTAATTTGTTATGATGGTAAATAAGCACAGCTGATTGTGCAGGACAGGCAGGTGGGAGCATATGACAGAGATAACAAAAAGTACAGAAGCAAAAAAAGATGAAATGCAGGTTGAAAAAGAGAAGCTGGAATCTGTAAAGAGAGCAGATGCGGCAGTAAAGACCATGCATGATTTTACAAGTCCGGAGGTGCTTTATAAAGAACTGATAAACAGTGTTCTGAAGTATCATCCATCAACAGATATTTCCATGATAGAGAAGGCATATAAGGTTGCAAGTGAAGCTCATGAAGGACAGAAGAGAAAGTCTGGAGAGCCATATATCATTCATCCTTTGTGTGTTGCCATCATTCTGGCAGATCTGGAACTTGACAAAGAAACAATAGTTGCAGGTCTTCTTCATGATGCAGTTGAAGATACCTGGATGACCTATGAGGAAGTGGAGAAGGAATTTGGTTCAGAGGTTGCACTTCTTGTGGATGGTGTTACCAAGCTGGGACAGTTATCTTATTCTGCGGATAAAGTAGAAGTTCAGGCAGAGAACCTCAGAAAGATGTTTCTTGCCATGGCTAAGGATATCAGAGTTATTCTGATCAAGCTTGCAGACCGTCTTCATAATATGCGTACCTTACAGTATATGCGTCCTGAAAAGCAGCAGGAAAAGGCCAGAGAGACCATGGATATTTATGCTCCTATTGCCATGCGTCTGGGTATTTCCAAGATAAAGGTAGAGCTGGATGACCTGTCGCTGAAATACCTTAAGCCGGATGTATATTATGACCTGGTGCATAAGGTTGCCCTGCGTAAAAGCGAGAGAGAACAGTTTGTAGGTGCGATTGTAAAAGAAGTTAAGAAACATATGGATGATGCCAATATTAAGGCGCAGGTGGACGGACGTGTAAAACACTTTTTCAGCATCTACAAGAAGATGGTAAATCAGGATAAGACTATTGATCAGATTTATGATTTATTTGCTGTCCGTATTCTTGTAGATACAGTGAAGGATTGTTATGCTGCCCTTGGTGTGATCCATGAGATGTATAAGCCAATTCCGGGACGGTTTAAAGATTATATTGCCATGCCGAAACCCAATATGTATCAGTCATTGCATACCACATTGATCGGACCCAACGGACAGCCCTTTGAAATCCAGATCCGTACTTATGAAATGCACAGAACTGCAGAATATGGTATCGCTGCACACTGGAAATATAAGGAGTCGTCTGACGGAAAGGCTCCTGTAGGTAAGAGTGAGGAAGAGAAACTGAACTGGCTGCGTCAGATTCTGGAATGGCAGAGAGACATGTCTGATAACAAAGAATTCATGAGTCTTCTGAAGAATGACCTGGATCTTTTTGCGGACAGTGTTTACTGTTTCACTCCACAGGGAGATGTTAAAACACTTCCAAGCGGTTCTACACCGGTGGATTTTGCGTACAGTGTTCACAGTGCAGTCGGAAATAAGATGGTAGGTGCCAGAGTTAACGGTAAGCTGGTTCCGATTGAATATGAGATCAAAAACGGCGACCGTATTGAAATCATTACTTCACAGAATTCTCAAAGCCGCGACTGGCTGAAACTGGTTAAGAGTACTCAGGCAAAGAACAAGATTAACCAGTGGTTCAAGAAGGAATTAAAAGAAGATAATATCCTTAAGGGCAAGGAGATGCTTGCGCAGTATGCGCGTGCAAAGGGATTTAAGATCGCAAATTATACAAAAACCCAGTATCTGGAGGCTGTTTTGCGTAAATATGGTTTCAGGGACTGGGATTCAGTACTTGCTGCAATTGGTCATGGCGGATTGAAAGAAGGTCAGGTTTTCAATAAGCTGGTGGAGGCATATGATAAGGAAAATAAGAAGAATCTGACAGACGAGCAGGTTCTTGAGGCTGCTTCTGAGACACAGGAAAAGCTTCACATTGCCAAGAGTAAGAGCGGCATTGTGGTAAAAGGAATCCATGATGTGGCAGTCCGTTTTTCCAAGTGCTGTAATCCAATCCCGGGTGATGAGATTGTAGGTTTTGTTACAAGAGGACGTGGGATCACAATTCATCGTACAGATTGTGTCAATGTGCTGAATATGTCTGAGACAGACAGGACACGACTGATTGAGGCAGAGTGGCAGCAGCCTGATACCAAGGAAAAAGAGAAGTATATGGCTGAGATTCAGGTTTATGCAAATAACCGTACAGGGCTTCTTGTGGATCTTTCTAAAATATTTACAGAACGTAAGATCGACCTGCGAAGTATCAACAGCCGTACAAGCAAGCAGGAGAAGGCAACTATTTCCATGAGTTTTGAGATTGGAAGCAAAGAGGAACTGCGTTCCCTGATCGAGAAGATCCGTCAGGTAGAGAGTGTCATTGACGTAGAGAGAACTACAGGCTGATTATGGAAAAATCTGCTGGAACATTATTTTATGGAACTGCTGCAGATTGACAGAAAGGAATAACATGAAGAATTTAGAATTACAGAAATGTATATTAGGACCTGTATATACAAATTGCTATCTCCTTAAGAATAAAGAAACCGGAGAACTGATCATTGTTGATCCCGCAGATTGTCCGGAGAAGATTGAAATGAAAATTTCCCGGATGAATGGAAAACCGGTGGCGATTCTTCTTACCCATGGACATTTTGACCACATTCTGGCTGCACAGGCAGTAAAGGAGAAATATAATATTCCGATTTATGCCTGTCGTCAGGAAGAGGAGATGCTCCGCGAACCTTCGATCAATATGACTGTACATTATGGACAGGGATGTTCTATTGTGCCGGATGTATTTCTGGAGGATCTGGATGTTATCAGACTGGCGGGATTTTCCGTTCAGATGATCCATACACCGGGACATACCAAAGGAAGCTGCTGTTATTATCTGAAAGATGAAGGTGTATTGTTCAGCGGTGATACAGTGTTCTATGGCTCTGTTGGAAGAACGGATTTTCCGGGTGGAAGTACAGCAGAAATCGTGAGAAGTCTCCATAAACTGGTAGATTCGCTTCCTGAAGAGACCGAGGTTTTCCCCGGACATGATGCATCTACCACTATTGGTTATGAAAAGAGGTATAATCCATTTGTGTAAAATAGGCATTCTGTTTGAGAACAGAGATTTTGAACATGATGTTTATGAACTGATCAAAGCGTTTTATCCCGAAGCGGAGATACATACTCTTTATGAAAATGCTGAAGCAGAGTATGACCTCCGCTTCAGTGTGGAACAGGATAATGACAGTTATATCATAAAATACGAAAGGACAGAGAATCTGTCGAAACAGGAAACAGAGCAAAAAGGGGTAATTTCCGCAGACATACTTTCTAAAGAGAATGCAGGCTGTGGAATACAGGATGCTCATGCTCTGAGAAAAGAGAATAAAGATAATATCAAATATGCTCTGTATCAGTTGTTGGTAAAACTGACGGGCAGAACTCTTCCATGGGGAAATCTGACAGGAATACGTCCTGCCAAACTGGCAATGGGAATGATCGAATCCGGAATGAAAAATACGGAAGCAGCCCGGGAGATGCGTGAGAGATATCTGGTAAGTCCGCAGAAAACAGCGCTTGCCATTACTATTGCAAACAGGGAAAGAGAGATTCTGAAGGATATTGACTATGAAAATGGATACAGCCTTTATATTGGAATCCCGTTTTGCCCAAGTATCTGTCTGTATTGTTCCTTCAGCTCCTATCCGCTGAAAGTGTGGGAGAAGAGAACAGATGAATATGTGGAAGCTCTCTGCCGGGAGGTAAGAGAGACTGCTCTTATGATGAAGGGAAGAAAACTGGACACCATCTATATTGGCGGCGGTACCCCGACTACACTGCTTCCACATCAGATCCGTAAGCTCCTGGATACAGTGGGAGAAGCTTTTGGCTATGAAGGACTGGCAGAGTTTACTGTGGAAGCCGGCAGACCGGACAGTATTACACGTGAAAAGCTGATGGCGATCAGGGAGTATCCGGTAACAAGAATTTCCGTAAATCCACAGACTATGAATCAGGAAACCCTGGATATTATCGGCCGCAGACATACTGTGGAGCAGACAAAAGAAGCGTTTCATCTGGCACGAGAGCTGGGATACGATAACATTAACATGGATCTGATCGTAGGTCTTCCGGGTGAGGATATTCACATGGTAGAGCGGACTCTTGAACAGGTTCGTGAACTGGCACCGGACAGTATTACCGTACATTCACTGGCAGTGAAACGTGCA
>ENA-OROM01003492-OROM01003492.1-human-gut-metagenome-genome-assembly--contig:-NODE-3492-length-10060-cov-2.573713_pt1 | contig 10060 bp, 7 predicted proteins | sample MGYA00242129_ERZ509050 | MGnify/ENA primary metagenome ERZ509050 (study PRJEB26280, sample SAMEA2338701) | human gut metagenome | biome: human gut; feature: human-associated habitat; material: faeces...
CGGTCATCAGTACTACATCTTCATATTTCTTCCCTTCCGCCATCCAGATAATGGAATCCAGCGTATTATAAAGAAAATGGGGATTGATCTGGGACTGTAAAAGACGTATTTCCATTTTCTGTTTGGCATTTTGTTCCTCATAGATATCGTTAAGTAATGTCTGGATCTTCTGCATCATAAGGTTAAACTGGTTATAGAGAACTGCAAGTTCATCATTTGAAGAGTAACTGGCAGAAATATTCAGCTTTCCGGCAGATGCAGATTTCATTTTTTCCACAAGTTTCTGTATAGGTGCGGTGACAGTACCTGTACATAATATGGAAAAAAATACAGATAAAATAAACACTACAATGCTGATCAGAAGAATGTTGTGCAGGATCACCATATGATCCAGAGTCAGGCTTTCCAGAGGAATCAGGTTGATCACATTCCAGTTCAGGTCAGGATAGGATTTGCAGATAAAAAGAGTGTCAGTGCCGTCTACGGAAAAAAACTGCCTGTCGGTTTCTGTCAGGGTTTTATAATTCTCTGAACTGATTTTTGTATAGGATGAGAAGTCTTTATAAATACCTCCGGATGAAGAAGAGGAAAGTATCTGTCCATTTTCATCAGTAATATAGAAATCCCTGGAAGAGCTGTCCGGAAGGTCGCGGAATGCAGAGGAAATATTTGTTTCTCTGATCAGAAGGACCAGGGCGCCCAGATATTTGGTGTTATCAATGTTTGTAATACTTTTTAAGGCTACAAAGGTTGGCTCCCCACTTATCTGGAAGGGTCCGAGAAACTGAAAGGCCAGATTAGTCTGAAGGCTGTCAAGGACTTCGGGACCTAAAATGGAATCAAGCTGATCTGTTTCTGTGGTACTGCTGTGAAACCAGTGGTTTTCTGTATCCAGGATATCCCAGGCATAGATGTTTTTGTGAAGTCCGATGATACGCTGGGCCTGGTCTGTAAGCTCGGAATTTACCAGAAAATGTTCCAGTGTGTTTTCGGGAACTGTGGGATTTTCTTTTAAAACATCGGCGATATTGCTGTTGATGGAAAGGGTGATGGCATAGTTTGATATATTATCGATCTTTTCTCCAAGGTTGCTGGTGATCAGGGATAGCTGCTGCTGACTGGAAAGTGCGGCACGCTTGATCAGTACTTTTTTGGATGCAGTATAAAAAAACACGGAAGTAAGCATGAGTATCAGAGAACTGAGCAGCAGATATGTAATAAAAAGCCTGCGTTTCAGACTGATTCCTAAAAATAAGTGAAACACCTTTTTTTTCAGATTTTCTATCATGGAATCCCCCCTCTGGTTTTATTGGCTACATTATATAATAAGGGAAAAATTCTCACAAGTGTGGGGGAAAGATTGGAGAAAATATTCCAGGTACAGCGAAGATTTTCCATGTATTTTTCCGGACGGATTTAATATAATGGTCTCATCGATAAGGAAAGCGGAACAAAATATTCAATCCGGATGAATAGAAATGTACCAAAAGGAGGACGAAAATGAAATTAAAAAAAGTGATGGCTGCTACACTTGCCACAATGATGTGTCTCTCTTCATTCAGCATGATGAATGTGTGGGCAGATAAAAAAGAGGATTCCGAACCACTTGTGATCAATTATATCAGTGCCAGGGGCGAAACAGATGCGGCACTGAAAACATTGAAGAAGCTTGCAGAAGATTATAAAAAAGATCACCCGGATTTTGAATTCAATGTAGAGTCTATTGCAGACAGAGAAACATATCTTCAGAAGATCAAGATCCTTGCATCCAGCAATGAACTGCCGGACTGGTTTGACGCAGATCCGGAGGCATTTTTTGAAGGACTTTGCAAAAAGGATCTGATCTACAGTGTGGATGACCTTTATGATGAACTGGGTATCAAAGACAAGTTCTTTGATATTGCACTGAATTATCCGAAACTCAGTGACGGAAGCAATTACCTTATGACCTGGCAGGGAAATGTAGAGTATTTCTGGTATCACAAAGACATGTTTGAAAAAGCCGGAATTACTGAAACACCTCAGACACTGGAAGACCTCCTGGATGTGTGCAAGAAGCTGAAAGATGCGGGAATGACCCCGATATCCGCAGGAAATTACGACATGATCATGCGTTATCCTGCATTTAAGGCTTTCAGACTGGAAGGAAATGACTTCATTGACAATGCAAGAATGGGAAAAGAAAAATTTAATTCTGAGACAGGTATCGCAACAGCCCAGTATACACAGGATATAGCCCAGTATTTCAGTGAAGGATGGACAAGTTCAGATACTACCGCACAGATGGATCTGTTTCTGAACAGTGGTGCGGCAATGTTATACACCGGAACATGGGATACACCGGATCTTACAGATGATGAGGGAAATCTTAAAGATGACATTTCCATGTTCAAACTTCCTGTAGACAGCGAAGGAACCGCTACAGGAGAAAATGATTACTATGCGAATTGTGGAATCGGAACTGCCATTCTCAAGGATTCCATGAGTGATGAGATGAAAGATTTCATCAGTTATGTATGGGATAATTTTGCTGATACGGCAATGTATGAGTTCAATATGCTTCCATCCATGATGCCAAGTGATTCGGAGAAGCTTCCGGAGCTTACACAGCAGATTTTAAGTGATCTTGAGAACTGCGGCACTTTTGCCCAGTGCTGGGATGTTCGTCTGGATCCTTCTACAAACGAGGTTTACAGAAAAGAGTTGGCAAGCCTTGGAATGGGAGAATCAACTCCTGAAGAGTTCTGCGAAAACATGGACAAAGCTGTAGAACAGTATGCATCTGATTATTTTGACACTGAAGAATAACTGAGAGAATACGCAGATGCGGAATTTTATCTGCATCTGCGTATGAAAGGGGAGAGGATATGAAGCCCAGAAATAAAATCCAGCCTTTACCGTTTGTTCTTCCTGCACTGTTCGTATATATTCTTACTGTTATCATCCCAATTCTGTGGTCAATGGGTTACAGCCTTTTTTCCTGGAATGGAATCGGTGATATGAAGTTTATCGGACTGGAAAATTATGTGAGGATGTTTCAGGATGAGACATTTCGTGAGGCTGTTGTAAATAATCTTAAATTTGTTGTATTGGGAAGTTTGTTCCAGTTATGTGCAGGACTGATCCTGGCAATTTTGCTTACACATATTTCCAAAGGTGGAAATATTCTGCGGGTTATTTATTTTATTCCATGTATCATTTCATCTATGGCGATCTGCCAGATTTTTTCCAAAATGCTTTCTGTCCAGCCCCAGGGCCTGGTTTGCTATGTGATGGAAAAACTGGGAATGGAACCTATCGCTTTGCTGGCAAATTCCCATACAGCGCTGATTACCATAACCCTGATCGATGGATATAAATACTGTGGTCTGTACATGATCATTTTTTATTCCGCATTTGTATCCATATCAAAGGATGTGATCGAGGCATCTACAATGGATGGCTGCAATGTTTTTCAACAGTATCGTTACATAAAGCTTCCACTGGTGAAAAATATATTCAGCATTGTCATTGTAATGCTTGTAAATGGTTGTCTGAAAACCTTTGATGTATTCTATATTCTTGACAATAAATCCAGATCAACAGAGATGGTGGCAACTTATATGTATAAAACTGCTTTTAATTCGGCTGACTTTGGCTATGGAAGTACATTGTCTGTTTTTCTGGTCATTGAATGTCTGGTAGCAGTAGGGATTATACAGAAATGCCTGGGATCGGCGAAAGGAGATGGGTCAGAATGATAAAATCAAGAAAAAATATACCTATTCGTGCTGTGTTCTATGTAGTGATCCTTATTTTTGTCATGATACAGGTCTACCCTATTTTCTGGGTTATCTGCTCCAGTCTGAAAACACCGGATGAAATGACATATACTGCACAGTATGCCCTGCCATCAGGATTTTATCTTGGAAACTATATCAGCGCACTGACGATCTCATCCATTCCAAGATATTTTCTTAACAGTACGGTTGTGGCAGTTCTCACACTTCTTGGCATCGTAGTCCTGGGATGCCCGGTTGCATTTGTGATCAGTAAGGTAAAGGTAAAATATGCCAATGCACTGATGGCATTTTTCCTGTTTGGAATGATGGTGCCTATTTTTTCCTGCCTTGTACCCATGTTCCAGATTTATAACAGGATCGGACTGAGAAATACATACTGGGCACTGGTGCTTCCGCAGATCGGGTTCGGACTTCCAATGTGTATCTATCTTTACACCGGATTTTTTAAATTTATGCCGGATTCTCTTCTGGAAGCGGCAGTTATTGACGGTGCCACAATGGGAACCACATTCCGCAAGATCGTGGTACCTATGGCTAAAAATACTACAATGACAGTTCTTACATACAATTTTGTTTTTGTATGGAACGAATTTACATATGCCAATACATTTATCTCATCTTCTGATATGAAAACTCTGCCAATTGGCCTGAATGACTTTGTGGGGCAGTTCGGAAGAGTGGACTGGGGAAGTACATTTGCGGCGATCGTAATATCGATCCTGCCTACACTGATCGTGTATTTTATTCTTAACAAAAACATAATCGAAGGTATGGCTGCAGGTGCGGTCAAGAGTTAGGAGGCTGAAATGGAAACAAGGATTGAATTGAAACAAGGATGGAAAATTTTGCAGGATGTTCATGATACAGGGGAAAAGATCGGGCTTTATGCTGCTAGGGAAGCGGATACTTCCGTAGGTTCCCAGGTGTCTGAATGGGAGGAACTGGAGGAACAGCTTATCTATGCCAGACAGCCATATTTCGGGCGTGAACTGAGATATTTCAATCAGGCGCCCTGGTGGTACAAAACAGAGTTTGAAGTTCCGGATCAGAAAGTTACAGATGCTGTCCTTAAATTTACCAATGTTGATTATTATGGAAAAGTATGGCTTAACGGAGAATTTCTTGGAGAGCATGAAGGATATTCCACTCCATTTTCCTTTAATGTAAAAGATAAGCTTGTTTTTGGAAAGAAAAATTATCTCATTGTAAAGGTAAGTTCTCCATGGGATGATGAGGTGGAGCTGGATGCACAGGATTCCAGAACCCACCTGGTAAAAAGAAATATGGTAAAAGGTACCTACGAACATTCTGATACATTTATCCAGAGAGATGTAAATCCTGTAGGAATCTACGGAAAAGTGGAACTGATCCTGACAGAAGAAGGTGTTCTGGAAGATCAGACAGATCTGAAGTATGAACTGGATCCGGATGTAAGGAAAGCAGACGTATATGTGGAAACTGAAGCGCGAGGTCTGAAATCCGGGGAGACATATGATTTTAATGTAAAGATCCGGGAAAAAGAGTCCGGTCTTATAAAGGCAGAAAAAACTGTTCAGATAATGGCAGAGAAAGTAGAGACAGGTTTTAAATGTGAGCTTAAAGTGGAAGATGTCAGACTGTGGTCCACATGGGATCATGGTTATCCCTGGATGTATCAGGCAGAACTTACGTTAAGCAGGGGAAAAGACATACTGAGCAGCAGAACAACGAATTTTGCTTTTCGGGACATTCAGATTGAGCGTAATGAAAAAATAACAAGATTCTGGCTTAATAACAGGAAACTGTATATAAGAGGAACCTCTTATTTTCCGGATTGTTATATTTCTGCAATGACAAAGGAACGGTACCTGAGAGATCTTCTTAATGTAAAGGCGGCAGGTTTTAATCTGGTACGAGTACATGTCCACACAGAGCAGGAAGTTTTTTATGATCTGTGTGACGAGCTGGGAATTGCAGTTTTTCAGGATTCGGAGTACAACTGGACGCATCCTTCAACAGATGAATGGGCGCAGAGATTTGCAGATGTTTACAGAGAAAATGTGAAACTTCTGAAGCATCATCCGTCTCTGATCTGCTGGATCATTATGAATGAACCGGGATGTATTGATCCGGATGGAAATGTGAGAAGGAGATTTATGGAGGAAAATCCGGGACCTGCTTTGTACAGGGAAGTACAGAAGATGGATCCGGGCAGACCGATCATCAAGGGTTCTTTCTGCGAAGACGATCTGCTTAGCGGGGACAGCCATAATTATCTGGGTTCTTTATGCGGTGGAGAATATGCAGATATTTATGAGCAGACAGAAAAGCTGAATACAGAGTACGGATTTGATGCACCGGGCAGCAGTGAAAATCTGAAAACTGTTCCGGCGGTATATCATCGTCTGGAAAAACTGGTGGATGATATCCCGAAGATCCAGGAATATCAGTATAAGCTTCTGAAATATTATACAGAGCATTACAGGATCCAGAAATATGAACCTTGCTCAGGATATGTACAGTTTATGTTTATCGACCTGTGTCCTCAGAGCTTCTACGGTTTATATGACTGGTGGGGAATTCCCAAAAAGGGTCTTCAGGCTATACTGGAAAGCAACGCACCAGTGGGTGTTTTTGCAAAGCACAAAGATCATCTGGACAGTCTGTATATTGTAAATGATACAGATGGAGCTCTGGGAGAGTGTGAACTTACATGGATCATTACAGAAACATTGAACGGAGAACTGGTGGAAAAGGGAAGTGTTAAAGCAGAAGTTCCGGCAGACAGCCGTGTCATGGTAAAAACCTTTGAGAAAGAATACGGAAAAGGCAAGAAGTGGAACCTTACACTAATTCTTTCTGATAATAGCGGTAAATGTATGGCAAAGAATACCTATCAGGATATCTGTACTTTGCTTTCAAGAGTTGATGGGCATCCGGACCGTATGAGCCATGAGTTTGGAATGAGACTCTACTGGGCCTGAGATATCCGTAGCTCACAGCCACTTTCATCCTTTCCTTGTGTCGAAAATCACAACATGCTATACTTGATATAAAGAAAGATTTTCGGCGTGGAAGGAGCGAGAGTATATGCGTTTACAGAAAGTGCAGGAAGCACTGAATACCAAGAAGATCCCATTTGAGTATACGGAAGAGGATGGCTGCGGAAGCATTGATTTTATGTTCCGCGGGCTGAAGTTCCACGTATGGGAGTATGAGGACAGTGTATGGGGTGCTGAGACCAATGTGTTTGCAGCCGGAAGAAGTGAGGATGTGGAAGGTGATTACGAAGAGATCATCTCTAGGGAAATCCTGTCCTGGCCGGATATGATCACACCTAATTAAAAAGAGCAGCAGATACTATCACAGATAAAAGTTTCACAGATCAGTCGACCTGTGAAACTTTTATTTTTTTCTGGAAATCTTTTGTATAGTGAAGCTCATAGTCTTTGGTGATGAAGACAGCCTGGACACCTTTTTTTTCTGCGAAGGCAAGACCTTTTTTCAGGCCCAGTGCAAAGCAGGTGGTGCTTAAGGCATCGCCGTCCACGGAACGGTCAGAAATGATAGTGACGGAGATCAGACCGTTATCATAAGGATATCCGGTGTGTGGATCCAGGATGTGATGATAGAGTTTTCCGTCCTGCTTAAAGCAGCGTTCGTAGATTCCCGAAGAAACAACTGAACGTCCGTTGATATCCACTACAGCAGCCGTTTCATTGCGGTCAGCAAAAGGCTTCTGAACGCCAACCTTAAATGGCTCTCCGTCAGGCCGTCCTCCAATACAGAGAACATTGCCGCCCAGATTGATGATGGCACTTTTTACGCCGCTTTTTTTCAGGTATTCACTGATGCGGTCGGCAATATAGCCTTTGGCAATAGCCCCTACGTCAAAGGCAGTGTCGGGAGAAGGAAGAGTAAGCTTCTGCCCGTTAAGCTCTACGCCATCAGAGCTGCACAGTGGCAGTGCTGTCTGGATATCATTGTCTGCCGGTACCTGGGGAGCTTCTGCGGTAAAATCCCACAGAGAGGTAAGAGGCGCAATGGCAATATCAAAAGCACCTCCGGATTCCCTGGTAAAGGCAAGTCCTTCATCCAGAAGATCTGCAAGCTGGGGGGAAATCATCCAGGTTTCCTTCTGTGAATCAGGATCTGTACTTATCTTATAAGGAAAACTGCCGGATTCCTGGCCCTGGTCTTCTCTGTGGTTCAGTCTGTACAGTTCACTGTCTTCATTGGTACGGCTGAAAACAAGCTCATATCTGTCGCAGAGAGAGAGACAGTCATCAAGGAGAGATCTGTCCCTGGAATCATAGATCTTGATATCAACAACTGTGTTCAGTTTAAAATCAGAAACACTGACAGGTTCCTGCTCATCAGTGTTGGTTTGGGTTTGTTCGCATCCGGCAAAAAGAAAACAGAAACTGATCAGCAGCGTGACAGATAAAAGCCGGGTGAAGGTCCGGTATATATATGATTTTTTTAGCATGATTCCTCCATCAGAATGAAATAATATAATAAGAAAATATATGCAAAGAATTATATCACAGGACATGGTGGCAGCAAAGGGGAATATAAATGCCCGCTTTATCTGTCCCATCTTGTAATTCCGGTTCCTGTAAGCTATAATTTCTCACAGAAGATTAAAATGCTCAAAGGAGAAGGAACTTATGATAAAAGTGATCGCCAGTGATATGGACGGAACCCTTCTTGGGGATGACCATAAGATCGCACCGGAAACTCAGGTTGCCATTAAACGTGCCTGTGATGCGGGAATCCGTTTTATGGTTGCCACCGGCCGGAATTTTCCCGGTGCCATGGAGGAGCTGAAGGGAACAGGGCTGACCTGTGATTACATCTTAAGCAGTGGAGCAGAGGTGAGAAACCCACAGAGAGAAGTAGTGAAACGTACGCCGATCCCCATTGATCTCTGCGAGGAGGTCTATGAGGAACTTAAAGAATATCCTGTATCTGTTATATTTTTTACAGACAGGTATGATTACCGGCTTGGAACTAAGAAGGAGATCGAGGAGGGTATTATCCGCCAGATAAGACTTTTCCATATGGACAAAAATGACAGCGATGAAAAGATCCGTAACTCTGCTCAGTTCCTGCAGATTGCCGGAAATACCAGAGGAATCTCAGATATCCGTTCTCTGGAAGAATGTGAGACGCCTGTGTACAAGATCTTTATTTTTGCAGGAGATGTGGACATGCTTCAGGAGATCGGGGAGAAGCTTGGACAGAATCCTGAGCTTGCGGTGGCATCTTCCTTTATCCTGAACCAGGAGGTGACGGAAGTCAGAGCCCAGAAAGGTCCTGTGTTGAAGGAATATATAGAATCTCTTGGATATACAATGGATGAGGTAATGGTGCTTGGGGACAGCTTTAATGATTATTCCATGCTGTCCATGGATTTCGGCGCCACGGTAGCCATGGGAAATTCCGTTCCCGGGATCAAAGAGGTGGCAAAATATATAACAAAGACCAACCAGGAATTTGGAGTTGCCTGGGCGATCGATCAGGCTATTGCTGCCGGAGACGGAGAATTAAAACTTCAAAAGTAAAACTCCCCCTTTTGGAAAAACACTATATATATTATAATGTAATAAGATAAAAAATCACAGATGTGGCAGGCGTATCGGCTGCGTCGGAACAAGAGAGGAAATCACAATGGAAAATGTTTATATTATGGATCATCCGCTGATCAAACACAAAATTTCAATGCTCCGTGACAAGAACACAGGAACAAATGAGTTCCGTAAACTGGTGGAGGAGATCGGCATCCTTATGGGATACGAGGCACTTCGTGATCTTCCTACAGAGGAAGTGGAAGTGGAGACACCGATCGAGACATGCAGGACACCTATGATCGCCGGTAAGAAGCTGGCTGTTATCCCGGTACTCCGTGCAGGTCTTGGAATGGTAAACAGTATCCTGACACTGGTGCCATCTGCCAAAGTGGGACATGTAGGTCTTTACAGAGATCCTGAGACACATGAGCCGCATGAGTACTACTGTAAACTTCCGGAGTCTATTGATGAGCGTATCGCGGTTATCGTTGATCCGATGCTTGCAACCGGCGGTTCCGGTGAGGCTGCCATTGATTTTGTCAAGAAACAGGGTGGAAAGAACATCAAGTTCATGTGCATCATCGCAGCTCCGGAGGGACTGAAACGTCTTCACGAGGCACATCCGGATGTACAGATCTACTGCGGTTCCCTTGACAGAGAGCTTAATGAGAACGCCTACATCTGCCCTGGACTTGGAGATGCAGGAGACAGGATTTTTGGTACGAA
>ENA-OROM01003494-OROM01003494.1-human-gut-metagenome-genome-assembly--contig:-NODE-3494-length-10048-cov-2.507755_pt1 | contig 10048 bp, 7 predicted proteins | sample MGYA00242129_ERZ509050 | MGnify/ENA primary metagenome ERZ509050 (study PRJEB26280, sample SAMEA2338701) | human gut metagenome | biome: human gut; feature: human-associated habitat; material: faeces...
CCGCCATGATACATGTAGTAGCCTAGCAGTCCAACACCGCTTCCAAGCTTTGTAAGTGACATCGCACCAACATCATTTCCAGAAACAATAGGACGTCTGTGCTTTGTCACCTGTAAGCCACCGCCAAGCTCTGCTGTAAGATATGGAAAATCATCCTGATTGAATGTAACTGTATCGTCCACATGATGATCACTTGCAATAAGTGCATCGTTTCTGATATGACTAAATACATAATTTGTGTTTGGCTCAATCTCGGTAATGCGCTGATCCCAAGGTGCTTCGCAGTAGCCGCCCATGACAGGAAGAAGTCCTCCAGTGGCAGCACCTCCCCAGCCCGTTGCCGTGCAAAGCGGCAGATCAAAACCGATCTCTCGTGCCATTGCTGTAAGTGTGCGCATATGCTGCTCACCCTTTTCTCCATTATATCCGCCAACATGACCATACTCATTTTCAATCTGCATGCCAATCACCGGGCCGCCATCCTGATACAAAAAGCCTTTTGCCTGCTCATAGACCTTCTCCCAAAGACGTCTCACATATGCAAGATATGCAGGATCATTGCTTCTTAAATCAATTTCATCCTGCTTTTTTTGCAGCCAATCCGGGAATCCTCCATTTCTTGCCTCTCCATGTACCCACGGACCAAGGCGAAGAAATACAGAAATTCCCACTTTCTTTGCTGCTTCCAAAAAATCATGAAGATTTCTATTTCCTGTAAAATCGAATTTTCCTTCCTCTTCCTCATGATGAATCCAAATGACATAAACGGATGCAATCGACAGACCGCCTGCTTTCATTTTACGAAGAGATTCCTCCCATAAATCTGCACGATAACGGCTAAAATGAATCTCGCCCATAACCGGAAACCATGGCTTTTCATCCTTCGTCAGATATTTATTTGTAAAACCATAAGTTGTGCTCATGTTTTCTTTCCTCTCTGTCTCCCATTATTCGTTTTTATATAATTCTATTTTCATCAATCTTCCTTGTACAGCAAAAATCTTCTAACCATACCATAGACTGGAGGTGCACTGATCGTAAGTCCTGCTGTGAGTGTATCTCCTTCTTCAATTGAAAAATGGATTTCGGCCTCTTGCCACTCCTTTGTCGGATGAATCACAGCCTGAAACAGCTCACTGTTTTGCGTGTCAGCGTCATTTGTTTTTTCTGCAAACAAATGAACATCTACACCAGTCGTATCAGTTCCAGCATACTGCGCCTTCAATACATATCGCCCTGGTGCCAGATTTTTCTTTTTCTGGCTGATACGAAATGTAAAGTTTTTTACACCCTCTACGCGCACTGCATTGACAGGCGGCGCCGGAAATGGATCTTCAAATTCTGGATACAGCTGTACATTTACTCCATCCTTACTGCTGCTTGTCTCCCACTGCGTCAGTCCATCATCCCAATTTGCATCTGCCAAAAGATTCTTCTCGCTCATGAGCTTCTCTACAACCTCAATCTCCTGAACTACAGGTTTTATCCACTCATCATCGAACCTATCGAACCCATCAATTGTGCCCTTTACGAAAATCGTGCCGATTTCATCAGCCTTAACTGCCCCTGCATCTTCCCATTTGACCTTGTGACTTTGAATGTTTCCATCGCGGTAAAGCACTTTTACTTCCTCTGGAAGCTGTACATTTTGGTGTACCTGTACTGTAAGCCTCTGCGGTTTGTAAATCTTTGCCGGAAGTTCTGGCTTTGCATCACCTCTTACAAATTCAAAGGAATGAATTGCCTCCATCGCCTGTCCACGCTCATCAAGTATTCCCATATTTTCTGCCCATCCGCCTTCATCGCCGCGCGGAATGCACAGTGGCTCCCAATAGTAAATTCCTCTTCCCATTTTATCAGAAAGAGATGCCATGATTGTGTTGTCCATATCAAGCACCATGCGCTGTCCCAATGGCGATGCCGCAAAGCCTGCGATCTTTTCCTGAGCTTCATCAATAAAGCCATTTTTGCTCTTTCGCCATGCATGCGCAGTCTCGGCAAGAATAATCGGCTTTTTAAAATCCTGTATCAGCTTTTTAGTTGTTTCCTTCAAATCGTTAAATGTGCCATGCCAAAATGGATAATATGACAGACCGATCACATCAAAGTCAGAAAGCCCTGCTTCAAATGCACGATCAAACCAATCTTTTAAGTAAAAATAGCGGCCGCCCTGATCAAGATGAATCATAATAAGAAGCTCTTTGCCTCCAATTTCTCTGGCCGCCCTGATTCCAGCATTCACTAAACGTACCATTGATGCATAATCCGGCAGTTCTCCATCCGGGAAAAGAAGACCGCTTCGAATCTCATTTCCAATCTGAACCATATCTGGCATTGCGTCAGCTTCCTTTAACGCGCAAAGCACCTTTTTTGTGTACGTATACACAGCTTCTTCAAGTTCTGTCCCATGAAGATTTTCCCATGCCATTGGCTTTCTCTGCTTACCTGGATCTGCCCACCAGTCTGAGTAATGAAAATCAAGCAGAAAATCAAAGCCCTCCTGTTTGATCTTTTTTGCCATCGCAATCGTCCGCTCTAAGCTGCAGTATCCACCAGACTCCGGCACATTTTCAGGTGTATGCCAGATGCGAAGACGCATTGCGTTAACACCATGTTTTTTTGCAAGCTTAAGCGGATCAGTCGGTGTGCCATCCAGATCGTATGTCTTCATTCCTTTTTCCATATACTCCTGCAAAAACGAAATATCCATTCCCTTATAATAATCAAGCATATTAAAACGTCCTTCCTGCTGACTTTCGAAGTAATATCTCATAGTCTAGCATCGTTTTTTTGTTGTAAAGTTCTCCCTTTAGGCAGTGAATCATCTGCTTTCCGATCGTAATGCCCTGCTGTCTTGCTAAAATGTTGACCGCCGTAACCGCCGGAGTAAAGCAGTCCAGCGTAGCACCATTGTAAAGGGCAGCAATTCCGATATCAAGTGGGATTCGATACCCTTCTGCCTGAAGCCTTGACATCATTCGGCTGCAAATTACATCATCTCCACATATCACGCACTCTACTTTATTACTCATAACATCATGAATTATAGTATCTAACAGCCCCATCCACTTAAAATTACGAATACACAGCTGCTGTTCCCGTGCAAGTCCATAACGGTCAATTGCCTGATAAAAACCATCAATTCGTTCATGATTAACACGATAAGTTGATTCTCCCAAAATCAACGCAAACTTTTTATAACCACAATCAATTAGCATAGATGTCATGCGGCGCGCTGCCTCATTATTATCACTATCAACTTGAATTACATTTTCATCTGCACAGCTTCCTGTCAGCCCAACTGGGATACCTTGCTTTATCAGATATTCCAGTGTCAAATCCTCATCATAGCTTCGCATTAAAATCATTCCATCTACTTTTTGATCCTCTACAAGCTGCTTTGCTCCTGAATAATCTGTCGCTGTTCCTGTTGTGATAATCACATTATAATTTTCTGATGCAGCCGCTTCGCTGATTCCAAGAAGACATTCCTGAAAAAAGGGAATACTAGTCGTATACGCATCTGCCGGGATCACAACGCCAATATTCCCTGTTTTCGCCATTTTTCTCTCTTCCTTCGCCTTCTTTTCTTCATATTGATTAGGCAAATTATCATGTGCTGCAACATAAGCTTGAATACGTTCTATCGTAGCTTTTCCAATTCTTCCTTTTCCTGACAATGCTCTGGATACAGTACTCTTTGATACACCAAGTTCATTTGCAATCTCTTCTATTGTCACTTTTCTGCCTCCTTTCCCGTTTTGTAAATCGTTCAATAAAATAAAGCGGAAAGGGCTGTTAGCTTTGCAGTCCTTTCCGCCTAAATCGCTGTCAGATTACTCTGCCTTTGCTGCGATAAATTCTTCCTTCTGTCTCTCTAACTCATCAAGCACATCCTGAATACCAGCGCTCTCAAGTGCTGCTCTAAACTGCTCAATTGTTGCATCTACATCATCTACAAGACCGTTGACTAACGGATTATAGTAGGTCTCGATATTTGCCTCTACTGCTGCCACCTGAGAAGCTACATTAGTGTTATCAAATGTGAAGCCTTCCAGAACGTGAGCTGGCTTAATGTTTGCTTCCCACTCAGCCTTCATCTCATCATACTTGTCATCCAGTGCAGTTCTATCTTCAATATACTCAGTTCTTGTAAGATCTGCATTGTTCCAACCCCAGTTACAGTTGCTGCTTACGCCATAGCCAGACTCGTCAATTACCTTATACTGATCATCACCAACTGCCTCCCAGTGCTTGCCCTCAATACCAAGCATTGCCAGATCATAAACCTCTGGGTTGGTGTAGAACTCATTAAGAACCATGAGTGCTCTTTCCTTCTTTTTGCTTGCTGCATTGATCGCAACACCGTTGTTGATGTACGGCTGTACCTTCTTTGGCAGATCAGAAACAGGATCAACAAGTGTTACGTTCCAGTCTGGGTTCTCCTTATTTGCCTGCTTTGCGTAGGTCAGGCAGCTTCCTAAGTTCCATACCATAGATGCAGTTCTTCCTGTTAACAGATCAGTCTGTCTTTCATCACTAGAATTTAATACATCAGATGACCATGCACCCATATCTGCTAACTATTTCATCTGCTTGCAGTAATCAGCAAATCCATCCCAGTCAAGGATATAATACAGATCAGTATCCTCTGGATCTTGTGTATTGTAAAGAACAAGCTCACCTCCCTTTGGAGCACCTCCTAAAGTGGAAAGTCCCTTCTCCTGGAAATACTGATACCATGGTCCTCCCTGGCTTGCATACATGCCATTCTCAGCACAAGCCTTGTAGAATGTCATTAAGCTGTCCCAATCCTTGATCTCATCAATGCCATACTCTTCCATCAAGTCGCCACGAACTGCCAGAACATCCTGTCCAAACTCGTTTGAATAATTTGGGACCATATAAACTTTGCCGTCAATTTTTGCCTGATCCCATGCCATTTCTGGAACAACATCCCAAATGCCAGGTGCATAAGTCTGAATATCTTCCTCTGTAAGCTCAGAAAATCCGCCAAGTGCAACAGTCTGCTCATAGTGACCCCAGCTTGAAGCTGTAAAGATTAAATCAAAATCCTCTCCGCCTGAGAATAACAGAGAATACTTAGTATCATGCTCGCCCCAGGATAAGAAATCAACTGATAAAGTACAGTTTAACTTTTCCTCAAGAATCTCATTGATCTTTCCATATACCTCATCAAAATCTGGTGTTCTATCACCAATCAGGTACATCTTTAATTCCATTGGCTCGGATGTATCTACATCAGATGCCCAGATATTGGTGGACTCTTCCTCTGCTGCTGCCGGAACTGCCATTCCAGCCATCATTCCAACTGCCATAGCTGCGCTTAACAGCTTCGCTGCGTTTCTCTTTGCTCTTCTCATAATAAGCCTCCTTAATTTTGTTTGATTTTATTTGATATTGTTTGGTTTTACTTTTTTATAAACTTCATCATCCCTTTACTGCGCCAATTGTAATACCCTGTACAAAATATCTCTGTACAAGCGGATATGCCAAAACGATTGGTCCTGTAACAACGATAGTCAGTGCCATCTTTAATGTCTGTGTTGGCAGAGATACGGCACTTACAACGTCACCACTGACGTTTCCGTTTGCCAAAAGCTTTTTATAAGCCTCAATTCCGTTTATCTTCTGATATAAGAAATATTGAAGCGGATACATCTCTTCTTTCTTAATATAAAGCATTGCATTGTACCAATCGTTCCAATATGCCAGTGCAATGAAAAGTCCAACTGTCGCTAATGCCGGCTTAATAAGTGGCATTACAATCTGGAATAACGTGCGGTATTCACTGCACCCATCAATCTTTGCTGCATCAATCAAAGACTCTGGAAGAGCCATAATATAACTCTTCATAATGAGCAAATTATAAACAGAGAACATAAGCGGCAATAGCAGTGCCAGATAATTGTCCCTTAATCCGAGAGTGTTGGTCATCAAAATGTAATATGGTACCAAACCACCAGAGAATAATGTTGTAAAGTAGAAGAAGAATGAAAACTTGTTTCTCCACTCAAAATCTTTTCTTGCCAGTGCATATGCAGTCATTGTTTGAAGCAAAAGACCTACAACAGTACCAACAGCAGTCAGACCGATTGTGGTTGCATATGCTCTGAAAACGACTGATGGATCACGAAACACCGTCTTATATGCCTCTAAGGAAAAATCCTGCGGCAGAAGGCTGAAGCCGTTTTTGTTGATCGCTGCCTCCGAGGAAAAGGATCCTGAAACAATCATGATAAATGGAATCAGACACAGGATTGCCACAATACCCGTAAAGGTGTATGCTACAATATTAAGTGAAAGGATATCCTTGCCATGTTTAATCTTGCTGGCTTTTGTTTTTGAACTCATTGTACGCATCCCCCTTTAGAATAATGTGTAATCCTTGTCGTACTTACTTACAAGCCAGTTTACAAGCACGATAGTGATAAAGCAGAGTACCGACTGATATAAACCAATTGCGGCTGACATACCGAAATCCTGACTGCTGATCAATGCACGGAAGGTCAGCGTATCAATAACGTCTGTCTTGTTGTACAAAAGACCATTGTTTCCTACTAAATTGTAGAATAAATCGAAGTTGCCCTTGAAGATACCGCCTACAGAAAGCAAAAGCAGAATGATGGTGGTAGGCATGATCATCGGAATGGTGATCTTGCGGATTCTCTGCCATACGTTTGCACCGTCGATTGCAGCTGCCTCATAAACTGATGTATCAATTCCCATAATTGCTGCCAGATACATAACTGATCCATATCCAATGTTCTTCCATACATTAAAGAATACGAGGATAAATGGCCAATACTCAGGCTTTGTATAGAAGGAAATCTTCTTGCCTCCAGCAGAGGTAATCATACGATTCATAAATCCATAGTCGGAACTAAAAATGTTGAATGCCATAACGCCTACGATAACCCATGAAATGAAATATGGAAGGAACATAAGCGACTGAGTTATCTTGCGGTAATGCTTGTTGTGAATCTCCGTTAAGAAAATTGCGACTGCGATCTGCATGATTGTATTTACAGCAATAAAAACAATATTATACAATACCGTATTTTTTGTTACCAACAGTGCCTGACCAGATTTAAAAAAGAAATCGAAATTTTTAAATCCGTTCCATGCACTTCCCCAAATACCACCAGCATATGTGTACTTCTTAAATGCCAAAACGATACCAGTCATTGGATAATACGCAAAAATCAATGTATAGATTACTGCAGGTGCTAGCATAATCAGAAACTGACGATATCGGTACACTTTTTTGAAGAAGGCCTTAGGACCTCTTGGCTTTTTCACCACTTCATTACTCATTGCTTTCCATCCTTTCTGTTGCGCATTTTTGTTGCGCTTTTCTTCCATTTTGTATTGGCGTTTTTTACCAATGTTTTATGATGGTTCTATTATACTTTTTAACTTTTCAACCGTCAATTTTCATCATGCATAAGTTATCTAATATATTTCATGCTTTTTTCACAATCTTTTAATGCAATATTGCGCAATTTTATTTTTTCTATGTTGCGCACTCTTCTTGCATTTATTATTTTCTTAACACTCTTGCACAAAAATTTATTTTTCGATATACTATTTGAACACAGCAGTAAAGCAGATTGCAGCTGTCCGCTTTACATAGTTTTTGAATATTTCTTATTTAGAAAGGAGTTTTTCATGAGCCGTAAGAAAAAATATGCGTCTGTCATAATCCCCGCTGTCTCACTTTTTCTTTTACTGTTTCTCTTTTTGCTCAGCGGTCTAATCTCTCTCGGGCAGCAACTATCTTCTGTCAGTCCCATTCTTGCCTGGCTGTACGGACTAATTGTTCTTGCCTGTTTGGGTGCAGGTATTATATGGCCTATTGTAAGTGTTTGGAGGCGCCCCATCTTTTCTATGTATATGCTTCGCTACCGTGATGGACGTGCCCGCTTCTACTGGTGCCGCAAGCTTACCGATAACTTAAAGAAAAACACAGAGCTTACAAATGAAGAAACTGCGCAGCTTGAGGATTTCTTAAAACAAGGCAATCAGGCCGATGATCTTTTGATTGAATTTTTTACAGAAAAGTTCTCTCCTGTCATAGACAGCGAGATCAAAAGTGCTGCAAAGACAGCTTTTGTTACAACAGCAATCTCTCAGACAGCTTTTTACGATATGTTTTCTATGCTTTCTGTCAATCTCCACCTGATACGCACCATAGTAGAATCCTGCGGCTATCGCCCAAGCGGTGCATCACTCCTTGGACTCTATGTGCGCATCTTAAAGGCAACATTTTTAGCAGGCGGTCTTGAGGAGATGGATCTTGAAGAATTGCTTCCACTTGTAACTGGAAACGCTGCCATGAAGCTTCCCGGCCTTGTCTTTGCCTCTGCCGCACAAGGTACCGTCAATGCATTTATGACAATCCGTGTTGGTATTTTAACAAAAAAATATCTTTTCAGTGCTGATGGACCAATTGAAATGCCGCAGGCACGAAAAGACTCCTATAAGGAAGCAATTGATTTTCTAAAAAAATGCGAATTACATAAAGATGTGATTGCAATGGCTAAAAAAACAGCGCAAGGCGCAAAAGAAGCCGCTGCTGCATCTGTAAAAAAAGTATTTAAAAATACAAAAACCTCGCCGCTTACATAAAGCGGCGGGGGTTTTTTTGTTTTTGACCCCTTTGATACCAGATTGCTACGTGCTTTTTGACCTTTTGACCCTGGTATCATCATAATTTCACTTTTCTGCAAATCTCAAGGATTCCCTTGATATAAATCACAAGTGCCATCTCAACACGTTTTAGCGAAATGGCCTCATCCGGCTGATGATAGTCACCATGTCCTTTTAAGAAAAGTCCCTCTGGAGCTGGCGGAAGCGGCATACCTGTTCCGCACGCGAAGGCTCTTGGAAGCTTTCTTGCATAAGTTCCTCCGCTCATCACAAATGGCTTTGCCTTATTTTTCGTCAAGCGATTATATGTGTCCGTCATAATTGTCACCGCTGGATGATTTGGATCAAAAAGTGTTGGCTTTGTATTTCTTGTTACATTAAGAGAAAATCCATTTTCATTTGCTTTCTTTTTTGCTGTCACTGCGAGATCTTCTTTGCAGCCTGCCGGGTACTTTGACAAAAAGCCAAATACCAGGTGACCATCCCGAATCCATCCCTGTGTCACAGTTAATATAGTCGGTCCTGAAATTTCATCCTCAAAAAATACACCAAGCGGTGTTCCATTACCATCTTTATTAATCGAAATAATCCATGACAACACTTTGCAGTCATTCTCTGAGGCGAGTTCATATCGACAAATCGCTTCACATAGAATCGTCAATGCATTGCTTCCGGATTTTGGCGATGCACCGTGAGCTGTTATGCCGCAAGCTGTAAGTTTCCAAGCACGCTTTCCATTTTCTGTCTGCATTTGTTCCACCGTTACAGATGATTTCCTTGATGATATAAGCTCTTTAATACGCGGTGCGTCCATAACAACAGCCTCCGCAATATTAGGAACAGAATACAAACCACAGTCACATGACAAAGAAATCAGCCTTTCACTAACGATGTCATTTGCCGTAAGCTCACCATTGAAACTTCCGCGTTCTCCACAGCATACTGGAAAACCGCTGTCTGGTACAAGAGACAGCTCTGGGCACTGATAATGAGCCACAAAATGATCAATATCAAACATTCCAACCTCTTCGCTCGTACCCATATAAGCATCAAGGCTATACGGAAGCTTGATTTTGTGTTCCTTCATATATAAAAGAACATATAGCGCCATTACTGCTGAGCTTTTATTATCCTGACAACCTCTGGCAATCATATATCCCTGCTCCACAACAGGCTCAAACGGGTCATGCTCCCAGTAGCCTCCTACTGGGACAACATCAAGATGGCTCCAGATTCCAATAGACTTTTCTCCATCTCCATATCGGATTCTACCGACACAAGAGTCAAAATTTTTTGTGTCCAGTCCATACTCCTTGCCAATCTGCAGCATCTCATCTAATACTCTGACACATTCTGGACCATATGGCGGCGTTTT
>ENA-OROM01003495-OROM01003495.1-human-gut-metagenome-genome-assembly--contig:-NODE-3495-length-10048-cov-2.445412_pt1 | contig 10048 bp, 9 predicted proteins | sample MGYA00242129_ERZ509050 | MGnify/ENA primary metagenome ERZ509050 (study PRJEB26280, sample SAMEA2338701) | human gut metagenome | biome: human gut; feature: human-associated habitat; material: faeces...
ACCCACATTACCGGTAGACCCATAAGATGCTCTTACTTTTAAACGGCTAATTAGCCAATGTCCTTTCAAAAAATCATAATTATGAACATTCAATCCTACTCCAACCGACCAGAATGGAGCAAATTGTTTGTCCCGGCCAAAATCAGAACTCCCATCCAAACGGAAAGAACCATCAAACAAATAAATATCATTATAAGCATAATTCACGGATGCCAAAAAACCTATTTTCCGAGTCTTTGATTCTGAAACATTCACCGGATTTGCCTGAGTTGCTGCAAATTGAGGTTCATGCATATTACCCAATTGAAAACCGTTTAAAATGTATGATAATGATTCCGACTCACTTTCAGAAACCTCTCCACCGGCAGTAGCATTAATAAAATGGTTACCAAAAACATGATTATAATAAAACATGGCTTTCCCGTTCCAACTCCAATTATTATTTTCCTGACGATTCAATTCTCCTTTCTTATCAGCAGAAGTCACATCATAAATAGGATCTGCGGGATCCGTAAAATTATCTGTACGTCCATCTGTTCTACGGAGTCCCAATTGTCCCTTAAACATTAACCCTTCCATAATATGAATATTCAATTGGAAATTATTCGTTAAATCTCGATTTTTCATTTTGCCATAGAACGTTGATAGATTAGCCACCTTCCATAAAGGATTCACTTTCGAGGTCGTCGTACCAGTCGTTTCTTTTAGCAAACGCCCATTTTCATCATAAATTTCAGCGTAAGGTTGTGCTTCAGCATATTGTGTATACTGTCCATAAGGAGAATCTTCTGATTCTGTAACCGTATAAGTAATGTTATTCAATAATTGTAACCAACTCCCCGCACGATAATCCAATGTTAAACCTCCCCCATAAATATGACGAAATGAACCTTTCATCACACCATTTTTACTCGCATTATAATTCAAATCTATTCCATATCTGATACTCTCCTCACCCCCAGACACATTCAAACTATGCATATGACCAAAAGCGTTTCGTAATGGCTGTGACATCCAATCTGTATTCACCCCACGCAAAATAGCATTTTGCTTCTTATAATAATCTGCCAAAAGTGCAATTTGCTGTTCCGGATCATCTGAAGAATATAAACCGCTTAAACGCTCTACTTCCAACTTTTCCGCAGCATTACAAAGATTGTAGTCCGACAAATCCGGAAAATCTACGTTCCCAGAAAAGTTATAATAAATTTGCATCTCCCCAGCCTTTGGAGCGACCGTCGTAACAACAACAACACCATTGGCTGCCTGTGAACCATACATGGCTGTTGCTGCAGCATCTTTTAAAATCGTGATTGCTTCAATTCGATTCACATCCAAATCATAAATCTTCTGCACATCAACCTCAAAACCATCCAAAATAAACACGGGTAAATTAGGATTATTTTCCAGAGTCGTGCGCTGAGTTCTTTTCTGTTGTTCGACATCCAACCCTTTAGCCTGCCCGATAGAAGTCTCTCCCCGGATATTAAACTCTGGTAAAGCATTGGGATCTGATCCCCACAATTTATTATCCTTAATCCTGAAAGAAGGGTCAAACGTCTGTAACGCCGCAATCACATTCTTTGAGTTTACTTTCATCAATTGCTCTTTTGTCACAGTTGTTGCTTTACCAGTAAAACTCTCTTTACGAATATTAGAATACCCAGTCACGACCACTTCATCCATTTTCTTTTGATCTTCCACCATTACCACATTGACGGTATCCTGTCCGATATACTTAATCTCTTCTGTCCGCATTCCAACAAACGAGAAAACTAACACGAAATTAGTATCACGCATGACAGGCAAAGTCATGCCGTACTGTCCTTCACGATTAGTCGCTGTACCTAAACTCGTCCCTTTTACCATAACTGTTACCCCTGGTAAAGGCACCCTTCCCTTATCTGTCACCTTACCGACAATTCTAATTTCCTTTTTCTTTTCGTCATTCAGAGGTTTTAACACGATCACCTCATTTTGAAAAACATACGTCAAGCCGGTTCCTTTCAAACAGTCACTCAGAATCTTTTCCACCGTTGAGGCTTTTGCCTCAACATTCACTTTTCCCACCTTATCCAAATCTTCCTCGTGATACATGAAAACAAACGTGGTTTGTCGCTGAATCGCCCATAAAATATCCTTCAAATAGGCATTCTTCATAGAGATTGTAACCTGTTGCTCGTTCTGGGAATAAACCGTTCCATGCGTGTTTATTATCCCTAGAAAAACAAATAAAAAAGTCCATTTCGACATAAGCCATAATTTTTGCAATTTCTCACGTTTGCACCTGAGAAACATTAGAAAATTTTCCATAAATTTGCTCTCCCAATTATTAGTTAATAATTATCTCAATGTTAACGAAGTAATTCCCGCAGGAAATGCTGGTACCATTTCCTGCCTTTATCTACCTCGTTTTATTTTTAGAACTTTTCCTTCTTTCGTTATTTTTATTTTACCGTTCAATTCAAAAATATTCAACAAGGGCTCTATCGTTTCGAGACGACTCATGTTAAAACCGAAATGCAAATCCTTGGCACTCTCATCCTCGTACACGACAGTCATATCATACCATCGTTCCACCACCCGCATGATCTCTTCCAAACGAACATCCCGGAACCGGAACATACCATCCTTCCAAGCTGTATAATAATTCACGTCCACTTTCCTAACTCCCACACCTCCGGATGTTTGATCTAACACCAACTGTTCATTAGGACGTAATGTTCTCGCCTCTCCAATACACTTGCCAGAGATGGAAACTGCCCCTTCAACCAATGTTGTCGTGATCACATGTTCATCAGCATACGCCGTGACATTAAATTTCGTTCCTAACACGGTGATCTCGTATGCACCCGTTTTCACGATGAAAGGCACATGCTTATCCTTCGCTACTTCGAAAAAAGCCTCTCCACACACCTCCACTTCCCGACATTTTTCAGAAAAACGTTCCGGGAAACGCACCTTCGTCATGGAATTCAGATAAACAAGCGTTCCGTCACTCAACACTAATTGATACTCCCCTCCTTTCGGCACGATCACCTCGTTATATCTCAAAGAGTCCATCGGAGCCTGATTTCCTGTACTTTTATAGGAAAGAGTTTTTCCTTCGTTATTAATGACCGTGTTTTCCCCCCGCGATATAACCCCGGATTTCTCAACCAAATCAACCACCTCCCCCGAAGGCAACACCAGCTCAGCCCGGGTTCCTCCGGGTGTGATTGCATTCAGCTCCGCCAAAGAGACAGTCTCCTCTCCCGAATGAAGGACGCCATAAACAGCAGCGCCCAAGGGGATCAACAAAACTGCCGCGTAACGTAAAAACACACGCCAGCGTATCGCTTTTTTCTCTGTTTTCTTTAATTTTTTCGAGTATCCCTGCCAACCGGAAACTTTATCAAAAGCCGTGAAATGTTTTTGTTTCGATTCCCACCCTTCCCGACTGACGATTCGGTCATACAACCGACGGTTTCGCCCTGAAGCCATTCGCCACTCATCCAATAATTGCAATTCTTCATCGGACAATTCTCCGGCCATCGATTTTGCGATCCAAGAAGCTAGCAAAAACGGGTCATCCATCAATTCCTTACTATTTTTGTCCATTCGTTCCATATAAATTTATTCGCCACGTAACTCAATATTCGTACATTATCAAGATTTAACACCATCGTATACCAAGTTTCTACGACACGTTATTTATCTTTCTACTATTACAACACGAAAAACAGAATTTATGGGGAACGAAAAATTCACTTTTTTGAAAGAGAAAAACGGAAAACAATAGAGATCAACTACTTATTTAGAAGAAAAATAAAAACCAGATAATAATATTCTCGCAAAATTTTACGCAATTTCTTGTAGGCTATCTTCTTTAGCGTATGCACGGAACTCTCAGCAATTCCCAGTTGCCCGGCAATCTCGCTATTTTTCAAGCCATCCAGAGACAATAAAATCACTTGACGGGTTTGGTGAGGTAAGGATTCCACAGCATTATAAAACATTCGATAGGCCTCTTCCTCCACCAGCGTCTCCGTGTAAAATTCAAGAGATTCAACCACGGAAAGATCCTCCCGCCTCAACTTGTTATCGCGTATATAATTCAAACAATCATTTCGCACCATGGTATAAAGGAAAGATTTCACCTTGAAATAATTATCAAACCCCTCCCGCTTGTTCCAGAATTTCACGAACCCTTCCTGAACAATATCGGCAGACAAGGCATCATCTTTCAAATAGGTGGACGCAAAAACGCACAAGGCTTGATAAAATTTATCAAACAAATTTTTAAATACTTGCTCGTCTATTCGCAACGAACTGTCGTTTTCCACGTCCATACAAATACTTTTGTTATTAAACGCAAACCTAATGAAAAATATGACAAACAGCAAACTCATGCCACAAAAAAACTTGCCCTCCGCCTCTATACCCGTTCGTTCCCGAACATAAAACAATAAAGATAATATGATTATCGTTAAGAAACTTCGAAGAGATGGATATCGCAGCCCCGGAAGCGCCGGAATAGGTGATGTATCCCTTATCCCGGGCCTTTACCGGGGATATAATGGTCAAAAATTCTATTCTTGAGCGTGAATAGCCTCGTTATAGGCCCGGTTGACGGGATATTCGAGTATGTTATTTTTGTTTTCCATCTGTTAAAATGGCGGCGATAATCGGGCGAGCATCGGGCGACAATCGGGCGATGGCGCCTAACAGCCTCCCAATAGTCGCCCTACCGCCATGTAACGGACATGAATAACCCCGGGAAAAAGGATGCTAAACACCCCTAGTTGCCAATCCATAAACAATTCACTACTTTCGCGACGAGAAGAATGACACTTATATCACAAATATGTTTATAGATACTCACTCACACATCTATGCCGAAGAGTTCGACAATGACAGGGAAGAAGTTATTCAACGGGCGTTAGCAGCCAACGTTCGACAGATTGTACTACCGGATATTGACAGCACAACCCGGCAAGCAATGTTATCACTGGCGCAAGCCCATCCGGACATGATGTACCCCACGTTGGGAGTACACCCGACTTCCGTAAACGAATCCTACAAAACGGAAATGCAACTTTTCGAGAAATTACTAGGCCAAGAAACAATACACGCAATCGGAGAGTGTGGAATTGATCTTTACTGGGATAAAACATTTTACAAGGAACAAATTATTGTCTTCGAACGACAATTAAACATCGCCCGAGAAATGGATTTGCCCGTTATCATCCATTCGAGAGACTCGCTAATGGAAATATTCACCGTGTTAAAAAGACAACACTATAACATGAAAGGTATACTCCACTGTTTCCCCGGCACGGAAGAAGATGCCCGGCGGGCAATAGACTTAGGTTTTCTACTGGGGATCGGTGGTGTCGTTACCTTCAAAAAATCATCCATGACAGAAGTCGTGGGGAGAATCGGGGCAGAACACCTTGTATTAGAAACGGATGCTCCCTATCTTACCCCCGTTCCCTACCGGGGTAAACGCAATGAAAGTAGTTATATTCCGTGTATAGCCGCTAAAATTGCTGAAATTCTAGGGATCGACACGAAAAAAGTCGAGGAAATAACAACGAATAATGCAATGAATTTATTTAATTTGCACGTCAGTAGTGCGAACTGTTCATAGAAAAGATACAGACAGGTAATTTACTGACGAAAAGTGCAGAGAGGGCTTAAAGCTTGTAATGTTTTAGTTTTTAACTTAGTGCGTATGACAAAACCCGTGTTAATTATATATACCGGAGGTACAATCGGGATGGTAAACGACCCTGAAACCGGGGCGTTATGCCCTTTCAATTTTGACCAGATCGCTTGCGAGGTTCCGGAAATCAAAGAATTTGGATTTACGATAGATAGTTACACCTTACCGGAAATCATAGATTCCTCGGATCTCCAACCACAATTGTGGAAAGACCTCTGTTCAATCATCCTGAAGAATTACGATGATTACCGGGGATTTGTTGTCCTGCATGGAACGGACACCATGGCCTACTCGGCCGCGGCCTTGAGTTTCATGTTAAATAACTTAACCAAACCCGTGATCTTTACCGGTTCCCAGCTACCCATCGGGAAAATCAGGACAGACGGGAAAGAAAACCTGATCGCGGCCATTGAAATAGCAGCCGCTTACGATCAAGAAAAGGCCATTGTCCCGGAAGTCTGCATCCTGTTCGGGGATAAACTATTCCGAGGAAACCGGACGACAAAAATAAACGCGGAAAGTTTTGATGCTTTCCAGTCATTCAACTACCCGGCATTGGCAAACATCGGGATACATATTCATTACGATTACAGTGCAATCGATTACACCCCGCGAACGGAACCCGTAAGCGCATTCTGTGACGTGGACACGAATATCGCCATATTGAAAATATTCCCGGGCATGAGACCGGAAGTGATTGACGCGGTAACAGGGATTCCCGGGTTAAAAGGAATCATACTGGAAACATACGGGTCTGGCAACGCTCCCACGAATAAAGTTTTTCTTAACAAGGTCAAGGAAGTACTATCAAAGGGAATTTTCGTGTATAACGTCACCCAATGTCAAGGCGGGAGTGTCGAGATGGGTAAGTATGAAACAAGTAGAGAGCTACTTAACGCGGGAGTCATCAGCGGTCACGACATTACCACGGAAGCTGCTGTATGCAAAATGATGTATGTACTGGGCAAATATAAAGACACTAACGAAATAAAAAAATATTTAAATAACGGCTTGAAAGGAGAAATATCCCCCAAATATATTGGATTTTAACATTTTTTTTATACCTTGGTGCCCGATTTTAACCGGTACACGGTGTAAAACAAGAACGAAACAGCTTAAACAGATATTATAGAGTTAAATTTTAATTATTAATAAACTAAAAATCAGTTAAATTGATCATGAGAAAATTATTTGCACTAATAGCAGTTTTAGGAATGCTTACTATTGGAGCATCATCTATGCTAATGGCTCAAGAGAATGAAACAACTCAAACAGAGACCACTGAAACGACAGAAACTTATCAAGAAGAAGAGGAAACGACAGATCCTACCGTGTTAGAAGACGAATCACAAATCGAAAGTACTTCTTTCCACGCTGCCTTGAAACAAAAATTCATCGAGGGAGGTGCCGCCTTCATGAGCTTCGTTATCTTGTGTTTGATCTTCGGTTTGGCTATCGCTATCGAAAGAGTTATTTACTTGAACTTGGCTTCTGTTAACACGAAAAAATTGATCGCAAGTGTAGAAGACGCCTTGAATAACGGTGGTGTTGAAGCAGCTAAAGAAGTTTGCCGTAACGCTAGAGGCCCGATCGCAAGTATCTTCTATCAAGGATTATCTCGTTATGATCAAGGTGTTGACATGGTTGAGAAATCAGTTGTATCCTACGGTTCAGTTCAAATGGGACTTTTGGAAAAAGGAATGTCTTGGATCAGTTTGTTCATCGCATTAGCCCCGATGTTGGGATTCTTGGGAACTGTAATCGGTATGATCGACGCCTTCGATAAGATCCAAGCAGCAGGTGATATCCAACCATCATTGGTGGCAGGAGGTATCAAGGTTGCATTGATCACAACTGTAGGTGGTTTGATCGTTGCCATGATCCTTCAAGTATTCTACAACTATTGTATTGCTAAAATTGACAGTATTGTTAATGACATGGAAGACGCTTCCGTAACTTTATTAGACATTCTTGTCAAATACAATCAAAAACACTAAACCATGCAGAAAATAACCAAAATATTAAATATCCTGACCATCGTAATGTTCGTCGTTACGGTTGTGTTACTGGGGTTATTTTACTTTGGGGGTGAACTTCCAAATTCACAATACTCCTACCCGGTATACACGGAACAATTGATATGGTGGTCATACATCTTATTTGTTGTTGCCATTGTTGCAGCAATGATTTTCCCGATTATCAGATTATTTACCAGACCAAAAGAAGCGATGAAGAGCTTTATAGCTCTCGCAGGGATCGTAATCCTCGTGTTAATCGCCTATTCTATGTCTGACGGAACGATCATGGAAATCCCGGGATACACAGGACCAGACAACGTTCCTGGAACCTTAAAATTCACCGATACCATACTAATTACGACTTATTTCTTGGGAATTGGTGCTATCGGTGCTATCATTGTTACGGAAATTATCAGACGCGTTAGATAATGTTTCCTGAAGAGTAAAAAAAGAGATTTATGGCAAATAAAAAAACACCAGAAATTAATGCCTCTTCCACAGCGGATATAGCATTCTTGCTGTTGACATTCTTCTTGATGTCAACGACCATGGATGTGGACTCAGGATTATTCAGACGGTTACCGCCAATGCCTCCAGAAAATCAAGTAATCGCTCCGCCTGTTGCCAAACGTAATATATTACAGGTTTTGGTAAACAAGAACGATTTGCTGGCCGTAAACGGGGAACTGATGCAAATTGAGAATCTGAAGGAGAAGGCAAAAGAGTTTATTCTAAACCCACAAAATAGAGATGACCTACCGAGCAAGGTTGTTAAAGAAATTCCTTTCTTTGGACAAGCTGAAGTTTCGAGAGGGATTATCTCTCTTCAAAGTGACCGTGGTACCTCATATAAAATGTATATTGCCGTTCAGGATGAACTGACCGCAGCATACAACGAAATCAGAGATATTAAGGCCATGGAAAAATGGGGAAAGAAATACAGCGAACTCACGGAAGAGCAAATGGATGCAGTGAGAAAACTTGTTCCCACCGCTATATCCGAGGCTGAACCTAAAAACATCGGGAAAGGAGGAAAGAGGTAATGGCTAAATTTAGAAAAGAAGGCAGTAAAGAGACTCCTGCAATTTCAACAGCGTCTCTACCGGACATCGTGTTCATGCTATTATTCTTCTTCATGGTTAGTACCACGATGCGAGAAGTTCTCGTGATGGTTGATAACGGAATGCCCGAGGCAAAGGAAGTTACCAAATTGGAGAAAAAATCTCTGGTTAGTAACATCTTTATCGGAAAACCGAAAGACCAGTACGTGGCTACTTACGGAAGTGAACCTCGTGTCCAGTTGAATGATAAGCTGGCAAACGTAAGTGAAATTAGTAGCTTCGTTGTCGCTGAACAAGAAACTCGTAAAGAGGAAGAACGGAACATGATCACGAACAACTTGAAAGTAGATCAGTTTACGAAAATGGGTATCGTAACCGACGTAAAACAAGAATTGCGTAAAGCGAATTCTTTACGTGTAAGCTACGCTACTCGTAAAAAGGTAAAATAGTTTATCTATTATACATTAAAAAAGGGAGCAAATTGCTCCCTTTTTTTAAAAATTTGATTAGCTTTGCACTCGGATAATATGGTCCCCTAGTTCAATGGATAGAATGAAGGATTCCGGTTCCTTTGATATGGGTTCGAGTCCCGTGGGGATCACCACTTTTTCACATAATCCGCTAAAACACAAAATGTTATAGCGGATTATTTTTTATGTAGCCAATATATAAGCCAAAACAACAAACTATTCTCGTTTTTCCCTACATTTGTATAGAACAACACAAGCGTAATCATGGCTAACTTGCAAATCATTCAAAATAAAATATACGAGATCAGGGGACAGAAGGTGATGTTAGATTTCGATCTGGCAGAGCTATATGGCGTTGAAACTAGGGTACTTAAACAAGCAGTCAGACGTAATTCAGCACGTTTTGAAGGAGAAGATTTCATGTTTGAACTTACCAAAGAAGAAATTTCAAGATCACAATTTGTGATCTTGAACAAAGGAAGAGGATCCAACATAAAATATGCCCCTTTTGCTTTCACAGAATTAGGAGTTGCAATGCTTAGCAGTGTTCTTAATTCACCAACTGCTATCGAGATAAATAGGGGTATCATGCGAGTCTTTGTCGCAATGCGTCAATTAATACATACCTCTCCTGTTGATAATATAGGTGAACTAAAAAACGAATTAAAGGAACTGAAAGAATACATCGAGGAGGTTTTTACCGACCAAAACGACATAAACGAAGACGCTCGGATACAACTTGAATTAATAAATCAAACCTTAGCGGAACTGCAGACAAAAGACCGAGGATTT
>ENA-OROM01003509-OROM01003509.1-human-gut-metagenome-genome-assembly--contig:-NODE-3509-length-10025-cov-4.006520_pt1 | contig 10025 bp, 7 predicted proteins | sample MGYA00242129_ERZ509050 | MGnify/ENA primary metagenome ERZ509050 (study PRJEB26280, sample SAMEA2338701) | human gut metagenome | biome: human gut; feature: human-associated habitat; material: faeces...
CAAGCGCCGCAAGATGTACAACGGCATGATCCCCTGCCAGCTGTATATGTACTACGAGGCCCCCAAGTTTGAGCACAAGGCAAAGCCGATGCCCAAGCAGGGCTTTGACGGGAAGCGTACCGTTGAGTTCAAGAAAAAGTAAACAGGAGAACAAAAAGACATGGACGGTCGGATGCGGCCTTATCTTCCGGAGCTTACCATCCGGGATTATAATATCTACCAATGGTATCTGCGGGGCGTGCAGTATCAGCTGAACACGACCTACGGGCTCTACTCGTGCAGTCTGCTGCAGCACAACGGGGTTCTGTTCGCACTGCTGTCAGACAGCCTGGCCGGGCGGGAGGCGACCTGCAAAAAGGTGCGCCTGCCCTGGACGCTCTGCTGGAGGCCGATGATGTGCCAGACCCAGGGCATCCGGCTGGCCGCGCAGGTGGAGGTGCTGCTGGGCTGGCATAAGCTGCAGGACCGCCGCTGTGACGAACTGCCCTTCAAACAGCGGGTGAAGCGTACCATCGACCGCATCCTGCTCCGCCGCGCCTACGAAAAGGCCGTGCAGGAGAACCCCGCGCTGGAACGGCTGTTTGAACAGGAGCAGGAGCAGGCGATCGTTCAGATGAACCTGAACGCCAAGAACTACACCGAGGTTGCCGAGCCTATGAGCAACATCTACGGCGCGCTCTACTCCACGCTCGCCACCGATGAGAACAGCCAGCGCAAGAGTATGCGCTATATCGGCAGCTGCATCGGGCGGGTGTTCTACCTGCTGGATAAGGCGGGCCGTGTGGCCGATGACAAGCGGGCCGAGCGGTACAATGTGTATCTGGTCAATGGTGTCGAGGACCCCGGTGCTGCACTGGAAAATGCCCGGCGGCAGTCGCTGGCTGCGGCAAACGATCTGGTGCGCGCCTACGGGATGCTGGATGTCAAGCTGAACAAGAGCCTGATCGACAATATTATGATCCTGGGCCTGCGCCATGCGGTGGAGCCGCTGGACCCGGAGAACCAGCCCGTGCGTTGGGAGCTGCCGTGAAGGCCCGCAAGAGCTGGGCGATGGCCTACTGCGGCATGGCGGCTGCCCTGAGCGTGGCCCTGATGCTGCTGGGAGCTGTGGTGCCGGTGCTGATGTTCATTGCCCCGGCGGTGGCCAGCCTACTTATCGCTACGGTCTGCGTGGAGTGCGGCAGGACCATGGCCCTGACAGCCTACGGTGCGGTGAGCCTGCTCAGCCTGCTCTTTGTGCCGGATAAGGAGGTGGCGCTGGTCTTTGTGTTCCTGCTGGGGTATTACCCGCTGGTCAAGCCCCGGTTTGAGCGCATCCGTCTGCCGCTGGTGCGGGTGCTGTGCAAGCTGCTGCTCTGCACCGGTGCCGTGCTGGCCATGTACGGGCTGGTGCTGCTGCTGGTGCCTGCGGGCAGCATTTCGCAGGAGCTGAAGACCACCGCGCTGGCGGTCTCGCTGGCCACCCTTGCCATGGGCAACGTTGCCTTTCTGCTGTATGACCGGGCGCTCCACAACCTGCTGCAGGTGTATCAGCTGGTGTGGCGGCCGAAGCTGCATAAGATGCTGGGAAAAAGATAATGGGTCAAACCCCTCAGGCGGGCTTACGCCCGCCAGCCCCCCTAATAGTGGGGCCCTTGGCATTTCGTAAAGTTTCCCTATATACACAAACTGTATTGCTCTGCCAAGGCCGCCCCTAGTAGGGGCGGTGTCATCCCGAAGGGATGACGGTGGGGTTTAATAGCAGGGCTTTGTCTAAGAGGATTCTAATTGAGAGGAGTGATGTCTACCACCAGTTGACACAAAGCGCCGGGCCACACGGGTGACAGCCGTGAGGGTGACGAGGAGAGGAATCATCGAAAGATTCGGCGGATGTTTCTCCGGCTGAGGGCTATACCAGCCGCAGAACAGGGCAAAAACCGGCAGCAATACCGGAACAGAACCCTGCAAAGAAAGCCATACAAGAACATAGACTTTGATAGAGGAAACTGACTGTGCAGCAGCGCATTTCGGCGCGCCGCAGTCGGTCTGGAGGTATTTTGTATGTGTGGCATTGTAGGTTATGTCGGGATGCGCAGCGCCCAGCAGGTGCTGCTGGACGGTTTGGAAAAGCTGGAGTACCGCGGGTACGATTCTGCCGGTGTGGCGCTTACCCAGCGGGACGGCATCCGCGTGGTCAAAAGCAAGGGGCGGCTCTCCACCCTGCGCAGCAAACTGGAAGAGCTGGCGCTGCCCCAGAGCGGCTGCGGCATCGGTCATACCCGCTGGGCGACCCACGGCGAGCCCAGCGATGTGAACAGCCACCCGCACTCCACGCCCCGGGTCAGCATCGTGCACAACGGCATTATTGAAAACTACGGCGCTTTGAAGGAGCGCCTTGTCGCCAAAGGCTACACCTTTACCAGCGAGACCGACACCGAGGTGCTGGTAAAGCTCATCGACAGCTGCTATCAGGGCGAGCCCTTACAGGCTTTGCAGGCAGCGCTTGCCAAGGTGCGGGGCAGCTACGCGCTGGCGGTTCTGTTCAAGGACTACCCGGACACCATCTTTGCGGTCAAGCGGGAAAGCCCGCTCATCGTGGGCTGGGGCGAGGGCGAAAACTTTGTGGCATCGGATATCCCGGCGCTGCTCAAGTACACCCGCAGCTACAGCGTGCTGGAAGAAGGGGACATGGCGGTGTGCACGGCACAGGGCATCCGCTTCTATAACGAGTTCGGCGAGGCGGTGGAGCGCACAAAGCTGACCGCAGACTGGGACATGGAAGCAGCCGAAAAGGGCGGCTACCCCCACTTTATGCTCAAGGAGATCAACGAGGAGCCCGCCGCCATCACGGCAACGGTCAGCCCCCGGGTGGAGAACGGTCTGCCGGAGCTGCGCATCCCGGAACTGACGGACGAAAAGCTGCGCAGCATCGGCACAGTGCATCTGGTGGGCTGCGGCACAGCCATGCACGCCGGTATGGTGGGCAAGACCGCCATCGAAGCGCTGGCGCGGGTGCCCGCAGAGGTGGATATCGCCAGCGAGTTCCGCTACCGCGACCCCATCCTGAAGCCGGAGGATCTGGTCATCATCATCAGCCAGTCCGGCGAGACCAGCGATACGCTGGCTGCCCTCAAGCTGGCTAAGAGCCGGGGCGTGCCGGTGCTTGCCATCGTGAACGTGGTGGGCAGCAGCATCGCCCGGGCGGCGGATTACGTCATGTACACCTACGCCGGGCCCGAGATCGCGGTGGCGTCCACCAAGGCCTATATGGTGCAGCTGTGCGTGTTGTACCTGTTTGCCCTGCGCTTGGCCTACGCGCGCGGGCAGCTGACCGAGGAAAAGACCAAATACTACACCGCCCAGCTGCTGCACGCATCCGAGGTCATCAAGCCCCGCCTTGCGGACTGCGAGCAGATCAAGTACCTTGCCAGCCGCTATGTGAACACCCAGAGCTGCTTTTTCATCGGGCGTGGGTTCGACTACGCCCTTTCGCTGGAGGGCAGCCTGAAGCTGAAGGAGATCAGCTATGTGCACTCGGATGCCTACGCGGCAGGCGAGCTGAAGCACGGCACCATCAGCCTGATCACGGACGGCGTGCCGGTCATCGCACTGGCGACCCAGAAGAACGTCTACGAAAAGACTATCTCCAACGCCAAGGAGACCCGCAGCCGCGGCGCACGGGTGCTGCTGTTCACCACCAAGGACGCGGAAGTGCCGGAGGGCGTTGCCACCGAGGTCATCCGTCTGGACGAGTACGACGACATCCTGATGCCGCTGCAGCTCATCGTGCCCTTGCAGCTGTTCGCCTACTACATGGCGGTGCTGCGCGGCTGCGACGTGGATAAGCCCCGCAACCTTGCCAAGAGCGTAACGGTGGAGTAACAGGGAAGAATAGAACACAAAACCGCCCGCTGCACGAAATGGTGTGCAGCGGGCGGCTTGTTATATGCGGGAAGAGCAGGGGCGCTTACCAGAACCAGTAGCGCTTCTTGAACGCGATGTAGACCACGGCGATCAGGATCACAACCACGCCGCCGGCGATGAAGAAGGACCAGTTGATATTGCCGAACCGCAGGTTCTGGTTGGTCAGCAGGTAGCGGCCGGCAGTGTCGGCGGTGATCACGCCGTCCTTGTAGCTGTTCAGGTACTGCCACTTGTTGCTGATGGTGTTGTACAGGTACAGGCGGGAGTAGGTGCTCACATCCAGCTCCAGCTGCACCGCGCAGGGAAGGGCACGGCCGTTGTCCAGCTCAAACTCCAGCCCCTCTTCACTCTCGGTAAAGGTGATGGCGGTGTCGATCTCGCTGGTGGTGCTCTTTACGTTTTTGCCGGAAACGTTCATGGTGTAGCCGTCGCCCACCACGCACAGGGTCTTGCCGGTGGTGCGCAGGGCGTTCAGGATCTCGCCGGTCACGATGGGCACCTCAGACTGGTTGAACACCACCTGATCCTCCGTGCTGTCCTGAATGGTCTGCACCACAGGGTCCAGCGGGATGGAGGTGTTGTCGTCCGGGGGATTGGTGCCGGCATTGCTGTTGTCGCTGCCGGAGGAAGCATCTGCCGAGCGGTTCACGATGACCGTGACCATGGCAGTGGCCTTGCCGTTGGAAATGGTAATGGAGGTAGAGCCGGTGCCCACCGCCGTGACCACGCCCGAGGGGCTGACCGTGGCAATGCTGCTGTTGCCGGACTTGAAGGTGAAGGACTGGGATGCACTGGCAGGGGTGGCTTTAGCCGTGATGGTGCGGGTGGCACCGGGCTTGAGCACGATGTAGTTGGTGCTGGGGGTGATCACCTGCCCGCTGTTGCTGGACGTAGTGCCGCTTGTGCCGGTGGAGTCTGTGGGCAGGGCAAGCACCGTAACGGTGGTGCTGGCCACCACCGAGCCGCAGGCAGCGGTAATGGTGGCAGTGCCGGGCGCTACGCCGGTCACGCGGCCAAAGCTGTTCACCGTGGCGATCTTCTCGTTAGAGGAGGTCAGGGTGACGGTGGCGTAGTTGGAAGCGGAACTGGGGCGCACCTGCAGCGAAGCCGACACCGAGTTGCCCACATAGATGGTGTTGGAGGAGAGGGAAAGGTCCATCTCGGTCACGATCATGGAGGAGTCCATGGAGACCACAATGGTGTAGGCGCAGATCTGGTTGCCGGCGGCTGCGGTAATGGTGGCAGTGCCAACGCCCACAGCCTGCACCACGCCGCTGCTGCTTACGGTCAGCACGCTGCTGTCATCGGTCAAAAAGACCACAGAGTCGGTGCTGTAACTGGGCTTGACCACGGGGGACAGCTGCTGGGAAGCGCCCAGCAGCATATTGGCAGAGTAGCTGCCGGTGGAAATGCTCTCGGCAGGGACATCCTTGGACCAGGGCAGTGAAACGCCGTTCTGCGCTTCAACAGGCAGGCCGGCGGCGGCAGCGCTCAGGGCGGTGCCGCATACCAGCACACCCAGCATCAGCACACAGGCGGCCAGTTTCTTTGCGGTTCGAATCATGTTGTTTGTACCTCTTTGGGGTGGTGTAAAAGGGGGGGCATCCTGCCGTGCTGTGCAGTCCGCTTTTAGCGGAACAGCACGCCCAGTGCCTCCATGGCATACTCAAAATAGGTGACCTGATCGTATTCCACGCGGGCGGTCACGCTCATACCGTTGGCAAGATCCACCTTGTCGCCGCTGCGGCTCACCACATAGGTGGCATCGGGCTTGATGGTCATCTTGTAGTAGGAGGTGCTGTTGCTGGAGGTCACATCACTGTCAATGGAGGTGACGGTGCCGGTCAGCGTGCCGTAGGAATACTCCGACAGGCCGGTGATGGCGATCTTGCAGGGGTCGCCTACGTGCAGCAGGGGACGGTCGTTCACCGACACCATGGCCACGATCTCCAGATCGTCGTTCTCGCTGGCAATAGTAGCCATTGCAGAGCCGGCGCTCAGCACCATGCCCTCCTTGTAGGGGGTGTCCATGTGGATCACGCCGGAGGTGGGCGCATAGATGAAGTAATCGTTGGCACCGGTGTTCAAAGAATCCATCTGCGCCTGCAGGTTGTCCACATTGACCTGTGCGCTGTTGATGCTCTGGGAGATGGACTGCATGGTGGAGTAGTATAGGGACTCCAGCTCACTCTGGTTCTGCTCCATCAAAGCCTTGATCTGGGTGTCGGAGTAGCCGGCAGCCTGATAGGTAGAAGCGTCAAAGGTCTTTTGTGCTACCTGACTTTTATAGGTCTGGTACTGGTAGTAGTAGGGCTGATCCTCAGCGCTGGTCTCGTCGAAGTAGTTGGTGTCGTCCTGAATGCACTTGAGCAGCTTGTTGTACTGATCCAGCTGCTTCTGGTAGATATCCAGCTGGCTCTGCAGGGTGTCCTTCTGCATATCCAGATCCGTGCTCTTCAGCCGGGCGATCAGGTCGCCCTCGTTCACATAGCTGCCCTCCGAGACATACAGCTCGGTAATGGAGCCGGAGTAGCTGGACATGATGTAGGTCTTGTTGGCGGCCTGCACCACACCGCTGTTCTGGCTGACATAGATGCGGTTGGTCTGGGTGCTCCAGATCACCAGAAAGATCATGAACAGCCCGGTCAGAATGACAAAGGCGTACCCGTAAGGGGGCAGCTTTTTGTCCATCATGATCCGGCGGTCCTGCAGATCCGAAAGGTTCTGAATGGTCGTTGTCATAATTATTTGGTCTCCATAAACACGTCGATCACGCCGTCGTCCTCGTCCTGATTGACGTAGATGGTGTAGCTGTTGCCGCTAAGCTTGATGTCGTTTTCAAAAGCCAGGACCTGCAGCTTGGCGGTGGCCAGCTGGTTGAAGGCCAGAGGGCCGGTAAAGTGGGCGTACAGGCAGTTCTTTACCCGCAGCACAGCGTCCATGTGGTAGCCGGGCTCCATCTGGGTGATCATCTGGGTGGCCTGCTGCATCATGTACATGACGGGCATATGGTCCGGGCCGGTGCCTTCCACGATAGCCTGCACCAGCGGGCCGATGGGCTGTGCGCCGTTGCTCTTCATAAAGTTCTGCATCTGGGTCAGGATGACCGGCAGGTTTGCCAGCTCCTCGGGCTGCACAACGCGGGAGAGAACATTGGTCAGCTTGAGGGTCTTGTTTTCAGCAACTTTGATCTCGTTCATAGTAAATTACCCCTAATCCTGTTATTTTTTCAATGTAAGCCGGAACAAAAAGGTGCCCGGAAGCGTCTGCCTCCGGGCACACCATAACGAGGCATTCTTCGGTTTCCCGCCGGGCGGGAAAAAAGCTTATGCTGCATCCGGGCAAGAGCTGCGGATGCGGTGCGGTCAGTAGGTGATGGACTCGCCGTCGTCGTCCTCTTCCACCACAGCGGCAACTGCCTGCGGAGCAGGCTCGGCTTTGCGCTTGCGGAAGATGCCCTGCTGCATATTCCACAGCTCGGCATAGCGGCCATCCTTTGCCATCAGTTCCTCATGGTTGCCGCGCTCCACGATCTTGCCGTGATCCATCACAAGGATCAGGTCGCAGTCACGGATGGTGGAAAGGCGGTGCGCCACGATCAGCATGGAGCGGTCTGCCAGCTGCTCGTAGATCATGTTGAAGATCAGCGTCTCGGTGGCAAAGTCCAGATTACTGGTGGACTCGTCCAGAATGTAAAGGTTGGAGTCCTTCAGAAAGGCACGCGCCAGTGCGATGCGCTGCTTCTCACCGCCGGACAGGCCGTTGCCGGCTTCCTCCAGATAGGTGTTGTACTGCAGGGGCAGATGACGGATAAAGTCGTGCGCATCGGCCTTCTTGGCAGCTTCCTTGACCTCGTCCATGGTGGCATCCATGCGGGAAACACGGATGTTGTCATAGATGGTCTTGCTGAACAGCTCAACGTTCTGCGGCACATAGGAAATTGCGCGGCGGACAGAATCGTTGGTGTATTCCGTCAGATTCACACCGTTGAAGTCGATCTCGCCATCCTCCGGCTCATAATACTTGAGCAGAAGTTTGGTGATGGTGGACTTGCCGCTGCCGCTGCTGCCCACCAGCGCCACCTTTTTGCCGGCGGGGATGGTAAAGCTGACATGATCCAGTGCCGGGGCACGGTTGCCGTAGCGGAAGGTGACGTCCTTGAACTCGATGTCGCCCTCCACCTTTTCCATCTCGCTCTGCTCCATACCCTCGGCAGTCTCGTTCTCAGCGGGGTAGTCCATGATCTCGGTCAGACGCTTCATGGAGATGCTGGCTTCCTGGATCTGCATCTGCAGGCCGATCAGGTTGCTCAGGGGGGAGGTAAAGTAGCTGGACAGGGTGCTGAATGCCATAAAGCCGCCCAGCGTCATCTCGCCGTTCAGCACCTGACTGATGCCCACATAGGTGGTCAGCATACTGAAGCCGGTGGAGATGAAGGAGGAGATCAGACCCTGCGTGGTGCTGATGCGGCTGGAGCGCAGGCTGATCTTCAGGCTCTTCATGTACTCGCGTTCCAGATTATCCAGCTCGGTCTGCTCGTTGGCGTTGCACTTGACGGTCTCGATGCCGCGCAGGCTCTCGATCATCTGGCTGTTCAGCGCTGCAGACTGTGCCATGCTCTCTTCGTTGATCCGCTTATAGGGCTGCTTGTACACCAGCACCAGCAGGATGCTGACCAGTGCCATGAACAGCGAGATGGAGAACAGCATGGCGTTCATGCGGAACAGGATGATGCCGGTGATGACTGCCATGGAGATATCCATCACAAGGCTCAGCGCAATGCTGGTAAAGATGGATTTGATGGTGTCAGCGTCCGAGTAACGGGTGGTGATATCACCGGTCTTGCGGGTGGCAAAGAACTTCATGGGCAGGTTGAAGATGTGCCCGAAGTAGCCCAGCATCAGCGGGATATCGATCTTGATGGACAGATGGATCAGCACCCACTGACGCACAAAGCCGATCAGCGTGCTGGTGATGCTGACCACGCTGAACACCAGGATCAGGGTGACCAAAAGGTTATTCAGCCCATAGGGCAGCACCTCGTCCATCAGGATCTTATTGAACATGGAGGACGCGATGCCCAGAATGGTGGTGATCACCGAGCTGAGGATGGCGTAGAAGAACAGCTTTTTCTGGGGCAGAAGCAGGTCGATATACCGCTTCATCATGCCGTACTTGCCGCTCTTGCCGTCCTTACCGTCCTTGCCGTCCTTGCCGTCTTTACCGTCCCTGCTGCCAAGCTTGCCGCCCTTGAACTCGGAGGTGGGGTTCAGCAGCAGCAGCACGCCGGTAAAGTTCTTGTAGAACTCGTCCAGACTGATCTTTTTCAGCTCCGTGCCGGGGTCGCCGATGATGACGTAATCCTTGCACTTATGCTTTTTGCCCTTTTTCTCTTCTTCCTTGCGGGTCTCGGCGTCCTGCAGCATATGCTTGCGGCGCGCGCCTTCGTCCTTGATGGTGGTCTTTTTGAACACCACAACAAAGTGAGCCAGACCCTGATCGGTGATCACCTGTGCAATACAGGGAAGCGAGAAGTCGCTCAGGAAGTTTTCGCGGTCCACGCGGACTGCGGCGGTGGTAAAGCCAAGTTCATTGGCGGCTTTTTGCAGGCCGACAAGGTTAGTGCCTTTCAGGTCGGTACCCATCATATCCCGCAGGCGGGTGATGGTCACTTCCTTTTTGTAGTGCAGGCACACCATGGCCAGACAGGCAGCCGCACAGTCGGTGGTATCGTGCTGCCGGACGTAGGTATAACGCATAGATGTTTCCTTTTATTCTACAGATTTATTCAAACGACACAAAGCCGCCCTGCCGCCCGTGCTTGCCGCACAGAGCCGCCGGCCTGCCTGCTGATTTGACCAACGAAAAAACTGCGCTCCTGCACGGCAGCTTTCTGACCGGGGGAGCGCCTGTCTGCGGATGCGGGAAAGCCATGCAGCTTTTCTACATCTATAAACTTATAAAAGTATACCACATCCACTAGTGTTCTTCAAGGCGATATTTTTTAAGAACCGTTAAGAATGCGTGAAAAAAAGATACAGAAAAACAAAAAAGCGATGGAAAAATATCCATCGCTTTGCTGGCGCCTCTTGCCTGACTCGAACAGGCGACACCCTGATTAA
>ENA-OROM01003510-OROM01003510.1-human-gut-metagenome-genome-assembly--contig:-NODE-3510-length-10025-cov-1.951555_pt1 | contig 10025 bp, 12 predicted proteins | sample MGYA00242129_ERZ509050 | MGnify/ENA primary metagenome ERZ509050 (study PRJEB26280, sample SAMEA2338701) | human gut metagenome | biome: human gut; feature: human-associated habitat; material: faeces...
TGACGCCTGCCGTCATCGAGCTTCTTGAGAAATACTGCAATAGGGAATGCCTCCGTAACAAATGACAGGAGAGTATTCATCGGAGTATCGCCATAAAGCTGCATACAGAGCGTTGCTAGACGGGGATATACGCCTTTTACGCCAGAAGCGTGAGTTGTCGTGAGTACCGTGTGTCCGGTTCGCGCTGCTTCCTGCGCTTCCCATGCTTCCTCGTTCTTCATTTCGGCAACGCATATACTGTCCGGATCCATTGTCAGGCACTTGGTGAGCAGGTCGCGCATGGTTACGCAGCGGCTCGGATCGTCGCTTTCGTAAGTAACAAAATGAACGACATTGTTGATTGCTTTTCCGTTATCATCATATTTCTTAAGCATAAACTCACGCACGGATTTTTCGATGGTGATGAGACGTCTGTCGTCCGGGAAGTTGCTCATTATATCAGCCATGAACGTTGTTTTTCCGGAACCTGTTGCGCCGGCATACACCTGAGAAATGCCATGTATGAACGATATAACAAGGAAGTCGTATATTTCCTCTGTACACATTTCGCTCTCAATGAACTGTTTCTTGGTTATCTTGCAGGGATTGACGATACGGATAGACACGGCAACACCGACATCTTCGCCTACAACAAGCGAATGAACGGCAGAAATACGGATATTCTTATCAAGGAATCCGGTAACAAGCGGTCGGGAAGCATCGAATACCAGCTTGTTATTATGAAGCATACGGCGCACTACATCGAGAGCGTGCTGCGGTGATGTGAAATGCTCTTCCAGCTTATATGGCTTACCCTTTGAGGGAATAATCTGTATATCGTCCCAGGCATTGATGTTGATTTCCTCAATGTTCGGATCATTCAAATAGGTGGTCAGGAACGAGTATTCCGCCATTTCGCGGTAGAGCTGGTCAGCAGCGTCCGCAAGCGTAACACCAGCAATGTAGTAGTTATTATCTTTCATATACTGCTTGATAAGCTGCTTCATGGTATCGCGCTTGTCCGACGAGTACAGTTCAAGTCCGTATGTTTTGGACATATATTCCTGTGTTGCCTGGAGGAGCTGATCGAACTTCAGCATTACTCGGGATACTTCCTTGACATTTCCGGAATCGGCGATTACCACTTCACCCTTTTTGTGCTTTGCCCTGGCTTCGGTCTTTGCAGAATCTGATTCGGTGCTTTTCTCAAGGGAAACGTGCTCGGTGTCTTCCTGGGGTTTGTCTTTTTTGAAAAGATTTTTGAAAGATAATCCCATGTTCATTCCTCCTTCATTATTATTTCCGCAAGCGATTTTATGGTCGTGTTATATGTGCGGTCATCAACGCCTTTGGTCAGCAGCGTACCCTGATTGAGATATTCCGCTGCTTTCGGGCAGTAAGGAATTGTGCCGGAAATACGTCCCATTGCGTTTTTCATGGCAGCTTCGTCCTGCTTGAAAACGCTGCTGAGTGACATCATTCGAACGAACTTACGATATGTATACTGCTCTGACTGTAATATCGGCTCCTGCGACCCGTCGAAAACCAGCCCGTTAGTGGTGAGCAGCTCAATAACCACATCAGCGGTAATTACAGCCTTTGCCGTCAGTTTGCTCTGTGAAATATCAGACGTGCAGTCAACGATGATGTCCGTGTCAGACTGCTGTCTGAGCTGCATATACAGATCGTCAATGCGCTCCTGTGATACGACTGCGTATGTATTGGCATTTTCGCGGATGTTGTAGGACAGTATTCCGACATGGTCTGTTGCCATGTAGATGTTCTTGAGAATCATATCACGATCGAAATCGACAGAGGAAAGAGCCTTGCCCAGAGAACCGGCGAACTTGCTCTCAAGAGGAGCTGCAATGGGAAGAAGCGGTTTGGTAGTGTCAGCGCCGACAAGAATAATGTTGGTTCCCTTAGCAGCCATATACCTGGCAAGGGAAAGCGCCGTGGTTGTCTTGTAGCTTCCGGAGTTTCCATATACGGCAATAATCTTATGCGCCATGAGCTGCTTCCTCACTTCCTGCAGGAGCGTTATTCTGATTTTTATTTTCGGGAATATTCATCGCCGGCTGAGCTTCCTCGGTATCAGCTTCAGATGTAGCTTCTGCTGTTTCATCAGCGCCGCCAGTAAGGAGGTCAAGCTGTGCTTTAAGGCACTTCTGCTTGTATTCTTCATCGCCGCGGCATACGAATATTGCATGAAGAGAAGTGTTTTCGCATTCTGCTAATCTCAGCGCCTGTGCTCTGTCCTGCAGAATGATAGTCAGTCGCATAGAGGGACTGATCCTCCTCGTCTTCCGCATTCGCATTAACTTCGCCGTCATTGTAAGTGTTATCGGAGCCTTTGTCCGAAGTGGTCGCAAGAACCTCTACATACTGGAGTTCCTCAAAAATCTGCGCCTTATCGTCCTCGTCAACGGAAACGATCTGGATTATGTCGCCCTGCTGGAGCTTGCCAGAAAGTCCGTTTGCAAGAGATTTGACTGTAACGGACATAGCGGTTTCGTTTGGCTTCAGCTGACGGAGCAGGCTGTCCGAAGTGTCTATTGTATCTGAGAGCTTCTTATCGTTGAAGCTGTCGCCGGCGAACATAGCAGTAACGGAATACTTGCCGATTATCTTTTTCGGGTCATTCTGCATATCTGCCGGCAGGTTCATAGAGCCTACTTCAACAGCTTCGAGCATAGAGCCGGTGATCTGAACTCCCTGCGGAATATCCTGCTTCAACCTGATGATAGTTGTTTTGCTTGCGAGAATCGTATTGAACAGCGGAGATATGCCGAAGCAAAGTCCGATTGCTGCTACGATCAGAACAATTCCGATAAGCGTGCGGTTTTTTAACATGAAATTAAAACCTCCCTAAAAATAATTGCTGCCATTCCTGCTCCAGATAAAAAGGGAGCAAGCGGCAGCAATTTGTTATTCGTGATTTTTCCCACTACAACAGCTACTGTGAGTGCAACGGCAAGTGAACAGTATCCGGTAAACGCTCCGAGAACCCAGCCGAAAGCCGCACATAGCTTTACATCTCCCATGCCAAAGCCATTGGTGAGAAAGTTGACTGCCATTAGCGGCAGAAAAAGTCCAAACAAGCCTACCATTCGTTCCACTGTTGGTGTGGTGCTTATGAACGGGCTTGCAAGAATGAGTACTACCGGGGCGAAGTTCGATATTTCGTGGCGGCGTATATCCTGACGGGATATTCCGAAAAGATAAATTGCCACCAGCGAAAAAACAGTCACTTGATATCCCACGGCGCAGTGTAGATGTACTTGTATTGCTTCTGGGACTTGTGGAAATGTATTATATCAGATATCTGACCAACAACAGATATCCGAGTATACGGATCCTTGCGTACAGCCATCATGGTGCCAGCCGCGCCAATCATCAGCGCAACTGTCAGTGCAAGAAGCTGCCCGGTAAAAATAAGCAGCAGCGCTCCAATTATTCCTGAGCCGAGTATTCCGGCAAAGAACTGTCGCAGCTCTCTGCCGCCGAAACCCGGAAAATATTCCTGGTCAATGGAAAGACCATACGGAATATACAGCTTATCCTCGTCCATGTGTGCCTCCTTAGTAACCGTTTCCGAGATATGATGTCAGAATTTCTTTTATCGGGAATATCAGCTGCGCAATTATCAGCATTACCACTGAATTTTTGATACGTTTTTTGTACCTGGCAGCTTCGTCTTCCTCATGCATGAGCTTGATAGCACAAAAGATGATTCTCATAATCAGTCCGGCTGAAATGATCCCCTGCATACACAGGCTCAATGTGTTTAATGTGTCCATAACTCACCGCCTACTTGGTAAAGACACTCTTTGCAAGCGAAGCAACGTGCACGGTCTGGAATACTGTATTGCCAATGTGTCCATCGCCGCCGGTGGGGACAAGGAATTCTCTGAGTATCTTGGGCATAGATATGGCAGCAATCATGCAGGCGATACCCCAGAATATGTTCAGTCCCGTAATCATGGTAGAATTAAGCATTAGGGAAAGACCGATTTTACAGAGCATGATCTGCACTATGGTTGTCGCGAATGCCTTTACGAACTGATTGATATATGCCCGGAAAACTCCTTTGTCGTTGTCAAGCAGTCCCACGCAGGCAAGCGGTACGCCAATGCGCATGACCATCATCTCAACCCCACGCGCCATGAATGACAAAAGCAATATCAGGTAGCATATAATGAATATCAGTCCGCATATTGCAGGAACTATTCCCAGACTGGTTATGGAATTGACCCATTCAACGGTCGGATTGCAGTTTGAATTTATTCGTTCAATGATGGTATTCGTAATATCGCGGAATATATCGACAAATAATCCGTAGAGCCATTGGAATATCAGCGCAGTTCCTACCGCCCGGACAAAATTAGTCAGCAGCAAAAACGGATCCGCGTCAGGATCACCGTCAGTCCAGAGAACATAGATGTCAAAGGCTTTCTTCAAGAATTTGAGGATTATAAGGCTTATTCCCACACCATATGATATGGGCATTATAAGTCCAAAAAACTCCACTCCTGTTATCGTCTGCATTGTAATTCCACTATTGAATACGACATCATACAGACCTACAAGCATTTCCGACGAGAAAAAAAGCGACACAATTCCTGATAGAATTGCTCCGATAAGAATGATGAGTATAAAAGTCATTTATGTACCTTTCTCATCTGAAATAGGGGCGCATTACTGCGCCCCTATCAACGATGAATGCCGATGTATTAAGCAGCATCGAACAGGCTGTTGACCTCGGTGTTTACTCTGGGCATGATCACTGTGTTGAACAGTGCGACCAGTCCTGCAAGGAGCAGTCCGCCGATTACAACGGCGATGATGATCTTGACAGCAGTATCAACATATCCCTCGCCGGTTGTGTCCAGCACTCTTGCCTTGAGCATAAGTCCCTTTTCCCTTGCAGCTTCCTTTGCCTGGAATGCCTTGAAAATGAGCTTGTTTCTGATTGCCTTCATGTTAGAAATCCTCCTGTAAATTAAAATCTTTCGTTCACGTCGTCTTCTTCATAATCCTCAGCTGACGTGTTGGCTTCGGACTGTGTATCGTCATGCGCCGCATTGGTCTGAAGCTCTTTCAGACGTTCTTTGTAAGCGCCAATGACCGCCTCTGATATTGCTGTTCTAAGCTCTGCGGTAAGCGGAAAAGCAATATCGTAATACTTGGTGTTTCCCTTATCGTCAACACCTTTCTGCTGGGGCATATTCACAAACATACCCTTTGAGCCGTTCATAAGGCTGAGATTGCGAACGACAAAGGCTCCGTCAATGGTAATGCTTGCAGTCGCAAGTCGATTACCATTGCTCGATAAAATGCGTATGCTCCTGGGTTCGCATGAAATATTCATGGTGTTTCCTCCGTAAGAAGTTTTGCTGAAAGGAATTACCAAAGCTAGGGTGGAAATCCCGATGTGTAATCTGTGGTCATGTTACCTCTCCTTACTGGTAATAGCTTACGAGTACCTTGATGAGAGCCGAAGCCACTACAGCAACTACTATGGAAACGACAGCAACAACAATGCGCTGCTTCCATTTTTTCTGATCCATTTCATCTGCTGCACCATGACGCACAGCAAAATAGATCACGCAAGCTGTACCAGCAATCGGAGCGACTACCAGTAGCACATTGGAGAGATCATCAAGCAGCGCCTTTGTACCAGTCACTGCTTTAGATGAAGCAAGGTCGCCGCCTTCTGCATTGGCTGTTATAGCCAGCATAGCAGATGTCGCCATTGCCATGATCATTGAGATGAACCTTTTGAGCTTTTTCATTTATTTCACCCCTTTCTGAAGTATGGTGGTTTGTTATGTAAACCAGGTTCGGAAAATCTTGGCGAGGCAGCCTGCACGGGAGCAGCTGTCTGCAAGATTTCCTCCCAGGGTTTCCAAAGTATTTGTTCGGTGAACGCTGTGCCACGTTCCGGACGAAGTTTTTCATCAAGATCGATGAGCTTGGTGTTGTGCGCTTTATCGCCCATGCCCAGCATGATATTGAACATCCATTGTGAAATGTCCGGTGACTTCATGACCACCGGCTTATAAAATGATGTAACTATCTGATAAGGTCGCTGAATTAATGCAACCTCATCAGGGAAAAGCAGGCTGCGTTCAGAAAGCTGTATGTTGGTAGAGCTTGACGGTGCAGCATATTTCTGAGTCGTTCCGCCCAGAGAATAGGTCGATGTGGTGTATTTGCCCAGTCTGTCGGATATTTCCTTGTTCGTTGAGTTATCCTGCGAATGCAGATAGATCCAGAAATGACAGTTGGACTGAATGATCTTTGCAACCTCTTGTCCGTATTTGTCTATAAGCTGATTGAAATCCTGAATGAACAGGTTCCAGCGTATTCCATAGCCACCGCCTACGGTCATTTTTGACTGGATATCCGGAATAGCAATAAAGTTGCCGAACTCATCAAGTATGAAATTCACACGGTTGGGAAGTCGGTTTCCTCGCGTTTTCGCATAGGTTACAAGCTGTTCATACTGCTGTGCCACAAGAAGCGACACAATAGGATAATAGGTGGTTTTCTGGTCAGGAAGCAAATAAAAAAGAGCCTGCTTGGGTTTAGCCCCCATATCCTCAAGGGAAAACTCAGACTCCTTAGTTACGTTATACATATCGTTAGTTATGTACAGTCGCAGCGTGGTCAGCGCCGATGTAAAGAACGATCCGCCCATTTTGTCCGGAGCTATCTTGGCAATTGCCATAAGGCTTTTTGCCGGGTGACTGTCCGGGAGCTTGTTCATATATGCGTCAATCGGCATGACCTTATTTACGGTCTTGCACATATTAGCGATGAAGTTATATACGTTCGTGAGGTTTTGGAATTCGGGGTGGTCCTTATTATCATAAACCACGCACATTACTGCGGCGGCAATGACGGCACACTCGCCGTTGGTCCAGATTGGTTCGGTATGGTCATTCTTCTCTACAAGAAATGTCACGAAATCCCACATAGATCTCTGTGCAGCGTCAAGATTACCTTTATTCACATCATCGATGATTACCTGAAGCGGATTATAGTGACTAGATTTTTGTGGGGAATTGAAATCAACTACACGAACGGTATATCCCAGGCTTTCCAGGTAACAGTGCGTGTAATGATATAACTCGCCTTTTGGATCGTTTACAACAATACCTTCGCCGGCTAAAGCTATGGTGCATATTGATTGCAATACAAGACAGCGTGATTTACCGCTGCGCGTCGCGCCGATTGTCAGCGTATGTATATCATCGGTAATGCACGGCAAGCATTCGGTATCCCCGGACATTTCCCTTGCAAGAACAATTCCGCCGCTTTTGCACAGTGTCTTGTCCAATTTCGGTGGGGTATATTCTTCGCCATTTTCAATAGCCTCATATCGTTCCTTGCCTAAAGCCACCAGTTTTGAAACGAGGGGATTCATAGGGGATATCTTGATATAATCAAATACCTCCTTTTTTTCTTTTTCGGACATGAACCATGTAGTGCCGTGCTGTCCCTGACCATACGGGACAGGGATGGAAAGGTTATCTGTCACGGCGTATGTGTCTGCCTGGTATGTACGTTTTGCACAGACAAAATACACAATGCATATCAACACCACAAGTGCTTCAAGCAGGAGGAACAACTGACCAAGTTTATCCTGCGTGAAGATATTCCCGATGAGCGCACCCGGATCCGTAAGTTGTGTGGTCAGCCTGCCGTACACTATCATATCATTAAGAGCGTTAGAAAACAGAATCGATATGATGGTACCGGACACGAAAAGAAAAATGCATACAGGAATTCGGTACTTTATGCTGTTGTTTTTCAATACGTCACACTCCTTACAGCCTTATTCCCTTGAATGTATATATTGATAACGCATCAACATTCCACTCATAAAGAACATCGCCGCCGTACATTAAACTGTAACCGGCGGCGGGATAGTATTCGGTCTGGCAGGTGCTCAGGCACAATGCCAGGATCAGTAACACCAGCAGTATTTTTTCTTTCATAGGCTCAGCCCGTCATCTGGTGCAAGCCCCTCGTCCTCAATGCGATTGTGATGGTCTATCTCAGACTTGATGTCGGCTGACTTATCTCTGATAGAATTGCTATCGCCATAGACAAGACCGCTGTTGCGCAGCTTCGATTCTGTTTCCGTTAGGCTTTCCTCCACGCGCTGAGCTGCATGGGCAAGCATTTCAAGCTGTTCAGAGTTACCGAAAACAGAAAATCTGCTGTCATATTTGCCGCTGAACGAACTGCTGAGGTATTCAGCAATTTCCGCATTGGCAATCTCATTATTGCCGAACAGTTCGTTGGCAACGATATCCTTGACGCGGTCTATGCCGTATTCATCGGTAAGTGATTTCATGAACTGCTCTGCAGCTTCCGTATTGACGCAGGCGGTACGGATATTGTCGCTTATCCTCTTTGCACATTTGGCAGTGGCATTGTCGCTTATTCTCTGTAATCTGTCTGCTTCGCGCTTAAGGATAGATACTGCGTTGACCGAAATAAGCGTTTCGTGTGCCAGTACCTCGTCCAGTTTATAATCCTCGGACAGATTCAGATGACCGTTAATACACTGAAGCAGATCAACGGCTCCCATTCCATGCTTGTTGAGTTCTGCGTTCTTGGAGGAATACTCTACACCAAGCATCGTATTTACACTCAAAGGGTTCTGAGCACAGCGCTTGGCAAACTCTTCTTTTGCCTGTTCAAGCGAGAGCTGAGTGGCAGGCTCCCCATAATTCCTGTAGTTGTTTTTGGTATCAAACGCCCTGACGTAAAAGCTGAATGTCGAAACATTCCCTTTGGTTATCATTTTTGAACCACCTTTCACCGTTCCATTTCATCGGTATCTTCGATTGAGTAATCCTTGTCCTCGATTTCGCTCATGTATTCAAGATATTCTGCGATATCACGCGGCAACGCCTTAACGCTTCCGTTTCCGTTGAGCATGAGGTTGCACTCGGCAGCGGCACGGGACATATTCAGGAAACTCTCCACATCTTCGCTGAGGGTTTTTCCGGTGATGAAGCTCTGAGAGCCACTTGCGGTATTGAGGGAGATATCGAGATATATTCCTTCGCTTCCGCCGTATGAAACGTTGCAGGTGAAATCACGCCAGTTCTCCGGAATGCTTTCGGGCTGCTGTGTTGAAATTATGAAATACTCATCAGGGAGCATTCCGACATATTCGAGGTGGTCTTTCAACTGGTCGAATATCTCCTGCTTGCTTGCCTGACCAACTGCGCGGCAGCGTCCAGGCTTATCCGGAATGGGTTCGTACTTGTCGATTTCAATGGTTTTCAGCTTACCGGTATCGGTTATGCCATGGTTTACGTTCATAAAATCCTCCTTTAGATACAAAAAAGCACAGCATAATCAAATTACACTGTGCCTTTAGTTATTCAGTTTTGGGGTGCCTCACCGTGAGACAGTAATAAATCCGAAAAGAAAAATCAAGGCTTTACCGGCGCGATGTGCCAATCATCGTAAACATTGCCCTTGATGTAAATCTGATCGGTTAGTCTTACGGAGAGCTGACCCGCAGGACACCACACGTCGAACACCTCAACATATACGGTATAGTTTTTCTTGTCCGGGAACCATATCGGTGTGAAGTGCACTCGGTCATTGTAGGTCGAGTATTTGTTCTTCTTGAATACGAAGCTGCCGTTGACCTTTTCAAGCAGGCGATTGTAAAGCGTAGTATTGTGGCGGTTGTAATTAAACTCCGGGAACAGAACGTTTGCTGTCTGGCTTCCGGTGCAGTACTGTGTATCCCCGGAGAGGTGTGTATCAACGTTTATTTGAATTCCATAGCCGGATTTCATGGTATACTTACCGTTGGATTCGCTGTATGTAGCGGTCTTGCAGTAGTCTGACGGAGATATCGTTGCCTCAGCCGACATGGATACCGAATAAGTTACTTTTTCAAGCTGAAGGTCAGCTTTAGATATAAGCACCGCACCGGTATAGAACTTGCCCGACATTCTCTCGGCAGTCGCAGACGCAAAGTAGTGGTTGTCTACACCCCAAGACGT
>ENA-OROM01003521-OROM01003521.1-human-gut-metagenome-genome-assembly--contig:-NODE-3521-length-10009-cov-4.598855_pt1 | contig 10009 bp, 8 predicted proteins | sample MGYA00242129_ERZ509050 | MGnify/ENA primary metagenome ERZ509050 (study PRJEB26280, sample SAMEA2338701) | human gut metagenome | biome: human gut; feature: human-associated habitat; material: faeces...
TGCTGCTCGCCCCTATTGGAAACCCAGAGCCAAAGAGGCTGCGCCCCTCTGGACCCCCCGCCTGTCCGTGCAGTGACTATCCATCCTGTTCCCACACAATGGATGCTCCTCTGCCCGAACAGGCAAAACAGGCACAGAGATTTGCCCGTATAGCGGGCAGATTTCTGTGCCTGTATTTGTTCAGCGGTGGCTGGACAGAGCCTACGAAGAAGCCTTGCAGAACCCTCGGCCTTGGTTGACTATTTTCGCATGGGGGTGCGAAAACCAATTGTCCCAAGCGTCAATATCTGATATAATAAAAAAGTCGAATTCTCTGACCGGAGGGCACCAATATGGTCATCTCTTACAATAAACTCTGGAAACTGCTCATTGACCGAAAAATGAGCAAGGCTGATCTGCGGCGAGCAGCGGGGATCGCCCCCAACACCATGACAAAACTGAACCGAGATGAAGAAGTGACATTGGAAACGCTGGGGAAAATTTGCGGCGTACTCGGAGTCAATATTGGAGATGTTGTGGATATTTTCCCGAAATGTCAAGAGGAAAAGAAAGGGAGAAAAACGCAATGACTATATTTGAAATAATCATGACAATTCTAAACTTAATCGCGGTATTGCTTATTCCTGTGGTTGCTGTATTTGTTGGCCAATATCTTCAAGAGCGGGCTCAAAGACGGAAAGATAAAATGGATATATTTAAGACGTTGATGATAAATCGAGTAGGATGGTCTGTAGAAAGTACACGAGCCATGAACATTATTGATATTGTTTTTTCGGATGATAAAAATGTTCGACAGGCTTGGAGTGAATACTATCATGCACTTTGTGTCAAGGACCCAGATGAAATACAGTTAAAGCAAATGCAGCAAGCACAAGATAAATTACTTGAGAAAATGGCTATTTCTCTTGGATATAAGGATAAAATCACATGGGAAACCATTCAGAATCCGTATGTTCCGAAAGGGATGATGGAGGCAATGGATCAGCAACAGATCATCCAAAAAGGACAGACAGAGCTTGCAAAGGTAGCTGGTGCGTTTGCTCAAATGATAAATACTAACGCAGCCAATCAAGCACCAAACCGACAGGAGGATAATTCCCATGCCAACACTTGAATGGATTGGAAAAGATAAGGTGGTAAATCACCACCAGGAGGTGCCTTATCGGGTGTTGGAGCGCCAGTACAGCTATGATGAAGCCGGACAGCACACCGAGGATAATGGCAGTGAAAACATGATTATCCACGGTGATAACCTGGAGGCGCTGAAAGCCTTGCTGCCCCGGTACGAAGGCAAAGTGAAGTGTATCTACATCGATCCACCCTACAACACCGGCAATGAAGGCTGGGTGTATAACGATAACGTCAATGATCCCAAGATCAAAAAGTGGCTGGGTGAAGTGGTGGGCAGAGAAGGCGAGGATCTTTCTCGGCATGATAAATGGTTGTGCATGATGTATCCCCGCCTGAAGCTGTTGCAACGGCTTTTGGCAGAAGATGGATTTATTTTTGTAAGTATTGATGTTTTTGAATATGCAAATCTCAAATGTATCATGGATGAAATATTTGGGGTTGCAAATTTTAGAAATTGTATTTCTGTGCGTCGAGGTATCAAAAATGTTCAGGCCCAGTTTGAAACTGTGCAGGCGTTATCACTAGGGCATGAGTATATTTACTTGTATTCTAAGAATCCTCAAGCTAAACTTCCCAAACTTTCCAAAGACTTTGAAATTGAAAAAGCAGGAAAATGGGATACATTTTGGCGTGGAACAGATAGACCTACTATGCGATATGAAATCTTTGGATACTGCCCAGAAAAAGGTCAATGGAGATGGGAAAAAACAAGAGCCAGCAAAGCAACTAAAAATTATGAAAAATTTCTTTCTGAATATGCAGATAAGATGTCCATTGATGATTACTATATTGAGCATCTGATGGCGACCAATGAAAAACTGGACTTTGTCCGAATGAATGAAACGGGCACGATCCAGTATTATGTACCGCCACAATCCGGGAAACTATTGAGCGACAACTGGATGGACATTCTTTTGTCTGGTTCATATGCTGGATTTGATACAGAAAAAAGCGTTTTATTACTCGATAGAATTGTAAAATGGATAGCTTCAGATAAAGATATAGTTCTCGACTCCTTTGCTGGTTCAGGCACTACTGCCCATGCTGTGCTGAATATGAACAAGGCCGACGGCGGCAACCGTAAATTCATCCTGGTAGAAATGATGGACTACGCCGACAACATTACCGCCGAGCGTGTCAAGCGTGTGATTGACGGCTATGGAGAGGGTAAAAAAGCCGTGAAGGGTACCGGCGGCAATTTCAGTTACTACGAGCTAGGACCAGTTCTGTTGATGCCGGATGGAAACCTCAACGAGGAAGTGGGCTTGCAGAAGATTCGGGAATACGTCTACTATATGGAGACCAAAGAGTCTCTATCTGCTGAGCAGCCCGTGGACGAGCCCTATTTCATGGGTTTGTGCCGCAACACTGCCTATTACTTTTATTATAAGCGGGAAAGCGTCACCACACTGGATCATGCCTTTTTAGCTACCATCCAGACCAAAGCCGAGGGCTACACCATCTACGCTGACCTGTGCGCTATCCCACAGGAGACGCTGCGCAAGCACAATATCACCTTCAAGAAAATTCCACGGGATATTGCCCGGCTGTAAAGGAGCGTGAAGAAATGGAACTGAAATCGTATCAGAAAGAAGTCATTGCCGATCTTGCGCGCTATCTGGAGCTGGTGGTGGAGCTGCAAAGCCCGGCAAAGGCGTATCAAGCCCTCTGGAACGAAAAGAATGTTCTGGTGGGTTTTGGCGGTATGCCCAACTATGTGGATGTTCTCCCCGGCGTGCCTCATGTGTGCGCCAAGGTGCCTACCGGCGGCGGCAAGACCTACATCGCCGCCAGTTCTTTGCGCACGATTTTTGATGCCATGCCTCAGCGCCGGGCCAAGGCTGTGGTGTGGCTGGTGCCCTCCGAAGCCATTCTGACCCAGACCCGCAAGGCGCTTGAAAACCCGGACCATCCCTACCGGCAGCGGCTGGATGTGGATTTTGGCGGGCGGGTACAGGTGTACTCCAAAGAGCAGGCGCTCATGGGGCAGAATTTCACCCCTTCTGTCGTCACAGAACAGCTCTCCCTGTTTGTCTTCAGCTATGATTCCTTCCGCACCAGCAAAAAGGAAGGGCGCAAAGCTTACCAGGAAAACGGTTACCTGGCTGACTTTTCTAAGTGGATGGACGACCCATCGGTTTTGCTGGCCGACACCGATGAGACGGCGCTGATCCAGGTGATCCGCTATCTGAATCCGGTGGTCATCGTGGACGAAAGCCATCATGCCACCTCGGATTTGAGCGTGGAAATGCTGAAAAATTTCAACCCCAGCTTTGTGTTTGACCTGACCGCCACGCCCAAAAAGAAAAGCAACATCATCGCCTTTGTGGACGCTGCACGGCTGAAAAAGGCCAACATGGTCAAGCTGCCGGTCATCGTCTATAACCGCCGGTCCCAGGTGGATGTATATGGGGATGCCATCGCCATCCGTGCCAAGCTGGAGGCTCAGGCCAAACGCGAACAGGAAACCAGCGGACGCTATATCCGCCCTATCGTCTTGTTCCAGGCGCAGCCCCGCAACAATGCAGACAGTACCACATATGAGAAAATCAAGAAAACACTGGTGGACGGCGGGATTCCCGAGCGTGAAATCGCTATCAAAACAGGCGATAGGGACGAGCTGAAAAGCGTGGATTTGCTGTCCCCAGACTGTCCCATTCGGTACATCATCACTGTCAACGCGCTGAAAGAAGGCTGGGACTGTCCCTTTGCCTATGTGCTGGCCACGGTGGCAAACCGCACTTCTGCGGTGGATGTAGAGCAGATTTTGGGGCGTGTACTTCGCCTGCCCTACACGCAGAAAAATCGTAGTGAAGTGCTGAACCTCTCCTATGTCATTACCTCCTCCGCCGATTTTCACCAGACGCTGGAAAAGGTGGTGGCCGGGCTGAACAGCGCCGGTTTCAGCAGCCGTGATTACCGGGCGCAGGATGTGGAGGCCCCAGCGGCTGTCTCTGCCCCGGAATCGGAGCAACTTTCCCTGACGCAGCTTTCTGTTGATGAACCGGAACTCCCAGAGGTAGACGGTACAGATTTGAAGGCGCGCTTTGAAGCGGCTACGCTAGAGGCGGAGCAATCCGTGCAGGATGGAACCATGCAGTCAGATCCCATGCTGTCACAGGCCCTGCAACAGAACAAAACCTATGAAGATGAGATCAACCAGGCCGACAATACCGCTTTGAGCCAGACTCCTTTAGAGGTGCGTGACAAGATGAATCAGTTCCGCATAAACGAGGAATTTGCAGACGAAGCTGCTGCCTTGCGCTTCCCCCAGTTTATGCTGGAGACCGGCCCCAGCCTGTTTTCGGAAGCCTATGAACCCCTGCAACTGGAGCATTTGGAGGGCGGGTTCTCGCTGAGGGACAAGGACGCCCGCGTGGATTTCACCACAGTCAACGCAGAGATGGCTCGGGTGGACGTAGACGACAACAAAGACAGCACCGCAAAGGCATGGAGGCTGTCTGGTGGAGACAGCGCCTTCTTCCGGGAATGGTTTAACACCCAGCCCTCGGAAAAGCGGCTCTCGCTGTGTAAGGGTATTATCAAGCAAAAGCTGTCCAAGATGAACTGCGTCAATGACCGGGAACTGGATGAGTACATTGACCGGGTGATCGGCACCATGAGCGAAGATCAGCTCTCCGAGTTGGAGCAGTCACCTTACCCCTATGTCGTGAAGATACAGGGGAAGGTAAAGGATTTGATTGCCCAACACCGCTCCAACGTGTTTGATACCTGGCTGGAACAGGACAAGATATCCTGCCTGCCTAACTATGCACTACCTGCGGTGATCTCCCCAACGGCATTTACCTCGATGGTGCCGAAATCGCTCTATACTGCCGAAGAAGATATGAACGAGTACGAGTTCAAGGTAGTGTGGGCACTGTCGGAGCTGGGCAATGTAAAGTGGTGGCACCGAAATATCTCCAGACTGGGCTTCCAGATTAACGGTCCCGTTCATGCTTACCCGGACATCATCGTGATGCTCCACAGTGGGAAGATCCTGATGGTGGAGACAAAGGGCGACCACCTAGACAACGATGAATCCAAGGAAAAAGCCAAAATCGGCGACCAGTGGGCGAAGCTGGCCGGAAAACAGTATAAGTATTACATGGTGTTTGAGACTAAGCAGCCGGACTATCCAGGAGCGTATTCTATGGAGCGGTTTATGGAGATTGTGAAGGGATTGTAACACATTCAGACCGCGGTGAGGACAAACTATGGATTTTATAAAACTTCCAGAAAATTCCGAAAAACTTCTGCTAGAACTTATTCAAGCCGACAATCCAGTCCAAATGCTAGGTGTTCGTTTTGAACAGGCATCTCAGCGAGACGATGATGAATTGCGCGGTATGCTTAGAGAACTGCGCGAAAGAGGATATATCAATGTGCAGTGGGCAGATAATGTACCCTATTACCTTACGCTAACTAATTCTGCCAGGACTTATAGGGAACAGCTTGCTGAATACGAAGCTCAGAAAACAGCACATTTTTCGCAAAAAAAGAAGGTGAGCCCGATTATTTTCATAAGTCATCGTTCAACGGATAAAGCAATTGCTGATATGCTACTTGATTTTTTCTCAGGTACAGGAATACCGCGCGAAACTGTGTTTTGTTCCTCATTACCTGGCAATGACATAAATGAAAAGATTTCTGGAGAAGTAAAAGCTGCCTTGAAAAAAAGTGTAGTCAACATTGCTATTCTTTCAACTGACTACTACCAAAGTGCCTACTGCTTGAATGAAGCAGGTATTCTGTGGTATCAGGATGATGCGCCGGTAATTCCAATTGCGTTGCCAGAAATCAATTCGAGCAATATGTATGGTTTCTTAAGTAATGAGTATAAATTGCGCAGATTGGATTCCGATACGGATATTCCTTACATTTACGATGTTGTAAGCGAAGCGGTTTCTGCGCCACGTACAAAAGTCGGAATTATTACACATGAAAGCGCTAAACTCAAAGGGAGATATACCGATTTTCTAAAGACAAGGGAATCGCAAACATTTGAACCTTCCGTTATGTTATCTTCTGATCGTTTGGAAATTACAACTGATGATGAACGGATTGTGCTGTATTACATAATCCGAAATAACGTTCGTAAGGTTTCTAAAGATATGGTTAGAACTTGGCTATATACTGACGAGATTTTCGAAGTTAATATCGACAATGCCTTTGATTTGCTATCCTCCGTTGGTGGCGGTTTTGTGGTTGATGATACGCTGGAATTGGGGATTGATTTATTTCGAAAATACTCCGCAAACGCACAATCTCTGCTCACTGGATTGAAAGAGTATGTAGATAAGCATAGAAAATTAGCCTCTGATATGTTTATGAAACTATGGAACGCCAATACATTGGACTCAGTAACGCTTTTATTTATTTGCTACATTGTTGATGAAAGAACCGAGTCTTTTGGCGATCGTTGGATGGCAGAAGGACAGATTAGAAATATTCAGCAATGGGAGATCAAGCATTCACTTGACTCTACTCTTTCAAGCAACTATGGGACTTCTCTACAGTTTTTAATTCAAAATAACCTTGTTCATGAAAGCAGTTGGACAAGTTATGGGAATCCACGGGAATATTCTCTGTATCCATCAATACGAAACTTGCTTTTTAACTGTCCAAAAGGAATACAAGAGGCGCTCCAAGCAATCAAAGATAAACATTATCAAGAGTTGCCATTTTGATCTTATTACCAAAATGCCGCGCACCGGTTCGAAAACTGGTGCACGGCATTTGCTTCTACATTTGCCCACTATTATACCATGTGAAAATGCTTTAGTGCATCCATAATCGCCGCTTCCTTTTCTGGCGGACATTTCGGCTGCTTGGCATTTTCAGACTTTGGCTTATTATAGTTCTCCCGCTCAATAATGCCATACTTCTGTTTGACCTGGGCGATATAGAGGTGGCTGACTTTCAGGCCAGTATGCTCCAGCACATACGCCTTGATTTCCTCATAGGTAGCCTTGCTCTCCGCCGCTGTCAAATCCAGCTCGTCCAGATTCAGCTCCACCTCAATATGCTGCTTGGTATTGAGTTTGGACAAAAGTACTACAGTCTCCACATGTTCCGTGTGGGGGAACATATCCACGGGCTGGATTTTTAATGCTTTCCATCCGCGGCGGGTCAAGTGGGTCAAATCACGGGCAAGAGTTTCGGGGTTGCAGCTGACGTAAACCACGCGTTTGGGTTTCATGGCAGCCACTGCATCAATGCAGGCGGGGGTGCTGCCCTCCCGCGGGGGGTCCAGGAATACAACATCGGGGTGCGGCAAGCCAGAGTTGGGCTGTGCCGCAGCGCGCATCCAATCGGTTGCATCGGCACAGATGAACCGCGCGTTGTTGATCTTATTGGCTGCGGCGTTGGCGCAGGCATTGCGCACCGCGTCCGGGTTGCGCTCCACGCCAATGACTTGCTTTGCCCTGCCCGCCGCGCACAGGCCGATGGTGCCAATGCCGCAGTAGGCATCGATCACTGTTTCTTTGCCGGTCAGGGCAGCGAACTCAATGGCCTTGGCGTACAGCACTTCGGTTTGTTCCGGGTTGACCTGGTAAAAGCTGCGGGGCGAAATGGCGAATTGCAGCCCGCACAGCGTATCGGTAATTTTGCCGGGGCCATACAGGGTACGCACATCGCTGCCCAGCACCGCGCTGGTGCGGCGGGGATTGCAGTTCTGCACCACGCTGGTCACCCAGGGGGCCTTTTCCCGCAGGGCTTTCACAAAATTGCGGCTGCCGGGCAGGTTTTCCTGCGCGGTCACCAGCACCACCAGCACCTGACCGCTGGTTTTACCGCGGCGCACCAGCACATGGCGCAGCAGACCGGTGCCGCGATCCTCTTCAAAAGCAGGCCAGCGGCAGGCGCGGGCGGCTTCCAGCACAGCGGCAATGGTCTTGTTAATGACGGTATCCTGCAGCAAGCAGTCCGTATACGGCAACACGCGGTGGGTGCCCGCTGCATAAATGCCGCATGTCAGTCGTCCACGCGGCCCGGTGGCAAAGGTGGCGATGGCCTTGTTACGGTAATGCCAAGGTTCTGCCTGCCCCAGCACGGGGGATACCGGGGCAAACCGCCCCAGCAGGCGTTGTTCCAACTGCTGCTTGCGCTTGAGCTGGTCGGGGTAGGGCTGGTTCAGCAGCGGGCAGCCGCCGCATTTCAATTTATAATTGGTGCAGGTTACAGGCATGGTGTTTGACCTTCTTCCCTTTCAGGGTTTTCAACATTTCTTTGGGCGTGCTATAATATAGTTTATACAGGGGGATCGGCGGTTCCGGGTATGAGCACCCCGGTGCACCAACTTTCCCCGCAGCAAAAGCTTTTTTCTCAAAACGGAGGCATAACGATTATGAACGTACTTCTTATCAACGGCAGCCCGCACGCACATGGCTGTACAGACGCTGCTTTGCAGGAGATTGCCAAGGCTTTGAACGCTGACGGCATCGAAACCACCATCTACCACATTGGCGCTGTCCCGGTGGGCGGCTGTGTGGGCTGCGGCGGCTGCGCCAAAGCCGGACACTGCGTATTCGGCGGGCCAGTCGTTGATGTTCTGCCGCTGGTGGAAAAGGCCGACGGCATTGTGTTTGGTGCTCCGGTACATTATTCCACCGCCGCTGCCAGCATGCTGGGCTTCATGCACCGGCTGGGCTACAGCGCAGGCCGCCTGTTGGCACAAAAGCCCGCCACTATTGTTACCAGCGCCCGCCGCGCCGGCACCACCAGCGCACTGGAAGCCCTGGAAAAGGTTCCCCAGTTCTGCCAGATGCCGCTGATCAGCTCCACCTACTGGCCGATGGTACACGGCAGCAACGCCGAACAGGCCGCCCTGGACGAAGAGGGCATGCAGATCATGCGCAACCTGGGCCACAACATGGCCTGGATCTTGAAGTGCATTGCCGCAGGCAAAGCCGCAGGGATTGAGCCGCCCAAAGCAGAAAATACCATCCGCACCAATTTCATCCGCTGATTTTGTAGTGGCAGTAGGGCGGGGTGCCCTCACCCCGCCACAGCCTCGTCCTGTTGCGTATTACAAAACTTGTGCCGAACCCCATTTATAGGGGCTTTGCCAGATATTTCACCCCGGAACACGGCATACTTCCCCTTTACAAGCCAACCTTTCCCACCCGCAGCAGCCCGCAAAAGGCTGCTGCTTTTTATTCTGCCGTTTCCGGCGTGTGACCGGTGGGGTACACGTTTTGCAGCAGCGCCACGATCTGGTCATAGCTGGCAGAGCGGGATGCTGCCGATACATGCAGCGTAACGCCGCAGTCATAGTTCACTTCGGCCAGGATCATCTGGTAAGTGCCGCAGTCATACCGGACGGACTCGGTTTCTGCATCGGGGATGGTCAAATCAAAGTCATACCGCACGGTCTGGGCTTCCTCGTTCAATTCCGCGGCGGATTCTTCCAAAAAGTCCGTGTAAACATCCGATACCTGCAGCAGTACTGCCGTATAGCTCAGCTTGTTGCCAGTGGTAATGCCAATGGTATCCTCCTGCGACATGCTGGGTTCGTTCCAGATATTGGCATCATAGGTTACACTGATGCCGTTTTCGCCGTCATAGGTCTGGTAGTCCTCACCTTCCTCTTTGGTAAAGCTGTCACCACCGTACAGGTACAGCATCACATCGTTAAAGCTGCACCCGCTCAGGGGCAGGGCCAGTATTGCGGCAGGTGCCACAGCAGCAATTATTTTTTTGTATTGTTTCACAGTTATCATCCTTATGTCATAAAAGGAAGCCGATCACAGCCGCCCCGGCGCCAAAGGCCAGGCCAGCCAGTACGTCGCTGGGGTAATGCACCCCTGTCAGCACGCGGGTCACAGCCACAACCGCCGCCAGCAGGCAGGCGGCCCCGCCAAGCGGCACCCAC
>ENA-OROM01003525-OROM01003525.1-human-gut-metagenome-genome-assembly--contig:-NODE-3525-length-10005-cov-2.338693_pt1 | contig 10005 bp, 6 predicted proteins | sample MGYA00242129_ERZ509050 | MGnify/ENA primary metagenome ERZ509050 (study PRJEB26280, sample SAMEA2338701) | human gut metagenome | biome: human gut; feature: human-associated habitat; material: faeces...
TTGAACATGGACCGGGTAGCTTCCGTGACGATACTGAAAGATGCGGCATCTACTGCTATTTACGGTTCTAAAGCAGCCAACGGGGTTGTCGTGATCGAGACGAAACGTCCGCAAGCCGGTCAATTACGACTGAGTTATAACGGGGATTTTAGTGTGTCTATTCCTGACTTGTCCGATTATAATATGATGAATGCCAAGGAAAAGTTAGAGTTTGAATGGTTGGCGGGGGAATACTCTGTTTCTTGGGATCGGGATCAGAATAAGGAATACCAGTTATTGAATTTGTATAACAGACGTCTGGAAAAGGTAAAAAGCGGGGTGGATACCTATTGGCTGAGCGAGCCTTTGCGTACCGGATTCGTGCATAAGCATAATCTTTATGTCGAGGGAGGTGATGACGCGATGCTTTACGGTGTTGGGCTGAATTATAACGGGACGAGCGGGGTAATGAAGGGATCGGATCGGGATGTGTTTAGTTTTAACTTGGATTTACGTTATCGGAAAGGTAAATTGAGATTTGATAATAAGTTTACTCTGGATTACGGGGAGGCGAATAATGCTCCGCAGAGTTTTGCGGTATATGTGCAAACAAATCCTTATTACGAGAAAGATTACGAGGGGAGTATTCCTAAATATTTGGAAGAATCCGAGATTCGTGACGGGTTGATTACTGAGGTTAAACGTCCTAATCCTTTGTATAACGCCAGTTTGAATTATTTGGATTGTACCCGGAGTTTGGCTTTTCGGGATAATTTCCAAATCGAGTATCGTCCCTGTGACGGATTGATGGCCCGGGGACGTGTCGGGGTAAGCAAGTCGAAAGACGAGACAGAATATTTCAAATCGCCATTCCATTCGGATTTTGATGAAACGATAAAGACCGAGCGGGGATCATACCAGAAATCAACATCCGATAAATGGACTTACGAGGGGGACGTGGTGGTTACTTACGGGAAGTTACTGGCCGAAAAACATCAAGTTAATTTCGTGGGTGGTTGGCGATTTGCCTCTTCCAATTACGTGAACGATTCTTACAAGGCTATCGGTTTCCCGGATGACAATATTCCGAATCCGGCGTTTGCGAATCAATATGCTACCAATAGTAAACCTTCTTATTATAAAACGGTAAGTCGGAGTACTAGTTTTTATCTGAACGGGAACTATGCTTTTGATAATCGGTATTTGTTGGATTTTAACTGGCGTAAAGACGGATCTTCGGTGTTCGGGGTAAATAAACGTTTCACGGATAGTTGGTCTGTGGGAGTTGCGTGGAATGTTCATAACGAGACTTTCATGGGGGAGTGGATGGATTTGTTGAAGTTGCGTTTCTCGGTAGGAAATCCCGGAAATCAGAATTTTTCGTCTTATAGTTCTTATAATACTTATGGTTATAACACTTCCTTGCAGAATTTGTTCGGAATGGGAATAGATGTGCTTGATTTTGGAAATCCCAATTTGAAATGGCAAAAGACGATGGATTATAACGTGGGGGCAGATATAGCCGTTCTGAACAATCGTTTGAAGGTGAATCTGGACGTGTACTATAAGGAGACCGATCCTTTGCTGGTGACCACGACGATCGCCTCTTCGACAGGAAGAGATGCCTACATCACGAATCTGGGAGCACAAAAAACAAACGGTTTTAGTGTGAACATGGTAGTGACCCCGATTTATCGTCCCGACGAACGAATTAATTGGTCGTTGACCTTTAATGGAAGACATCAGAAACAGGAGTATAGTAAGATCGGTAACAAGTTGGACCTGATTAATGATGAATTGAAGAAAACTTCTTTGCAGCGTTATCGGGATGGTGGTAGCCCGACGGATATTTGGGCAGTGCGATCTAACGGAATAGATCCGGCAACCGGGAATGAACTTTTTATTAAGAAGGATGGGTCGTACACGTTTGATTATGATAGTAACGACGAGGTGATTGTGGGTAATACCGAGGCAAAATTAGAAGGAGTTGTAGGATCGAACTTCTATTATAAGGGTTTTTCCTTTAGTGCTTATTTCCGTTATCGACTCGGGGCTGATTATTTCAATTCGGAGTTATACAACCGGATTGAAAATATCACGAGTTTTTCAGAGTATAATCAGGATAAACGAGCTTTATACGATCGTTGGCAAAAAGTGGGGGATCATGCTCAATACCGGAAGATTACTTCCAAGGTGGCTGCGAATGAGACTTACCCGATGTCAGACCGTTACGTGCAACGGGAGAATACGATTTCCGGGGAAAGTATTTCGGTTGCCTATGAGTTTAGTGGTCAGAAATGGTTGAAGATGTTGTATCTCTCAAGTCTGACTTGTCGGGCGAATATGAATGATATATTTCGATGTTCCACGATTCGGGCGGAGCGGGGGACGGCTTATCCTTTTGCCCGTACGGTTTCATTCTCGTTAAGTATGACCTTTTAAATGATTAAGATATGATAGTCAGTAGATATAAATTATTAGGCGTGTTGGTGGCTTTCTTGCTATCTGGTTGCAATAGTTGGCTGGACGTGGAACCTTATGATAAAATGACGGAAGATCAAGTATATGCTTCCGAACAAGGAATTCAAAAAAACTTGAACGGCTTGTACCTGAAGATGGCTTCCGAGGATTTGTATGCCCGGGAATTGTCGTGTGGAGTACTTGATGTTTTGGCTCAACGTTATTATATATCGGATTCGGAACATTCGTATTATAAGTTGAGTCGTTATCAATATACCGATAAGGATGTGAAGCCATTTTTCGAGAGTATCTGGAGTGCGGGTTGGAGTTTAGTAACGGCTTGTAACGAGATTCTGGAGAATGTACCCAAACATCAGGAGGTGTTGAGTAAACGGGATTATGCTCTGGTAATAGGGGAAGCTCTGGCGGTGCGGACATATATGCAATTTGATATATTCCGTTTGTTTGCCCCGGTGTATAGTGCGGAGACAGAAAATCGGGCGGCAATACCTTTGTATGACAAACCTACGGACGTCCCTGCATCGATTCTGACTTGCGGGGAAGTGGCAAATCGGTTGATAAGTGATATTGATTCGGCTATTTATTTATTACAACAGGATCCGATTCTTACGGATGGTATCGTGTTGGATGATGAGGACTTCTGGGCTTACCGGAATGTACGAATGAATTATTACGCGGCTTGGGGGCTGAAGGCTAGAATGTGTTGGTATTTTGGGGAGAAATACCGGGCAGAGGCTTATCGGATTGCGACATCCTTGCTAGAGGGAAAAGATCCGAAAAGCGGGGCTACGTTAAAGTTTGGTGATACTTTCGAGGCGATAACCAAAGACAATGCAGTCAAAGATCGGGTGTATTTTCCGGAAATGCTTTTTTGTCTGCACAATCTGAACCGGGATCGGTTGTATAAAGAAATGTTTTCTCAGGATTTGGAATCAAAGGTTATTTTCCAGGGATTGACTTCTTATCTGGGAGTGTTGTACAATGATAACCGGGATTATCGTAATCGTTTCTGGGAACAAGCATCCGGGGACGAGAAGGTGAAGATTTTTGTACGTTTCTATCCACAGACTACCCTGAAATCGGATAAAAATCCGTACACATATCAGATACAATCTTTGATGCGGATGAGTGAACTGTATTTGATAGCGGCTGCCACGGCTTCCGAGGAGGAGTTGCAAAAGGAGTGGCTCGAAAAGAGTCGGTTGAACCGAGGGTATCAGGATCATAATATGGACGGACAGGATGTGAATGATATCTTGGATAAGGAATGGCAAAGAGAGTTTTACGGGGAAGGTCAGTATTTTTTCTACTTGAAACGTAATCAGGTCAGTATCTTGTACGGACAGGATGGAAATACGAAATACGAGATGAAGGATTATTACCAGATTCCGTTACCCGAGAGTGAAGTAAATAATAGGTACGAATAAATACGTGTGGATTATGAAAAATATACTATTGATCTTTGGTTTGAGTCTGTTGTTGGTGAATTGTTCAGAGGATACTCTCGACACGTATCACGGGAATGACGGGATCTATTTTGCTCCTAGTATACTGGGGAAATATATTGATTCCACTTCTTTTTCATTTGCAATGGTGACGGTGGACGATACGGTGGTGAATATGGCAGTCCGGCTATACGGAGAGGTACAGGATTATGATCGTCCGTTTCGTGTAAAACTCGAAGAGGCGACAGGGGAAGAGGGAGTTGATTATGCACCTCTTGAAGAGGAGTATACTTTACCGGCTAATAAGGCGGAGGCAGCAATTCCCGTGCGAATATTCCGTCATGGTATGGCAAAAAATAAGTTGGTTCTACGAATTGTCCCGAACGAATACTTTACTCAAGCACTGTCCTTGAAAGTGCAGGATGAAGATACGTTGGATATGACGTTGAAAACATTGATATTTACGAGTAAGTTGACACAGCCGAAAAATTGGTATGATTGGGCTTTCGGGTATTTTTCGGAGGCAAAATATAAATTAGTCAACGAGTTGGGAAATATGGATCCGGAAGTTTGGAATGCGACTAGTTTTCCTTCCCAATACTATTACCAGTTGCCGCTTTTTATCACAAATTATTTGAATAGTAAAATAGCGGGTGGTCCCGAGAGCGCATTGAAAGATCCGGATCCCCAGTCTACCCGGGGATATATGACTTTTCCCGACGTGGTTATTCCGAGTTCTTTCCCGGATGCATGGCCTAAAGATAAATAATGGACGTGATTTTAATAGATTAAAATGATTGGTTATGAATAAATATATATACTTGGCGTTAAGTTGGGTAATGATCGGGTTATTGTCATCTTGCTACGATGATAAGGGAAATTATGATTACGATTATATCCAGAGTGTCATATTAAGAGAGGAATTGAAAGACACGGTGGTGACAAGGGGAAAGGTGTTGACGTTGAAACCGGAAATTGCGAAGATTGTCACGCATGGAGAAAACGACACAACAGGAGTGAATATTGATGACTATGATTACGTGTGGTACACGTATAATGAGGTTACCGGAAAACGGGATACCTTGGGAAATCGTTCCTATTTAGAGGATACAATTTATCTGCCGATTTCGGATAAGTACAGGGTGACGTTTTCAATTACTGAAAAGGCGAGCGGTGTGGCTTGGCTGAATCAGTTCGGGTTGAAGGTGATCGGGGCTTATAAGAATGGTTTTCTTTTTTTGACGGAAGATGCAACAGGTGAAGTCGAATTGGAATTGTACGGGGATGATGCGCAGGGAGGTAAAATACGTGAGACGGGAATGTTACAACGGTCCGGTTTTCCTTATCGGAAAGGAGGGGCTAATGCCGTCTCGTATATATCGTGGGATCGCATGAACATAAAACAGATCTGGGTTGCCACGGGAGAGGCGACAGGGTGGCTGACCATTCCCGATATGGTGTGGCTGGAAACGAATATGGCGACGTACATGATGGTGGAGGCAAAACCGATCAGTTATACGTTTAAGAAAATGTATGCTTATAAGCAGAATGATTTAAAAGAGTTTTTCGTGACGGACGAGGGTGAAGTGCATTGGTTTGACCCGACGGGAGCTTTTTATTCGGATTGTGCTTATAATGGCGGGAAATTTAAAGCATCAACGATTCTGGGAGTGAGTGGAGATTGTATATTGCTTTATAATGAGACAGGGAAGTATTTTCTTTCTTATAGTACGTGGAGTCCCATGTATGCCAAATCCGAGTCCACTCGTTTGTCCGGAGCGGATGCTTTAGAGGGAAGTGACCTGATCTATATGCAGGGGATTGCTGATGGTAGTGTGATCGTGATTACCAAAGACCCGGATGGTTTGTATCGTCGGTACGTGTATGTGTCATCACTTGATTTCTCTTCGTATCCTCCGGGAGCCGTGTTTAAACAGGAAACAAACTTCACGCAGGAGTTGCAGAATAATGCGAATATGTTGGACGAGGCCGAGCATATCGTGCTTGATAGGGGAAATGGGTTTATTTATTTTGCTATCGGTAGTACCTTGTATAATTACAGGGAAGGAGGCGGGATTGATGCTTGCGTGAAATTGAATGATTTGATGTTCGAGGGAGAAAAAGTTGTGATGGATGAGATTACGGCTATGGCTGTTGTTACAGATGGAAAGTATAACAAAGATGTTATTGTAGCTACTTATAGTGCTGAAACGAAAGGGAAAGTTTATGTGTTGCGGCCCGACCAGTCGGAAAGTCGTCGTATGGAAGTGGTGGAAATTATTCCGACAAATGAGATGGTGAAAAGTATAAGTTATTGGCAGTAAATGGATCGTATGATGAAATATATAAAGATACTGGTGTTGTTAGCAGGGGTGGTTGCAGGGAGTAATATGCTTTGTAATGCCCAAGGTGGAAAAAAAGCTATGGTAGATTGTTACACTTCCAAGGATGCGTTGAAGAGCATCGTGTTGAAAAGTGTGAAAGACGGGAAAACATGGCGGTTGGCAGAGGGAATGTGTTTGAATGATGACTATTTTGGATTTGGCTGCGTCCCGACTTATTCCGGGATATATGTGGTCGGGGACGGGAAGTTTATGGAGTACCCGATTTATCTGAAAGGAGGGGAGCGGCTCTCGCTCTATCTGGATCAAGATACGGTTTATCTAACCGGGAAAAAGTGTTCCCGGGAGAATAAAATTTTGTATGAATGGTTGGCATTATCGGGACAGACCAAACGAATTGCCACTCAAATAAAGTACATGTCTGTGGATTACACCGTCTTCTTTCCGATGTTCGAGGAGTTTTTGAAGAAAGCACGTGTGTTCCGGGATAACCTGAAGAGTGGAGATAAATCATTTGATACGTGGATGAAACGCTATATAGATTATGATGTTGATTATATAGCCTTGAGTTTCATGTACACGCCGAGAAAGAAATTCCCGGAGAAGAGCGAGTACCCGGAGTTTTTCAAACATATTTATGCAACGGAGAAATTAGCAGATGATATGTTGATGGAACTTCCTTTTGGGATGGCGTTGTTGGAACTCTATACTTTAGAACAGGTAATGGCTAATAGTGAGCCTTATATGTTTGAGTATTTTGAAAAGTATATTCCTGATTATCGATTAAAGGGTGAGATGTTGTTGGCACATTCGAAAAGGATTTCTTCTTATGCGGATTGTATGGCTCAAAAAGAGAAATGGGGTAAATTCCTAACAGCGGAACAAATGGCTCGTTTCGATGAGGTTGCGGCAAGTTTATACAAGGCGGAAGAAGGGGTGAAGGGGGCGGATTTTACCTATCCTGATAAAGACGGTAAAATGGTTTCCTTGTCTGATTTTAAGGGAAAGGTTGTGGTGGTTGACGTGTGGGCAACTTGGTGCGCCCCTTGTCGGAAGGAGTTGCCTCACCTTAAAAAACTGGAAGAGGAGATGAAGGGGACGGATGTCGTGTTTATCGGGGTTTCATTGGATGAGGCGAAGGACCGGGAAAAGTGGAAAAAGTTTATTGCCGAAGAGCAACTTCCCGGGGTGCAATTGTTTGCAAGTGGTTGGAGTCATATAGCAAAGGCCTATAAAATTACCGGAATACCTCGATTCATGGTGTTTGACCGGGATGGGAAGATCGTGGCAATAAAAGCTCCCCGGCCTTCTGATGAGGCTTTAAAACGCTTGTTGGAGGCAGAATTAAAGAAATAAAGATTTACTGATAACGAACGAAAATGAGGAAAGCAGAGGGCGTCTACGATTTGTTAGACGCCCTCTTTGTTGTCGTTCTCGCAAACTCTTTGTGGTGGAATTCGTATCTGTTACGGGGATATTTTCAAGTGTCCTATTGTATAATTTTTATTTGTTATTGTCAATGTTTTTTAATATCTTGACGCCGTTTTTCTGGATTACTGGCACATTTATTGACACTTAGTTTTAATGAAAGTTTGTAAGATAAAATTAATATATAATACGTTTTTAGTATGGAGAATAAATTAGATATTTTGACCCAAAAGCTTTACAACGAGGGGGTAGATAAGGCTCGCCAGGAGGCGGAGAATATCATCAACCAGGCAAAGCAAGAGGCCGAAAAGATTATTGCCGATGCGAAAGCGAAAGCAGCACAGATGAATGCTGATGCGGAGACAGAGGTTTCTAACTTGAAAAAGAAGGCCGAGTCTGAAATGACGTTAAGTGCGCGCCAAGCTATCACGGCTTTAAAACAGGCAATCACGAATCTGGTTGCCGGGGATGTAGCCGGGGATGTAGCCAAGATCGGGTTCGAGGAAAAAGCTTTTATTCAGGAGTTGCTTATGACGATCGTGAAGAAGTGGGATGTTGCCGGTGGAAACCTGAACATGGAAATTCTTCTTTCCGAGGATGAAAAGGCGAAGTTCGAATCGTTTGTTGCGGCCAAGTACAAGGATCTGTTGGATAAAGGTCTTGATGTAAAGGTGGGTAATTTAGAAGAAGGGTTTGTGATCCAGCCTAAAGATGGTGGTTTCCAGATTGCTTTCTCCGAGAAACTATTTGAAGCCTTCTTTAATCAGTACATGAAAGGTTTCACGAAAAAACTGTTATTTAAGGATTGAGTGATTGGGTGATTATAGATTAAGTGATTGAATCACAAAATCGTTGAATCATTAAATCACGGAATCACAGAATGAATAATATGATATTAAAAAATAATTACTACTGTTTTATTGCAGGACTACCGGAGGTCTTTCTGGATGATCGGAAACTAGCGTTGTCCGTGAACGGGTTTCGGGAGTTGGCCCGGGAGGCTCTGAAGAAGGAGGATGTGAAGTTGATGGAGTTGTTTTTTCTGCCTGCCGATAATAAACAAGTTCTGCGGTTGCTAAATAAAATGGCTCCCGATACCAATCTTGAAACAGTATATCCATTACAATGTCTGGAAGACGAAATCACCGAACCGAAAAATTCTTTACCTGTTTATCTTAATCGATTTATTGCGGATTTTAAAGGGGAACATTTGAAATATGATGTTTCTCCGGAGAATGTGTTGAGTTGGATGTATTACGATCACTTGATGAAAAGTGGCAGTAAGTTTGTCCGGAATTACGCGGAGTTCGTGATGAACGTGAAGAATCTGGAGACTGCCTTGACTTGTCGGAAGTACGGGAAAGAGGTTGCCCCGGAGATTATTGGTGATAACGTGTTTTCTAAGGCGCTGAGAACTTCAAACTCGAAAGATTTCGGTTTGGGGATGGAATTCCCGTACGCGGAGAAGGTGATTTCTCTGATGGGAAATACAAACCTTGTCGAACGGGAGAGAGGACTGGATTTACTTCTTTGGGATTATATCGAAGAGGCTGTGGTTTACGAGTATTTCTCCATGGAGAAAGTTTTGAGTTTCATGCTTGAGCTGATGATCATTGAAAGATGGAGCAAGATGAGTTCCGAATCGGGACGAAAAGTCTTCATGGAAGTCGTGGATAAGTTCAGAAAGAGTTTCGAGTTTGCGGAAGAATTTAAAAATTAAAATTGAGACATGAATAAGACACAAGGAAAAGTTCATAGTATTATTTCCAACCTTGTACTTGTGCGTACCGAAGGACCGGTATCTCAGAATGAGATTTGCTTTATCCAGCTTGGAAACGAGCGGTTGATGGCCGAGGTGATCAAGGTTGTCGGGGATATTGCTTATGTACAGGTTTTTGAAAGTACCCGGGGATTGAAACCCGGTTCCCTCGTGGAGTTCGAAAACCATATGTTGGAAGTTACATTGGGTCCCGGTTTGCTGTCAAAGAATTTTGACGGTCTTCAAAATGACCTGGATAAGATGACGGGTGTATTCTTGAAACGAGGAGAGTATACGAACCCGTTGGAAGAAGATAAAAAATGGAGTTTTACCCCGTTGGCCAAGGTCGGTGATAAGGTGACCGGTGCCGATTGGTTGGGTAACGTGAAGGAGAACTGGCTGGATCATAAGATTATGGTACCTTTCAAGTTGAAAGGGGAGTATACCATCGCATCAATTGCCGCTGCCGGGGAATACACGATAAAAGATACGATTGCCGTACTGAAAGATGAGGCCGGAAAAGAGATTCCTGTTACGATGATCCAGAAATGGCCGGTAAAGGGGGCTATCC
>ENA-OROM01003527-OROM01003527.1-human-gut-metagenome-genome-assembly--contig:-NODE-3527-length-10004-cov-12.031360_pt1 | contig 10004 bp, 10 predicted proteins | sample MGYA00242129_ERZ509050 | MGnify/ENA primary metagenome ERZ509050 (study PRJEB26280, sample SAMEA2338701) | human gut metagenome | biome: human gut; feature: human-associated habitat; material: faeces...
CCGCCGCACCGGACATCTCGGCAGCTTTGGGCTGGGCGCCGCTCATACCGCCCAGGCCGGAAGAGACGAAAAGCCGTCCGCGCAGGTCACCGTCCTGAGGGATGCCGAGCTTCAGCCGTCCGGCATTCAAAAGGGTGTTGAAAGTGCCGTGCACAATGCCCTGCGGCCCGATATACATCCACCCGCCGGCAGTCATCTGACCGTAATTGGCTACACCCATCTGCATGGCTGTATGCCAGTCCTGCTGATTATCATACAGCCCTACCATCATCGCATTCGTAATAATGACGCGCGGCGCTTCGGGTTTCGACTTGAAGAGTCCCAGCGGATGCCCGCTTTCGATAACGAGCGTCTGGTCATCGGTAAGGACTTCGAGGTATTGTTTTATCAGGCGATACTGCATCCAGTTCTGGCACACCTGCCCCGTCTCGCCGTAAGTGACAAGTTCGTAAGGGTAAAGGGCTATGTCGAAACAAAGATTATTGTCTATCATCACCTGAAAGGCCTTGCCCTCGATGCAGCGTCCTTTGTATTCGTCGATGGGCTTTGCCTTGAGGTCGCCTTGCGGACGGTAGCGGTAGCCATAAATGCGTCCGCGTGTACGGAGTTCTTCCATAAACTCCGGAGCGAGTGTTTCGTGCAATTCTTTAGGGATGTAGCGCAGGGCATTCTTCAATGCCATAGCGGTTTGTGCCGCGTCAAGAGTGTAGCCGCGGTCGGGTGCCCGCCGGATACCTTCTACGAAGGTGGGATAAGGGGGCAGTGTTTTGCTTAAAGTTATCTCCATAGTATATAAGGTGAATAGTTACAAATTGTCAGAATACACTGGCTTGTATCTGCCGCAATATAAAAATAATTCCCGATATTCGCAATAGAATACCGGGAATTTTATCATTTAGTAAAGTTGGAATAGTGTACAGCTTATTCTTGATCACGGATTTTCATTTTAGCAATATCATCGCGATAATCCGGTATAGACCTGCACAGGATTAGTCTTTCAGCTTATTTTTCAGGCAAAGGCAGAATACGTCCCTTGAAACTGTAATTTCCTGCCATGTAAACCTTGTTCGCCTGCACGGAACATTGGTTGGAATCGTGATAAAGCGTCATTACCCACTCGAATACCCGATAATGCTGACTCCCCTGCACCCGCAAACTGATGTTGACATCTCCGTTATGCCGCACTTCCGGTTCGCCTATCTGCAAATCGGCCTCACCGCCATTCAACGGAGAGATGCCGGAGAATAGTTTCGAACCGTCGACTTCACGCGTAAGGTAGGCCCGCAGTTTGTCCCCCTTTATTACAAAATAGCTACCTGAGACCTGCTGCGTACGAAGTTTTTCGGGGCGGTCGGAAGGGATATAAATCTCTTCCAATACAATCTTGCAGTTGCCGGATGTCAATGCCTGCAAGGCAACATGATGAGCCGTTTGTCCTTCTACGGTATCAACAGTTCTGCAACCGGAGAACACTACGGCAAAAGCCAAATACAAAAAAAGCGCAACCAAGAATCGTCCTTTCATACTATTTTAATTTTAGTTAAAGTCAGAAAAGTTACTTCTCCATTAACTTATACTGTTGTTTTACATAAGCCACAAATTCATCAGTAAAGACATATTCATCACCTGCCTTTCGCGCAGCCTTGTTATAGGTTTCCACAAACATCACCGGTTCCACAGAATTGTCGGCAATCGCCTGCAATCCGAGTTGGTGCTTGATGAGCGTCGCCATATAAAAGCCATTCGGATGTCCGCCGTTAACCGGCAACTTGGCAACCTGCCCATAGACATCGGCGTCCACTGTTCCTTTCGAGTAACCCACCGTCAAAGAATCTATCTTTTGCAGTAGCTTCGGCGTATTGTAGTAGTCTTCGTTCATCTGTTTCAGCACATCTTCACCGAAAAGCCCGGCGTCTTTCATAGAATAAGGACCCTCGAACTTGTTCAGAATATCAGCGCAACCCTCCGACTGCATCATGCTCAACGCGATCGCAACAGGACTTCCACTGTCTTTGTATTTCTCTCGAAGATAGCCCCAACGATAGCTGTGATGCAGTTCGTGGCCTATCAGATTGACCAGGGATTCTTCATCCTGACTATAAACACAGTTCAAATCCATAAATACATTGCCGCTGAGCGACCAAGCTTCGGGGGTAAACAAGAGAATGTAGAATTTACTGTGATCGGGATGTCGCATCGCAAAACTATCCGGTAAGTATTTCAAGGCTTGCTTGTTGCCACGGACAAAAGCGCCGGAGAGGGCAGAACCTGCCAAATAGTCATCGAGCCTATCAAGGTCATCGCCAAACCGGCTGAGATTTTGAATACAAAAATAACGTATGATATCTTCATTGTTCTTCATCGTCTGAAGGGGAACGGACAAGATACTATCCTTAACAGCCTTTAAATTCCGGTCGAAAACAATTTCATAAGAAGCCTTGAAAGTTTTTTTCAGCGATTTCCCCACAGGGCGGTCAAAAAACTGCTTATATCCATCGGTGGCAAACAATATTTCCCACTCCTGTTGTGAAGGCAGATGACCGTTTCTCGCTTTCTTGGTCAGTTCGATAAGGGCTTGGGCTGATTCGATGGAACAAGTCGGTTCAGACTTGAGTTGTCTCAAATACTTTCCGATGACCTCTGCCGACTCGCTCGTTTCTTTTTCAAAAGCCTCTTTCAGCTCCGGATAATCCGCCAGCAGTTCCAGCATCTTCTCCCTGCCCACAAACTCCGAGCGTCCCGTTTCCGGATTCAACTCATAATACACGCGCGCAAAGACCAGCCCCGAGGCATTGATGGCATCTCCCACTTCACCGCCCAGCTTGGTTGCATCGGGCGGAGTTGCCGTACTTGCGGCAGCCTGCCCCACAGGTTGCGCACAGAAATAAATCCTGCCTTTCACCCACATGGCAGGTGCATACCAGCCGCCAAAGCGGTAGCGTTTATAACGCATTTTCTTACAATTTACATATAGCGACGTATCCATCCGCACCGCATAACAGCGAGACTTCAAATATCTGCAAAGACCGGAATTGTCCTTCGCTTCTATACGGTAATCCGCTCCCCCCATCAGATAAATCTGATTCTTGGAACGCTTCTCCACTTTCAGTATGGTGACCGTATCTCCACGCCCTTCCACCAACTCTTTCAAATTGGAATACATTATCTGCTGTGCCGAACATGGCAAGACCAATAATGCCAATAGCCCTAACACCCAACCTCTTTTCATATCGCTATCCTTTCTTTTTGAAACTTTGCATACTCAGGCGAAAGGTACATTTTTTATTGATATTCAGCAAATATAGAAGAGAAAAAACATCATATTTCCCGCAAAATCATTTGCATATACCTATCATCGGCCTTGCATGCCGCCATCGCCGCGAACGGAAACCTATGGTACGGAAGCCCGAAGCCACCTTGCCGCAACAAGCAAGATACGCTGCTGATTACAAGCAAGATGCAAGTACCAACAATGTACCTCCTGCTGGTATACGCCGTACCAACCGTTGGTAGCTCCCGTACCAAGCAGTGGTAGCTCTCCTACCAAACCGTGGTAGGCCTCGTACCAACCCGCGGTACTTCGAATACCGCCAGCCGATATTTCGCATATCCTTAGGGGAAAAAACATATATTTCGTTATCTTTGTCGTTCTCTAAAGCATGGAAACAAAATGGAAAGCATTGAAAATATAAAATCGGTCTACCAGCGTATTGAGGATGAAGCCCGATGCGAATTGAATAAAGTACAGCAACAGATTTATCGCATCAGCACACTGCGGCTGCTGCTGTTCGTGGCAGGAATTGCGGGGATTATCTATTTCTGGACAGAAAGTTGGGCAGTGCTGACGGGCATTGCACTTGTCACCCTGCTGCCGTTCATTCTCCTGATAAAATACCACAACCGCCTGTTTCACCGCAAAGATTATCTGGAAAAGAAGGCAGAGGTCAACCGGCAGGAGCTGGCTGCGCTGGACTATGACACATCCTGCTTCGACGGCGGCGAGGAATTTGCAGACCCTGCACATCTGTATGCTTACGACCTGGACGTATTCGGCACGCATTCGCTGTTCCAATACATCAACCGTACCTGTACCGAACCGGGGAGACGCCTGCTGGCCGACTGGCTGGGGCAGCATCTTACAAAGAAGGAGGATATACTGGAGCGCCAGGCTGCCGTACGCGAACTTGCTCCCGAACTGGAATTCCGCCAGCGGTTCCGTATCCTCGGCCTGCTGCATAAAGGCAAGACAGCCGATGAAACCGAGTTGAAAGCATGGGCGGCAAGTCCCGGGATATTTCGCAAGAGCAGACTCTTGCGTGTGCTGCCGGCAACCGTTACGGGTATCAACGGTGCATGTTTGCTTTTGGTCGTTGCCGGTTACCTGCCGGCAAGTATGTGGGGAGTAATCTGGACCCTCTTTGTCGTTGCCGGGTTTGCCTTTACCGGAAAGATTACCAAGATACAAGCCGTGTACGGCAAGAAACTGCAGATTCTCGGAACGTATGCCGGGCTGCTCAGGCTTATGGAAGCCCGCCCCATGCAATGCCGCCTGCTGAAAAGCATTAAAGAGGAAATCGGCGGCGAACAGCGGAAAGCATCCCTCTCCATCAGCCGTTTGAGCAAGCTGATGAACGAGTTGGACCAACGCAACAATATGTTCATGTACGTCATCCTCAACGGACTGTTCTTCTGGGAACTGCGGCAGATTATGCGCATCGAGGCATGGAAAGAGCAATATGCCGGCGAACTGCCTCAGTGGCTCGACGCCCTCGGGCAGATGGATGCTCTTAACTCACTGGCAACCTTTGCCTATAATCATCCTGCATATGCTTATCCTACTCTGCTTGACAAGGCTGATATGGCTGCCGCCAAAGCCGGCATCTCTTCCGATGCAAGGAAAGCCGGTGCGGCAAATACCGGCAGCAATGCCCGTTTCATACTCCGTGCAAAGGCTTTGGGACATCCCCTGATGCATCGCGACCGTTGTGTGCGCAACGACATCGACATGGAGAAACGCCCTTTCTTCATCATCATCACCGGCGCCAACATGGCAGGAAAAAGCACGTACCTGCGTACGATAGGCGTCAATTATCTGCTCGCCTGTACCGGCATGCCTGTGTGTGCGGAGGAAATGGAAGTGTATCCCGCGCGCCTTGTCACCAGCCTGCGCACCAGCGACTCCCTGACCGACAACGAGTCTTACTTCTTTGCCGAACTCAAGCGCCTGAAACTCATTATCGACAAACTGCAAGCGGGCGAAGAGCTGTTTATCATTCTGGACGAAATACTCAAAGGAACAAACTCGATGGATAAGCAGAAAGGTTCATTCGCACTTATCAAGCAGTTCATGGCTTTAGAGGCAGACGGCATCATCGCCACCCACGACCTGCTGCTGGGTACGCTCATCGACCTTTTCCCGGAGAATATCCGCAACTTCCGCTTCGAGGCGGATATCACCGACAATGAGCTGACCTTCTCCTACCGTCTCCGTCCGGGCGTGGCGCAGAACATGAACGCCTGCTTCCTAATGAAAAAAATGGGGATTGCCGTCACCGACTAATCCCCGTTTTATACCGATAAGCTAAAGCGCTCGCTTTTATCTGCACAAACTTACACTGCCTTGCACTTAGACAGGAAAGCCGAGACCGCCGCTGCCTCGCTACCCGTGAAGTAACGTACGGAAGTCACCGGAGTATAGGTGTAAGGCACAAACTGAAACAGTTGCAATGCGGCAAATTTATTGTCCTGCGAAATCATAATGTCCATACGTACATTACCGCTCGATTCGCTCTTTATACCCGCCTCGCAGTCCGGATTGCCGCGCTCAATCATTTCGGTCAGCTCACCTATATGCTTCAAATCGAAAAACATGCTGCGCTCCTTTGTCACGCTTCCCGTAGGCAGGTACACCATTTCCTTCGACTTCCAGAACAAACGGAATACCCCCAGCAGAATCAATGCCGTGCCCACTACCATCAGCGCCATGCTTATGGTGGAAGATTTATCGTGCATTTCAAAAATAGAAACAAAGATAAGAAGACCCGCCACCATCATCGCCAATGAGATGAGCAGTCCGGAAACACTTGTACGTTTTGCAATATCGGGATGTGAAGACGCAAAGAGAGTTGCGTCGATAGTTTTAGTTGCCATATTATAAACAGTTTTATAAATTAATGAATTATTGTAATAGAGAATAAGGGAGTACAATCTCTTCTCTATACGGACATTTATCCGATGCCCATACACAGAAAAAAGACCTGAATACAATAAGACATTAAATCAGAATCCGCCTCAGTGTGAAAATATAGTATTCACACACAGGCTTGCAACCATAGTAAGCGGTGGAATCATAAAGCTTCTCTTTATGCAAAGACAGAACCGCTTCGCGCCGGGCAAGCTTATCCACCCAGTCCTTTAGTGAGAAGATGTATTCGGCGGTATAGGAACGCTGAATGCGGGACATGGCAAGCGAGTGCAGATGACCGCTGTTACTCGCCAGCTCCGCTACCGGCAGATAGGGCAACTGAGGTGAAGTAAAGCATGTGCCATCCTGAGAATGAGCGGCAGTCACCGCCTGAATATCCGTAGAATCTCCTGTACTCACCCCGCCATCGGAAGTAAATACAGCGCCCGACGTCTGCCACAAAGCCAACGCAAGCACCAGGAGTCCTATGATTTTCAAATATCTGCCCATAACTGTGTGCAAATATAACGGTTTATTTCACAGGTTTGTTTTATACACACATCTTTTAAGGTTTGTTCATGTAAAAAGAGGATTGCCCAAATACGTCTGATTGAATCTCTAAAAAATCTTGCTTCGTCATAAATAGAAAGGTTATAGCTGTTGTAATATTGCAGTGGCAAAATTACACCACAACCATAACCTTTGAAGTAGGTACTTCTGTTAGTGCTTACCGTAAAAATGATAAAAGCGTAAACAAAAAAGCCGCCCCAATCGCTGGGACGGCTTTCTATATATAAAAAGAATAGTTGAATTATTCTGCTTTTGCTTCTTCAGCAGCAGGAGCTTCGGCAACCGGTGCAGTTTCAGCAGCGCTCTTCTTTGAACGACGGGTACGGGTAGCTTTCTTGGCCACTTTTTCCTTAGCCATGTTTTCGTTGTAGTCAACGAGTTCAATGAAGCACATTTCTGCGTTGTCACCCAAACGGTTACCAGTCTTGATGATACGAGTGTAACCACCCGGACGGTCAGCAATCTTCACAGAGATTTCCTTGAACAGTTCAGTTACAGCATACTTGTCTTGCAAATTGCTAAATACAACACGACGAGAGTTTGTCGTATCGTCCTTGGCTTTTGTAATCAAAGGCTCAACGAACTTCTTCAGAGCTTTAGCCTTTGCAACGGTCGTAGTGATTCTTTTGTGCTTTATCAAAGAACACGCCATATTAGCCAACATAGCGTTTCTATGAGAGGCAGTACGACCCAAATGGTTGAATTTCTTATTATGTCTCATTTTTTATTCTTTATCTAATTTATATTTAGAAATATCAGTTCCAAACGACAGATTCAGACTTTCCAGCAAATCATCAAGCTCGGTAAGCGATTTCTTTCCGAAATTTCTGAACTTCAGCAAATCGGTCTTGTTGAACTGTACCAAGTCGCCCAAAGTCTCTACATCGGCGGCCTTCAAACAGTTGAGGGCGCGAACCGAGAGATCCATATCGACAAGCTTGGTCTTCAGCAACTGACGCATGTGCAATACTTCCTCATCAAACTCTTCATTGCCGTCAGCATCGTTGCTTTCCAGCGTAATCTTCTCATCGGAGAAGAGCATGAAGTGATAAATCAGAATCTTTGCTGCCTCTTTCAGAGCTTCTTTCGGGTGAATGGAACCATCCGTAGTAATCTCAAGCACCAGCTTTTCGTAGTCGGTCTTCTGCTCAACACGGAAGTTCTCTACCTGATACTTAACATTACGTATCGGAGTATAAATAGAATCGATAGGAATTACGTTCACATCGGTGCAATATTCGCGGTTTTCGTCAGCAGGAACATAACCACGACCTTTGTTGATCGTAATATCTATCTGCATAGTCGACTTTGAATCTAAATGACAAATAACTAATTCAGGATTTAACACTTCAAATCCAGTCAAATACTTACCTATGTCACCTGCTTTAAATTCACTTGAATTCTCGACTGTAATACTTACTTTCTCACTCTCGAATTCTTCAACTACTTGCTTGAATCTCACTTGTTTCAGATTCAAGATAATGTTAGTAACATCCTCTTTTGCCCCCGGAACACTGGAAAATTCATGCTCAACACCGTCTATCTTGATAGTAGTGATAGCAAAACCTTCCAATGAAGAAAGCAGGATGCGGCGCAGTGCATTACCCACGGTAATACCGAAACCGGGCTCCAACGGACGAAATTCGAATTTTCCGAATCTAGAGTCCGCTTCCAACATTAATACTTTATCAGGTTTTTGAAATGCTAATATCGCCATGAAATTAATTATTATTTAGAATACAATTCTACGATCAAATGCTCTTTAATGTTTTCAGGAATGTCTGCTCTTTCAGGTACATGCAGCAATTTGCCTACCTTAGAGTTATCATCCCATTCCAACCAAGGATATTTGCTATGGTTAAAGCCAGCCAGTGAATTAGCGATAACTTCCAATGATTTGGATCTTTCACGAACACCGATCACCTGACCCGGTTTCACTGCATAAGAAGGAATATTCACAACCTCACCGTCTACAGTAATGTGCTTGTGGCTCACCAACTGACGAGCAGCTGCGCGAGTAGGAGCAATACCCAAACGGAATACGATATTGTCAAGGCGACCTTCCAACAATTGGAGAAGGATTTCACCAGTAATACCTTTAGCAGTCTCAGCCTTCTCAAACAAGTTGCGGAATTGTTTTTCCAAAACGCCATAAGTATATTTGGCTTTCTGTTTCTCACGAAGTTGAACACCGTATTCAGAAGTCTTTCTCTTTCTGGAATTACCGTGCTGTCCGGGAGGATAGTTCTTCTTTGACAATACTTTATCTGCTCCAAAGATACCTTCACCGAATTTACGGGCTATTCTTGATTTTGGTCCAGTATATCTAGCCATTTCTTTTAAATATTTAATTGTTTATTCATGAACTTGGGTTTGTTGCAGCCGCGATTGCAGAGAGAAAGTTTACAATCCAATAACAAAATCAAGTCTCACTTCTATTAAAGGTAAATTTTAAACTCTACGTCTTTTCGGAGGACGACAACCGTTGTGCGGAAGCGGAGTTACGTCAATGATTTCAGTAACCTCGATACCTGCACCGTGGATAGTTCTAATAGCAGACTCACGTCCGTTACCCGGGCCCTTCACATATGCTTTTACCTTTCTCAAGCCAAGATCGTATGCTATCTTAGCACAATCTTGAGCAGCCATCTGTGCTGCGTAGGGAGTGTTCTTCTTTGAACCTCTAAAACCCATCTTTCCGGCAGAAGACCAAGAAATGATCTGACCTTCGCTGTTTGCCAGAGAAACAATAATGTTGTTAAAAGATGAATGAACATGCAACTGTCCATTAGCATCAACCTTCACATTTCTCTTTTTTGCTGCAACTGTTTTTTTTGCCATATCAACAATTATTATTTAGTAGCTTTTTTCTTATTAGCAACGGTTTTCTTTCTACCCTTACGAGTACGGGCATTGTTCTTTGTGCTCTGACCTCTTACTGGAAGACCAATACGATGACGAACACCACGATAGCAACCGATATCCATTAAACGCTTAATGTTCAATTGAACTTCAGAACGAAGATCACCTTCAACCTTATACTCTGCACCAATGATCTCACGAATCTTGGCAGCCTGATCATCCGTCCAGTCTTTTACTTTCAGGTCTCTGTCAACACCTGCTTTATCCAAAATTTTTGCTGAACTACTACGACCTATACCATATACATAGGTCAACGCAACTTCACCTCTCTTGTTTTGAGGCAAATCGACACCAACTATTCTTATAGCCATATACTAAATTATTTTTT
>ENA-OROM01003529-OROM01003529.1-human-gut-metagenome-genome-assembly--contig:-NODE-3529-length-9995-cov-4.737928_pt1 | contig 9995 bp, 7 predicted proteins | sample MGYA00242129_ERZ509050 | MGnify/ENA primary metagenome ERZ509050 (study PRJEB26280, sample SAMEA2338701) | human gut metagenome | biome: human gut; feature: human-associated habitat; material: faeces...
ATCTCTTTCCAGGATATCCTTCTGCATACTTATTAGTAAGAGGGCTTCCCATAGCTGCCATAACAGCTTTACTTACAAGGTTCTCAGAAGCTATTAATTCAATATGGCTTCTCTGTCTTGCTAATTCATCATCCATAGCTTTAGCTAATTCTGGATCATAGTTCAATACTTCATCAAATGAATACATATTACAACCTCCATTTTCTATAGTTGTAGTTATACAACCTGTATAGCTATTAATTTTATAGATTATTTAGCAATAAGTCAATGTATAATTATACATTTGTACAATAATTAAGTTATTTAATACAATCTTCATTAGAATATCCGCCTTAGAAAGTTATATAAGCCATTATTCCATACACCTGCCTCGTGTCCGCCGTGTCTGTAATAGAATATATGGTCAATTGAATGTTCTGTCATATATCTTGAATAATTCTCTGATGATACCCTGCAATATGGATCTTCATCACCTGTTACTATAAGTGTAAGAAGTGGTGCTTCCCCGCTTTCCTTAACAAGCTCAGGAAGAAGATATCCCCTGTTGCCATATAATGTTTCACCGCTTCCTGTATTAACAACTCCTCCAACAGGCTCAAATGCACCTACATACCCAAATATATCAGGGTGTGCAAAGCATAAATAAAGAGCTTCCCGTCCACCTAATGAATATCCCGCAATTCCTGTGTATTCCCTGCCTATCTTAGTTGAATAATGCGAATTAATATATGGAATAAGAGCATTAATCACATCATTTTCACAGGCATCATATCTTGCAGTTAAATCCGAAAATCCATAATCAGATTCCTGCTTTCCGTCAACATCCGTAAATACAGTAAAGCTTACTAATATCATATCGTTGCGGTTGTATTCATACACAATATTCTGTGCTGTTGGTCTTGCACCAAGAACCCTGTAATCTTCATATGTTCCACTCATTCCGTGAAGAAGATATACTACAGGATAGCTTTTACTCTTATCATATCCATATGGAAGATACACATTGGCATTTCTTGTAGCATTAGTAGTTGGAGAATAATATTCTATCTTCTCAATCTCACCATAATTGCCGCCAAGATGTTCTGAATTAAACGCTTCTGGTTCTTCATAATTAGTATCATTCTTATCATAAGAGAACAACATTACCGGATAATCGTGATTAATTCCAGCTTCGTCTGTTGTACTATTATTTTCATTAACACTGTCACCATTAGTATTTTGGTTACCACTACTACCATTATTATTGTCTACGCTGTTACTACTGCTTACAATGCTTGCATTATTAGAAGCTGTATTCTTACTACCAGTACTATTGCCACAACCTGTTAACAACAGGCTTGCTGATAATGCAAATGCCATTATAAGTGCCTCTGTTTTTCTAATATTATTTCTTCTCATAATTAATCACCTCATATAATTATTAATTAAACCTGATTATTAACTCTACATTTTGATAATAGCATTTAGAGTTAACTTCAAGTCAAGCATAAAATATTCCTATATAAATAAAATATATGAAGCACCTTCTCACACTAAGCACTGTCGCTTGCGACAACCTACATCTTCGTGCAAGTGTGCATCATCGGCACATAGCACCTTTTATGTATAGGAAATTCTATCGAAATTCCCTATTACATAAAAAAACAACAGCTGTCTTTTATAAATAATGCAGACATAAAATGTCATTTGCACTCCTTATAATAAACATACTGTTGTCTTATAAATATTAATAACCCTGCAAAACCATCCTGATTATATTATTAATTACAACTTATAATAATCAACTGCTAGTCTTGCAATACATTGTAATCTGCTTAATCTCTTACAATCCATTTAGTTATCTACTGAACTCTTTAAATCCTCTGCAAGAAGATATATGTTATGTAATATATTCTTACAGTTCTTCATACTTTCAACTGTTGTGTCAGATACTTTTAGGCCTTCAGTTGAAGCAGCTGCTACCTCTTCTCCTGTTGCTGATAAATGTGAAATATTATCAGAAATAACAGAAGTTGAATCCAGTATCTTGTTAATGCTCTGCTCTGCAGAATCTATATTGTTCATAAGATTATCAACTGTTTTTCCTACGTCCTCAAAAGTCACTCTTGTATTATCAATAAGTTCATTCTGCTTATTAACTGACTCAACTGACGCTTTTATGCTCTCATTAGCTTTCTTCGTATCTTCATAAAGATTATTGATTATATCTGTTATGCTTGAAGATGCATTCTTAGTCTGTTCTGAGAGCTGTCTTATCTCTTCGGCTACTACTGCGAAACCCTTTCCGGCTTCTCCTGCTCTTGCTGCTTCTATAGAAGCATTTAATGCAAGAAGGTTAGTCTGGCTTGAAATCTCTACGATAGAACCAATAAATCCCTGTACATCATCAACCTTTTCTGTAAGACTGTTAATCACATCTACGATTATATTGCTTGCATCATGTACATTCTGTGCCTGTTCCTTAAGTTCAACTACTATAGCCTTACTATCATTAACAGTCTCATCTGTTCTGTGTGAAGCCTCAACCATCTCGCTTATCTCTTTTTCAGCAATATCAGTGTTTTCTTGAATCTCTGCACACATAGTGGCCTGTCTTTGTATGGCTTCTGCTGTGCTTTCTGTGCTTTCTGCTATATCTTTCATTGAATTGTGGTTTATATCTATGCTCTTTTCTAACTCATCAAGCATATCCATAGCCTGTCCGAAATGTCTGGTTATATTATCAGCTACAGCAACCATCTTCTCGTTATTCTCTTTCTGTATAACTGCTGCTGCCTCTATCTTATTCATATTCTCTGCAAAAACTGCTTAAGCAGCTTTGTTACACTAAGAGATATACATGTAACAATAACCAATACTAATATAGCAAGAACCCTGCTTGCCATAGCCACTCCATTATACATATTATAATCCATAATAAGTCTTATGACATTACCAGCTATCGCAACGCCATCAGCCCACAATATTAGTTTTTCATTAAGATATACCATCGAAGCCATAATCAAAGGAAGTACATATGTCCATACACCATCAGTTGAATTAAGCAGTATAAGAACAACATATCCAAATGCCATTGATACCGCAATCGTTAATTCACACACTCTGGTCTTCTTCCTTAAAATATAAGCAGCTACTGATACAATAATTACCGCAAGTGCCACAACAAACTGTATTAAAATCTTTCCTTTGTTATGTCCGTCACCCACTCCTAATGCTGCCATCAGGGTCAGAGCAATATAACCAAATACTATGAGAACTGTAAATAAAACAGTCCTGTTTGCCCTTATATACTGATTCTCTGTCATAATTTTTCTCCCGTCTTTTGTTATAGTTTTGCCAAGATTTATAAAAATAAGTATATACCCATGATTATCCAAACGCAATGTTTTTGCTAAAAAAAAGCTGATAAAGCCATTATTTTTATCCAGATTTAACAAAGTATTGTCTAAAAATATAGTTAAAAAAAGCATTTGAAAATATCCATTAAATACTTTCAAATGCTCTTAAAATATTATTCCTGTTCTGACTCTGTAATTCTGATAGATAAGTCTTCAAGCTGTTTTGCATCTACAACATCAGGTGCGTTAGTAAGAAGACATGTTGCATCCTTTACCTTAGGGAAAGCTATAACGTCCCTTATTGAATCTCTCTTAGCCATAAGCATAACAAGTCTGTCAAGACCATATGCAAGTCCTGCGTGTGGTGGTACTCCATACTTGAATGCATCAAGTAAGAAGCCAAACTTCTCATTAGCAACTTCATCTGTAAGACCAAGTGCCTTAAACATCCTTGACTGTACATCAGCCTGATGGATTCTTACTGAACCACCACCTATCTCTGTACCGTTAAGTACGATATCATAAGCCTTTGCACGTACTGAACCTGGGTCTGACTCGAGCTTATCAAGATCCTCATCCATAGGCATTGTAAACGGATGGTGCATAGCTACAAATCTTTCTTCTTCATCTGACCACTCGAACTGAGGGAATTCTGTTACCCAGAGGAACTTATAATCATTCTTATCAAGAAGTCCCATCTGTCCAGCAAGTTCAACTCTTAATGCTCCAAGTACATTCCATACAATCTTATTGCGGTCAGCAGCAAATAAAAGAAGGTCACCCGGCTTACCTTCCATAGCCTCAACAAGTGCGTTCATCTCATCCTCAGTCATAAACTTAGAGAATGAAGACTTAAGTGAACCATCTTCGTGAATAGCTATATAAGCAAGACCCTTTGCACCATATCCCTTTGCAAAGTCGACAAGTGCATCAATCTTCTTACGAGGCATACTTCCCTGTCCATTGGCATTAATACCTCTTACAGTTCCACCATTCTCGATAGCCCCTGTAAATACGCCAAAGCCACAGTTCTTTACTATGTCTGTAACATTCTTAAGTTCCATACCAAATCTTAAATCTGGCTTATCAGAACCAAATCTATCCATAGCTTCCTGCCATGTCATACGCTGGATTGGAAGCTGTACATCAATATCTAATACCTCTTTGAAAAGATATGCTAAAAGTCTTTCATTAACATCAATTACATCATCAACGTCAACAAATGACAATTCCATATCTATCTGAGTGAATTCCGGCTGTCTGTCAGCTCTTAAATCTTCATCTCTGAAACATCTTGCAATCTGCATATATCTGTCATATCCAGAACACATAAGCATCTGCTTAAAGAGCTGTGGTGACTGTGGAAGTGCATAGAATTTTCCTGGATGAACCCTGCTTGGCACAAGATAATCTCTTGCTCCTTCCGGAGTTGACTTAGTAAGCATAGGTGTCTCTATTTCAAGGAAACCTTCATTAGCAAGAAATGCTCTTGTAAGAGTGGCAACCTTGCTTCTCATAATGATATTAGACTGAATATCAGGACGTCTAAGATCAAGGCATCTATATTTAAGTCTTATATCTTCTTTAGTATTAATATTATCCTCAATTGGAAATGGAGGTGTCTCTGACTCAGAAAGTATTCTTAATGATTCAGCCGCAATCTCAATATCACCGGTCTTAAGATTGTCATTAACTGCTCCACTTCTCTTAATAACCTTACCTACTACAGCTATTACAAATTCATTTCTTAATGTATATGCCTTGTCAAATCCTTCTTTGCCGATAATATTCTCATCAAAAAGAATCTGTAAAAGACCGCTTCTGTCTCTTAAATCCACAAATATAAGTGAACCAAGATTACGTCTTTTAGCAACCCAGCCCATAACTGTAACTGTACTGCCAATATCTGCACTTGAAACTTCTGTGCATCTGTGTGTTCTCTTTAAGCCAACCATTGACTCTGCCATAGTTAATTACCTCATTCTTCTTAGCTGTATTAACAGCCTGTTTTATTTGCCCTAAGGCATAATTAGGTTACTCCTAATCCTGACTGATTTTTAGTATATCACTTATATCCAAATCATCAATATCTAATCTGCTATTATTAATCAATTCTATAGTCGAATCTTCGTGAATAAGCCTCTGGAATAAAAGGAATACTCTGATATCCATATTCTTAATCTCATCTATCATAATTGTAACAGCAGTGTCTATATCAAAGGCTTTCCTATATGGTCTGTCTGATATAAGTGCCGCAAATTCATCTGCAACCTTTAATATTCTTGCTCCTAATGGTATCTGCTCACCAACAAGCCCATTAGGATATCCGCTTCCATCAAAACATTCATGATGTGAAAGAACGACATCCATTATATTATCTGAATAATCGTATTTTTTCAATAGATCATAGCTTATCTTTGAGTGCATACTCATATACTGCTTCTCATCTTCCGGAAGTGCCTCATCGGTTCTTCCATACAGATATTCTGAAAGCTTTAACTTTCCAACATCGTGAACCATCGCAGCAATCTTTAATTCGTATGCCTCATCTTTAGACAAACCACACATCTGTGCAAGCTCATATGTCAGATTGGCAACAAGCACTCCGTGCTTAATTCCACTTTTAAAATCATTAATCATATAATCAATGAGTTCATTATTGTTATTCTTCATAATTCTACCATATCAATATACTTAATGCTGAATCAATTCCATTCAGACAATATTATATTATATTTTTATGTGAAAGAAATGTCAATGTCCTTATCGGCTATATTTAAAGAGAAACCTTGTATACACGTTTATTTAAGCTTTGCAAAATGTTCTTTAGCAAATTCCATATCCTGAACCGCCTCAAGAGTTCCAACATAATTTCCCTGCTTGTCCCTTACCGCAATATATTTAACAAGCATAGTCCTTCCTTGTTTATCCATCCAGACAGGTACTTCATCAAGTGTTCCTATCCTGAATTCTTCTATAATTCTTCTGACCTTTGCCTCAATCTTTGGTGGGTGGCACGAGAATACCTCCCTGTCAATTGCCATAACAGGTCTTTTAAATACCTTTGACCCTTCATTAAAATATCTGTTGATATTATCTTCATCAACAAATGTTATCTCCATTGGTATTGCATTAAGCAGTGCCTCAAGCTGCGAAAGTGTCATATGTCCGCCTGCCATATATAACTCATTCTGAACATCTTCTTTCTTATCAGATTGTTCTGACACTTCAGGTTTATACACATTTTCTACTTCTTCTGCTTTCTCCCATCTGTCTGATACTGTATCAAGGCACACGGCATAATCTTTGGAATCGTGATATATTCCAATCCACTCAGCTTCCGTAAAATTAGCGGCACAGTTAGGATACAATATATTATCTTCCTTATATATCATCTCCTCTGCCCTCTTTATAACATTTTCTATTCTTTCAATTAATTTACCGTCCAGACTTTTACCATTATTGTTATCCGCACTGTTATTATTGTCTGCTTTGCTACTGTTATTACCGTCCACGTAATTTAACTGCTTTGCTATGTCTGACAGCTCATCTCTTATCTCATCATCAACTGTCCACATAACCGCCGAAGGTCCGCTGATTTTATATCGTACATTAAGCACCGGATATAACAAATCCCCTTTCTTGGCATAATGAATTGATAACTCCCTGAGCTTATATATCTTCTCTTTCAGTGCCTTTATATCAATATGTCCGCTTGTAATATTTTCTTTAATATCATCAATAACCTGCTGGATTGCCTTATTTTCTTTCACAAAAGTATTTAATGGGTGGCCGCTTATCATAGCCAGTTTATTAAAAATGCTTTCTCTGTCTTTACGCATATCTGCAATGGCACTCTTAGTCATACCTTTCATTGTGTCATCATAGTACTTTTTCATCTCTGATATTTCATTTTCCGCCTTGGCTATTCTTTCTTCCTTAGTCGCACCGTGAAATAATGCTGAGTGAACATCACACAGCTTTGAAACCTCTGATATAGGTGTTCCCTCTGCTATCAACTCCTGCTCCACTTCCATAATCTCTATTGGATTGACATCATTGAATTCCTTAACAAAATCTTTCTTAACATTCTCAAGACTTTCACCATCACCAAGTCTTTTAAGATAGCCTTTAATCTGTTCTGTCCTGTTCATATAATTCCTCCATTATTTTTATTATATTTTTCAATCTATCTGCTGGTAATTTATCAGCTTTATATATAAGCTGGCTGTTATGCTTATATGTGCATCATATTATAATCTGCTTTATTATCTTGTAAGCTTACAGTCACTCTTACCTGTATATCTTGTAAGACCACAATTACACTTATCTGTATGTGGATTATTAGTATGTCTGGATTGTAACATCTTCATTCCGCATTAATATGTTGTATTTACAACACTTTCAAGATTAATATTCATATCTTAATTGTTTTGCTTGTTAATAATCCTGCTTTTATAATATAATACTTAGGACGATTAACGATTGTGGGGTGAATATTTTATGAAATATGATGTAATAATTATAGGTGCTGGTCCGGGCGGAATATTCTCTGCTTATGAGCTTATGAAGAAAGCTCCTGATCTAAAGGTTGCCGTATTTGAAGAAGGTAATACTTTAGAGAAGAGAAAATGTCCAATTGACGGAAAAAATATAAAATCCTGTATCAAATGCCCAACCTGTGCCATTATGAATGGCTTTGGCGGTGCCGGAGCATTTTCTGATGGCAAATACAACATTACTAATGACTTTGGTGGTACTCTTTACGAATATATCGGCAAGGAAGAAGCTATTGGCCTTATGAAATATGTTGATACCATCAATACTTCCCACGGCGGTGAGGATACGCATATGTACTCAACTGCCGGTACTAAATTCAAGACTTTATGTATGCAGAACAAATTAAAGCTTCTTGATGCTTCTGTAAGACATCTTGGAACTGATATTAATTATATTGTCCTTGAAAATATGTACGATGAAATGAAGGAGCATATTGATTTCTACTTTAATACTCCTGTTACTAATATTGAAATAATCGATAATAATTACCGCATATATTACAAAGATACCTATATGGACTGCAACAAATGTATTGTGTCAGTTGGAAGAAGCGGAAGCAAATGGATTGAAAAAGTCTGTCAGGACTTAGATATTCCAACCAAATCAAACCGTGTTGATATCGGCGTAAGAGTTGAGCTTCCTGCTGTTATATTTGCACATCTTACAGATGAATTATACGAAAGTAAGATTGTATACAGGACTGAAAAGTTTGAGGATTTAGTCCGCACCTTCTGTATGAATCCTAACGGTATCGTTGTTAATGAGAATACGAACGGCATTGTAACTGTTAATGGACACAGCTATGAAGGCAGTGATAAACAGACTGAAAATACTAACTTTGCCCTGCTTGTTGCAAAGCACTTTTCTGAACCTTTCAAGGACAGCAACGGATATGGTGAAAGTATTGCACGTCTTTCTAATATGCTTGGCGGCGGTGTAATTGTCCAAAGATTCGGTGACCTTATACGAGGCAGACGAAGCACAGATAAAAGAATCGAAGAAGGACTTGTCAGACCTACTCTTTCTGCTACTCCAGGCGATTTAAGCCTTGTTCTTCCTAAGCGTATACTTGATGGAATAATAGAGATGATTTACGCTCTTGATAAGATTGCTCCGGGTACTGCCAATGACGACACTCTTTTATATGGTGTTGAGGTCAAATTCTACAATATGGAAGTTGAGATTGACAACAACCTTGAAACCAAGTACAAAGGTCTTTACATAATCGGTGACGGAAGCGGCGTTACACATTCATTATCACACGCTTCTGCAAGTGGTGTATATGTTGCAAGACGAATAATTGATGAGGAAGAATAATTCCATATTAAAATAATTCTCAATAATTAATATTAAGAATAGGTCAATATATTTTAATGAATCCGCTCTAAACATTTCACAAGTAAAGATTAGAACAATAAACCCTTTATATATAATAATACTTAAAGCTGATAAAATCTCCCTGTAACTTATATCTTTCCTAAGCCTTTGATTCCGGATATAAGTTACAGGGAGATTTATTCTTAATAATCTATCTAGTTCGATAATTAAAATCTACCATAATATCTATTAGTATCTATTTTATTAAGTTAATAATCTACTCAAGTCTTATTTAACTTCTACAAGCTCAATCTTAAAGTTAAGTTCTTTTCCTGCCATCTCGTGGTTAGCATCAAATGTTATGTCATTCTCTGTTAATGCTGTTACCTTAGCTGGAAATGGCTGTCCATATACATTCTGAAGATATACCATATCATCAACCTTAAGTTCTTCTGAACCTGCAAGCTCGCTGATTGGAACTGTGATAATTGCATCTGGATTTTTCTCTCCATAAGCTTCTTCTGGCATTAAATGTATATCTATTATATCTCCTACATTCATATCAGCTACAGCCTTATCAAAGCCAAGTATCATCATACCTGCACCACAGGTGAATTCAAGAGGTTCTCCTCTGTCATAAGATGAATCGAACTGTGTTCCATCGTTAAATGTTCCTTTGTAGTGTACTCTGCACACCTTGCCTACATTAGCTCCATCAAATAAAGGTGCTCCTCCACCACAACCTGAACAGCCGCCACAGCCTGATGTTTCATTACTTCC
>ENA-OROM01003530-OROM01003530.1-human-gut-metagenome-genome-assembly--contig:-NODE-3530-length-9994-cov-2.876547_pt1 | contig 9994 bp, 9 predicted proteins | sample MGYA00242129_ERZ509050 | MGnify/ENA primary metagenome ERZ509050 (study PRJEB26280, sample SAMEA2338701) | human gut metagenome | biome: human gut; feature: human-associated habitat; material: faeces...
ATGATCGGTGTGGCTGGTTATATGAGCTTTGCAGATGCGGGAAAGGACAAAAAGACAAAAAAGAACGGCAAGGAACAGGTCGAGGTCATAAGCTATGATGAAGTTGCGGGAAGTGACAGCAAAAATGTGGCAGATGGAAGTGAAAACATTGCTGCTGATGAAGCGCAGGATACAGATGAGGGACTATCGGAGGATATGGAGCTCAACGGTCCGGAGGAAGAGATAGGCGATGCGGTGCTCACCAGTGCCAGTGCAAAGGCTGTCACAAACAATATGGCATCTGTCAAACTCACAAGGGAGCAGAACAGGTCAAAGAGCAGAGAGACACTCATGGATATCATAGGTGATGAGGCGCTCAGCGATGAGGCAAAGAAAGAGGCGGCTGATACATATGTCAGATTAAATGACACGATAGAGATGGAGACTGATATAGAGACTGTGCTGGCGGCAAAGGGATACACAGATGTAGTAGTCACGATAGGAGACGAGTCGGTCGATGTGACACTTGGCGCAGCAGAGCTAGATGATGCGGAGAGGGCACAGATAGAGGACATAGTGACACGTAAAACCGGTTATAATATCAGCAATGTGGCAATATCTATGATGGATGGCAAGTAGGTACTGTAAAATCTCATATACTTGCAAAATAGCTGTCAGGATATTATAATGTGTGATATATAAATCTAGAAGTCTGCCTATAGGAGAAATCTAAGGCAGACTTGACGGATTTGTCAGTCCGTAAAATACAATCCGGGAGGTATGAATGAGTATGAGTGATACAGTACAGAACGGCGCAGCAACTGATGCCCTGGACAATAAAAAAGACGAGATAGTTCAGATAGATAAGGTTCAGGACGGTTCATATAATATTGAGGAGAATAACTCTCTTGGCAAGGTACAGATAGCAGATGATGTTGTTGCTATCATAGCAGGTCTTGCTGCTGGAGAGGTGGAAGGTGTATACAGACTTACCGGAAGTATTTCAAATGAGCTTGCTTCGAAATTTGGCAAGAAGAATCCGGCAAAGGGAGTCAAGGTGGAACTGCTTCCGGGAAAAGTCAAAGTGGATATTGCTATAGAAGTGCTCTATGAGTACAGTATTCCATCGGTATCTGCACAGGTTCAGGATAAGGTCAAGCAGGCTATAGAGACCATGACAGGACTTTCTGTTGAGCAGGTCAACATCAGGATAGCAGGTGTGCGTGTCAGTGACGCCAGGTAGACTGGCTGATTTAGATGATGCAGATATAGACATGGCAGAATACGAGTGATAGTGGAGAGGAAAACATGACAAGAAGAGAGATAAGAGACAAGATATTCAAGATCGTATTTACAGCAGAGTTCAATACTCAGGAAGAGATGAAGGAACAGCTTGAGCTGGCATTTGACACGGAGATGCCTGGGGATGAGGAAGACGATCCTATGCTGTATGCGTCTGTATCGGAGAAGGACAAAGAATATATAACAGATAAGGTTATGGATATACTTGCCCATAAGGATGCCATAGACAACACGATATCAGAGATATCAGAGGGATGGAAGCTTCCGAGAATAGGCAAGGAGGAACTTGCTATCCTCAGACTTGGTGTATATGAGGTAGTTTATGATGATACCATTCCTGAGAAGGTAGCCATAAACGAGGCGGTTGAACTTGCAAAGAAATATTGTGATGTCTCAGCAAGCAAATTTGTGAATGCACTTCTTGCAAAACTAGTAAAAAAGGAAGAAAGCGGTAATGCCACAGAATAATATATATACAGTTCAGGAACTCAATCGCAGGATCCAGGATCTGATCAGCGGGGAACCGTGGCTGGGCAATCTGTGTGTGGAGGGTGAGATAACAGGATTTGGACGTGATAAGAAAGGTCATTGTTATTTCTCTCTCAAGGATTCCAGTGGAGTTATATCCGCTGTGATGTTCGCCGGTAAGCAGAGATACGGTTTGGGTTTCACACCGAAGAATGGCGACAAGGTTCATGCCTTTGGCCGGGTGGAAGTGTATGTGCGTGATGGAAAATATCAGCTCTATGTGGACAGGCTTGTGCGAGTGGGCGATGGTGAGGTTAATGCCAATCTGCAAAAGCTCATTGCAAAGCTTGAAGGCATGGGGCTTTTTTCACAGGAATACAAGAAACCGATACCTCGGTATCCCAGGAAGATAGGAGTTGTGACGGCTGGAAATAAGGCTGCGATAAGCGACATATGTAAGGTAGCAAAGACAAGGGATCCGTATGCCCAGCTGTATTGTTATCCCGCGACGGTGCAGGGACAATATGCCGCGGCGGATATATCAAGAGGAATAGAGATACTGGATGGCATGGGTATGGATGTCATAATCGTTGGTCGTGGAGGCGGATCTGCGGAGGATCTGTGGGCGTTCAACGAGGAACAGGTTGCATGGGCCATATTCAATGCTGAGACACCGATCATCACTGCGACAGGACATGAGATTGACACGACGGTTGCAGATATGGTTGCGGATAAGAGAGAGTCCAACCCATCCACGGCGGTCATGCATGTACTTCCGGTGGTGAAGGAGACTGTTTCGGAGTTTGAACAGAGATATCTGTACATCAAGGCACTTATGGATAATCGGATGGAGAAGTATCGAAGAAATCTGGACGGCTATGCGAGACAGTTAAGGCTGCTGAGCCCGGAGGCACAGCTTGGGGCGCAGAGAGAGAAGCTTGACAGACTTCAGGAGACGATGAAGTCCCTTATGAGTGCAAGGCTGAGCAGCGCTCATGACAGGTGCGAAAGGATGAGTGAGAGACTTGAGGGCGGAATGTACAGAAAATACGAACTGCGACTCAATGCTCTTGCGGTTATGACGGAGAGGTTACACGGACTCTCACCTACAGCCAAGCTTGTTAACGGATTTGGATATATAGCATCGGCAGATCAGCCAGTCACATCTGTGGGGGATGTAGAGCCGGGCAGCGATATTGAGATAACAGTACACGATGGAAAGATATTGGCGTCTGTTACGGACATTAATGGATTTCGATAGACAGGAGGAATAGCTATGGCAGAGGATATACAGAAAACGGCAGCAGGATCTGATGAACAGTCACTCGGAGACATGTCCATAGAGGAAGCTTTTGGAAGACTTGACGAGATAGCCGCCATACTTGAGAATGCACAGACAGGACTCAGGGAATCTCTGGATGTGTATGCGGAAGGCGTCCAGCTTATAAACAGATGCAGGAATTATCTTTGTGACGTTGAGAAGGAGATGATAACACTCTCCGGTCAGGAGGATGAATGATGAGCGTAAAGAGTGAGTCATATAATGATGCATACAGTGCAGAGCAGAAGAAATCACTTGATAAAGCGATCGCTGAACGCGCGGAGCGCATAGATGGGATAGTCGCAGGGTATCTCCCAAAGGTGGAGGGATTTCCGAGAACTGTTTGCGAGGCTATGGCATATTCTGTGGAGGCCGGCGGCAAGCGCCTGAGGCCTATGCTTATGGAAGAGACATACAGGATGCTTGGCGGCAGCACAGATGTGGTAAAGCCGTTTATGGCAGCGATAGAGATGATACATACATATTCTCTCATACATGATGATCTGCCAGCCCTCGATAACGATGATTATAGAAGGGGCAGACAGACATCACATGTGGTGTTTGGTGAGGCTATGGCGATCCTTGCCGGTGATGCTCTTCTGAACTATGCGTATGAGACCGCATGCAAGGCATTTGATCTGGATGAAGATGCGCGCAAGGTTTCTGAAGCTCTGCGGATACTTGCTAGAAAGCCAGGAGTTTACGGCATGCTCGGAGGCCAGGTGGTGGATGTCGAGATGACGGGAAGAACGCTTACCAGGGAACAGCTTGAATATGTGTATGAGAACAAGACTGGAGCCCTCATAGAGGCATCTATGATGATCGGTGCGGTCCTTGCAGGTGCGGATAGTGAACAGGTTGAGGCCGTTGAGAAGATCGCATCAGATATCGGAATGGCATTTCAGGTTCAGGACGATATACTGGATGTTTGCGGGGACAGTATGGTCCTGGGAAAGCCAACTTTGAGTGATGAGGAGAACGGCAAGATCACATACGTCACGATACATGGAATAGAGAAGTCCAGACGGTATGTCAGGGACTTATCGGAGAGAGCGGTAAGAGAATTGGAAGAGATGGACGGTGACAGTGAGTTCCTGAGGGAGCTTGTACTCTGGCTGATAAACAGGCAGAAATAACAGGTCTGTCTATGGTGTGTTTATGAATATACTGGATAGAATAAATAAAGAAAACGATATAAAGAACATTGACAGTGATGAGCTGCCGAGGCTGGCAGAGGAGATAAGGAAATTTCTGGTATCACATGTGAGTGAGACAGGAGGACATCTGGCACCAAATCTGGGGTGCGTAGAGCTTACGATGGCCCTCCACCGTGTGCTGAATTTCCCGGAGGATAAGCTTATATGGGATGTTGGACATCAGTCGTACGTCCACAAGATACTGACGGGCAGAAAAGACGAGATGGGCAGTCTGAGACAGTTTGGAGGCATGTCGGGATTCCCAAAGACAAGCGAAAGCCCATGTGACGCCTTCAATACCGGACACAGTTCGACCTCGATATCAGCAGCCCTAGGTATGGCATGTGCCAGAAGCATAAAGGGCACACATGAGAATATCGCGGCAGTGATAGGCGATGGCTCGTTCACCGGCGGGATGGTGTATGAGGCCATGAACAATATGGCGGACATCAAGACGAGCTGCCTTGTCGTGTTAAATGACAATAACATGTCTATAGATCAGAATGTTGGCGGAATGTCCACGTACCTGAGCAAACTTAGGGTAGGTCAGCAGTACAATGATTTCAAGGGAAATGTTGAGAAAGTACTTATGAAGATACCTGTGGCAGGAGAGCGTCTGGCGAAGGGACTCAAGAAGTCCAAGGATTCAATTAAACAGATACTGGTGCCGGGAATGTTCTTTGAAGAGCTTGGCGTTACATATATAGGTCCGATCGATGGACATGATATAGAGACTATGGAAGCTACATTCAGAAAAGCCTTGAAGCTTGACAGACCTATACTTGTGCACGTTAAGACGGTCAAGGGCAAAGGCTATGTTCACGCTGAAAGACATCCGAGCTATTTCCACGGTGTCGAGCCGTTTGACATCCGGACAGGTCATGTGATAAAAGAGAAAAAGACAATGTCTAACACGGGCGTGTTTGCAAGAAAACTGATCGAACTTGGCAGAACCGATGACAGGATAGTTGCGATAACAGCCGCCATGGGAAAGGGTACCGGAGTGTCTGCATTTGCCGAGGAGTTCCCTGAGAGGGCTTTTGACGTGGGAATTGCTGAGGAGCATGCGGTGACATTTGCGGCCGGGCTTGCTGCATCAGAACTTGTGCCTGTTGTTGCAATCTATTCATCGTTCCTGCAGAGGGCGTATGATCAGATACTCCATGACGTGTGTCTGCAGAACCTGCATGTGATATTTGCCATAGACAGGTCAGGTCTTGTCGGAGCTGACGGTGATACTCATCAGGGAATATTTGACACGGCATTTTTGTCGCACATACCGAATATGACAGTGATTGCGCCAAAGAACAGATATGAGCTCACGAAGGCGATGGAATGGGCGGTAGGCTATGACGGTCCGGTTGCGATAAAGTATTCAAGGGGAGATGCATACTATGGTCTCAGTGAATACAATGTGCCATTTGAAAAAGGAAAGAGTGAGATCATACACAGAGGACGCGGACTTGCCATCATGGCTGTGGGCAATATGGTACAGGAGGCCGAGAAGATATACAACAGGTATATATCTGAGGGCGATGATGTTACATTTGTGAATGCAAGATTCCTGAAGCCTCTTGACACTGAACTTATCGATGATCTGAGTCATGACCATGACAGAATAGTCGTGATCGAAGAGGGTATAAAGCGTGGTGGATATGGAAGTGCCGTGGAGGAGTATGTTGAGGAACATGGTCTGCCAGTGAAGGTGATGACCTGTGCCATAGATGACAGATTTGTGCCGCAGGGAACGGTCAGTGAACTCAGACGGATGCTGGGGCTGGACGCCGATTCCATATATGACAGAATAGGACACGCGGATACAATACAGTAAGATAATCAAGAATATAAGAGGACAGAAAATGAAGAAAAGACTGGATGTGCTCCTCGTAGAGCAGGGGCTTGCTGATTCCCGCGAGAAGGCGAAGGCGATCATCATGTCCGGAATAGTGTATGTAGATAACAATAAAGAGGATAAGGCTGGAACTATATTTGAGGAGACGGCCAGAATAGAGGTCAGGGGAAACACCCTGAAGTACGTCAGCAGAGGCGGGCTTAAGCTTGAGAAGGCGATGAACAATTTCGGAGTGACACTCGAAGGAAAGGTGTGCATGGATGTGGGAGCCTCCACCGGTGGATTTACCGACTGCATGCTGCAAAATGGTGCGGTAAAGGTGTACTCAGTGGATGTCGGACATGGACAGCTGGCATGGAAACTCAGAAATGACGAGAGAGTTGTCTGTATGGAAAAGACAAACATCAGGTATGTAACACCGGATGACATAGATGATGTGATAGAATTTGCATCGATAGATGTGTCGTTTATATCCCTCACAAAGGTCCTCCCTGCGGTCCGCGAGCTCATGACACCAGGCGGTGAGATCGTGTGCCTGATAAAGCCTCAGTTCGAGGCGGGGCGCGAGAAGGTCGGAAAGAAGGGTGTTGTCCGCGAACTCTCAACACATATTGAAGTAGTGCAGATGATCGTGGACTATGCCAGGGCAAATGGATTCAGGACACTTCATCTGAGTTATTCTCCGATTAAAGGCCCGGAGGGCAATATAGAGTATCTGCTCCATATAACGAAGGATGAGAGCCGTGAAAATGAGGAGTTTGATATCAGGGCGTTGGTTGAGGAATCACACAGTGCGCTCAGCAAATAAGCTGGAGGATTTATAGATGAAAGCGATATATATACTGTATAATCCTGATAAAGATGATGAATCCGGGGTGCTCCCAGGACTTACGGAGTATATACATGCCCATGGCGGACAGAGTAAGTGCATGGACTGCTATAGCTTCAGCGCACTCACAAAGCAGCAGGTGAGTGATGTGCTTTCTGGCTGCGAATGCGTTATAGTGCTCGGCGGTGATGGAACACTGTTAAATGCAGCATCTACGGCCAGTCATGTGGATATACCGTTGTTTGGTATAAATCTTGGAACAGTAGGCTTCCTCACCGAGGGAGAGGTCACAAACTGGAGAGAGATAGTTGACCGCCTGATGGCTGATGATTTTGCCATTCAGGAGCGCATGATGATAAAGGGCTCTATAAAAAAGTCGGGATGCAGGCCGGAGGGCAGCGTGGATGCGCAAAAGGAAAGCAACATAGGAGCAGCTCGTGTCGGCACCTTCAGGAAGAGGGCGCTCAACGATATAGTTATAAGCAGGGCTGGATTTTCGAGGCTGATCGGACTTGATGTGTATGTGAACGGGAGTTTCCTGAACGCTTATGAGGGCGACGGAATCATCGTGTCAACGCCGACCGGCTCAACCGGATACAACCTGTCTGCCGGCGGACCTATTGTGGACCCGATGGCGCGTCTTATGATAATCACGCCGGTTTGTCCCCATTCGCTCACGTCCAAGAGCATAGTTCTTCCGAGTGATGCAAAGGTGTCGATTGCCATAGCAAAAAAACGGAAAACACAGGACACAGAGGCAATAGTGTCATTTGATGGAGGAAATGATTATGAGCTTTCCGCCGGGGATGTGCTTGATATATGTACATCACAGAGGACGACGAAGCTCATAAAGGCAAGTGATGTGAATTTCTACGAGATACTTAGAAATAAGCTCGGGGGTAAATAGCATGAAACAGAAAAGACAGGCAAAGATATTGTCTATAATAGAGCAATATGATATAGAGACCCAGGATGAACTTCTGGAAAAGCTTGCTGAGGCTGGTTTTACAACGACTCAGGCTACGATATCGAGGGACATAAGGGAGATAAATCTGACGAAGGTGGCAGTTGCCGGAGGCAGGCAGAAGTATACACTTGGCAAGAGCACGAACCATGAATCGATAGAATCTTACAGAAAGGTACTGTCTGCGGGAATACTGTCCATGGTCCCCGCTGAAAATCTGATAGTCATAAAGACTGTGTCTGGAATGGCTATGGCAGTTGCCGCAGCACTTGACAATGTGGAAATAAATGGACTGCTGGGAAGTATCGCGGGTGATGACACGATATTTCTGGCGGTCAGGAGCAAGGATATGACTGACGCGGTGATGAAGACCATCGATCGTATGCAGAGATAATATATACATTGTGGAATGACAGCTTCCATGAGTTATGATATGTGTAGAGAATTCTGTGTAAATACAGGAGGAGACAATGCTACTTAATGTACATATAAAGAACATCGCCCTGATAGACGATGCGAATGTTAATTTTACAGACAATCTTAATATACTGACAGGTGAGACCGGTGCCGGAAAATCCATAATCATGGGGGCTCTCAAGATCGGAATGGGAGACAAGCTCCCAAAGGATATAGTGAGGGAAGCCGGCAAGGAGGGCTTCTGTCAGCTCCTTTTTCTTGTGGATGATGAGTCAGTCCTTGAGCAGATCAGACAGCTTGGAGTGGAGCCTACAGAGGATGGCGAGATACTCATAACAAGAAGAATAGTGAATTCCAGAACGATCAATACTATAAATGATATGGCGGTAACAGCCGCAAGGCTCAGAGAAGTCTCGGCACTTCTGATAGACATGCACACACAGCATCAGCAGCAGACACTTCTCAAAAAGAATGAGCACATGAAACTTTTGGATAAATTTGGCAGAGCAGCTATAGAACCACTGAAACGCGAGGTGGCACAGAGACATGCTGATTATACTGAGCTTGTGGATCAGATGGATAAGCTGTCCATGGATGAGGCTGAGCGAAGCCGCAGAGCTGAGTTCCTGAAATACCAGATAGCGGAGATCGAATCTGCAAATGTCAAAGCTGGCGAGGATGAGGATATTGAGCATCAGTACAACAAGATGGTAAATTCCAGGGATATAGTTGCGGCAGCGTCAGAGGTTTACAGTGTGACCGGCTATGAGAACCAGTCATCCGCAGGAAATGAGATAGGCCGTGTTCTCGTAAATCTTAAAGGCATAAAGGAGCTTGACGATGAGATAGACGGACTCTACAGTCAGTTGGAAAATATAGACGCTCTGTTAAATGATTTTAACGTTGAACTCAGCAACTATATGCAGAGCATGAACTTTGACGATTCAGAGTTCCGCGAGGTGGAGTCGAGGCTTGACGTCATAAATGACATAAAAGGAAAGTATGGCAGCACGGTGGATGAGGTCAACAGATATCTCGAGGAGAGCAAGGCTGAATACGAAAAATTATCAGAGTATGATGAATATATTGCTGAGCTTTCAGGCAAGATAAACAAAGCCAAGAAACTTATGATTGATGCCGCTGACAAACTCAGTGCGGAGAGAAAGAAGCAGGCAAAGCTTATGTGTAAGGAGATAAAGACAGCTCTCTCAGATCTGAGCTTTATGCAGGTCGATTTCGATATGGTATTTGACAGACTTTCGGAATGTACGGCAAATGGCATAGATGACTGTTATTTTGTGATATCCACGAATGTGGGCGAGAAGCTGAGACCACTCTATGATGTTGCATCGGGCGGTGAGCTGTCTAGGATCATGCTGGCAGTCAAGTCGTGTATGGCGGCGGAGGACAATATCGGAACGCTCGTGTTCGATGAGATAGATGTCGGAATAAGCGGACGTGCAGCCCAGGCGGTCGCTGAAAAAATGGCATTAATTTCCAGAAAACATCAGGTTATCAGTATCACGCATCTTCCTCAGATCGCGGCCATGGCGGACAGCCATTATCTCATAGAAAAATCCGCAGATGAGGGCAAGACAGTCACAAAGATAGTCAGACTGTCAGAGACTGAATCAATCACGGAGATAGCCAGACTGCTCGGCGGAGC
>ENA-OROM01003538-OROM01003538.1-human-gut-metagenome-genome-assembly--contig:-NODE-3538-length-9974-cov-12.001311_pt1 | contig 9974 bp, 9 predicted proteins | sample MGYA00242129_ERZ509050 | MGnify/ENA primary metagenome ERZ509050 (study PRJEB26280, sample SAMEA2338701) | human gut metagenome | biome: human gut; feature: human-associated habitat; material: faeces...
GATATAAATGGCGCGGCGGTTGTCCATGCCCAGGTTGAACTCGTTGGGTATCTTCTTCTGGGGACATTTTTCCGTGCAGGCGCCGCAGCCGGTGCAGCTGCCGCGCTCCGGCAGCAGGGAAGCGGGATGATCCGTCACGTCCTCATCTCCTTTTCGCTCTTTTTGGCCATTTTACCACATAGGGCAGGAAAACACAAGAGCCGCGCTGCCGCCGGACCTCCGCTTGTTGTAGTCCTACAAGTCCTCCCGGCGCTTTTTCCACCGGGGGCTGGCATTTCCGGCGGAACTCTGATAGAATGGAAAAAATGCGGACGAAGGCCATCCAGGCTGCCCGGCTCTACCGGCCGGAGACTGCCTGAGGGAGGGCGGAATGAGGCTCTGCGAGATTGCGGAGCGAACGCCCTCGGAAATTCAAAATCAGCGAGATGGACGCATGGAGGTGCAAAGATGGGGTTTATTGAATCATATAAGCGTCTTGAAAGGCTTTGCGGCGATCTGCTGAATGATGACAGACGCATATCTGCTTACATCGACGAAATGATAAGCCTCCCCCGCGGTGCTTATCTCGTCAGAGGTTGGGATGATGACTTAAAGCGGCTGAAGCATTACCGCTGGATCAGAAACCAAATAGCGCATGAACTCGATTGCAGTGAGGAGAATATGTGTGAGCCGAGTGATGTTGTGTGGATCGATGTTTTTTATTCACGCATAATGAATCAAACCGACCCGCTCGCAATGTATCGAAGGGCATCAAAGCCAGAACAATCTTCTCCGCCGCAGCATACACATTCTGTGCAGGCGATTAATTCAAAGAAGAAAGCCGCTGGGTGGGTTGTGTTATGGATCGTTGCGGCACTTGTTGGATTGTATTTTGTGCTTAAATATCTTGCGGGCTAAAACACCGCCAAGGAGCACATGGAGGGCAAGATCATCAGCGCCGGGGGCCACTTTGGTGCCCAGAAAGCGTTCCATCAGGGGTACCCCTGATGGAACGCTTTTTCTTTATGTACTGTCAAAAAATTTTGTCCAACCAGAGCATTTTTGTCCGGATGGTGCAGACAGGTCACGAGGAATGTGGTATAGTACCATGTGGTTAATGTACTCTAACCGCATGGTATAGTGAGCGAAAGGAGACGGTCCGTATGAAAGAATCCGGTCCGCGCTTGGGTGGCGGCGCGTTCCCGGCGCAGGGGGTGCAGCTTCTGGCCGAGAAGGACGGCTGCGCCGTGTGGCAGTTCCAAAACAAGAGCGGCGAAGGGACCATGACCGTCTATGATGTGTTCCCCGGCGTTATGCTCAGCTTCAACGACTTTCACATAGCCTATTATAAAAGTGACTATGTGGCCGGACGGCCGCTGTTTGCCATCGACCACTGCCGGGAAGGGCGCATGGAATACGCCGCCGGGGAAAACGCCGTGGCCTATACCGGGGCCGGAGACATGAAGCTGGATCTCCGGCGGCAGCACACCGGCGTGTTCCGCTTCCCGTCCAGCCTTTACCATTCCCAAAGAAAACGTTATCCGCATGGGTAAAGGTGGGCGCCACCAACACGCCGTCGTCCTTCAGCACCCGGCGGATCTCGGAGAGGGCCTTCTCCGGCTCCGGAACGATATGCAGGGCGTTGGCCACGATGATCACCTCAAAGCTGCCGTCGGCGTAGGGCAGGTGAAACATGTCCTGCACGGAGAAATGCAGCTTGGCGGATCGGTTGTCCCGCTTCGCCTCCGCGATCATCTCCGGCGATGCGTCCGTGGCCTCGATATGAGCGGCGCTGTTTACGATGTTTTTGGCGATCAGTCCCGTGCCGGCGGCCAGCTCCAGCACGGTTCTGTGCCGCACCACAGGCCGCAGCAGCTCATATAGCCGCTCATAAGCCGCGGCGTCCTTTCGCATGAATCGGTCGTACCGCCCGGCGTTTTTGTCCCAGAAATTCTGACTTTTTCTCATGGTTTTGACCTCACAGCGAGATGTTAAATTTCTCTAACCCCCAGGGATAAAAGAGTGGTTAGTGTTGACTAACCAGCATCCCTTAAAAAACCGCATCCCTGCGGCATTTCCGCTTATGCAAATGGTTCCCGAAATTTTGACCACTTGAATTATTTTGGTCATATAGTAGCAAGGATTCCTTCCCCTGTCAAGATTGTGCCGGAGCTTTTCTGTAAATTCGGAGCTGCTGTCAATCATATGATTGGCTCTTCAGCGTATCTGAGGAAAAATAAGAAAATGCAGAATTTCTTCCTGAAATTTGCGAACTGTTTTGCAGTTGACTTCGCTATATTACATGTGATATATTATAAAGAGATTGGATGGATTGCTTGTGATTAACCAACATAGAGCCAATATCAAGACCATTCATTTGAAAAATCAAAAACAGAACCGAGATCAGAAAGGAAGGTAAATGAGGATGAAAAAGCGTTTATTTCCCCTGCTTGCGGCCCTGCTATGTATGGTGATGCTGATGGGTTGTACGACCCATGCGGAGCCGGAATCCAACAAACTGACGGAGGCGGAGCTTCAGGAGCTCCAGGAGCTGTTCGCCCCGGGAAGTTGGTATGCCCAGGCCTGCACCAGCTACTATGAAGCGGCGGAGGCCGTGGATCTGGGCCGTCTGTTCTACGATGGCATCGGCTACGCGGGACTGGTCTATGGACAGTGCTATGTGACCGATCGGGAGCGGGACTGGGTGCTGGAGCAGGAACCTGCGGCAGAGAATTACGGCATTTTCCGGGCGCCCCGGGCGGCCATGGATGACATTCTCCGGCAGTATTTTGACATCTCCCTGGACGATACCCGGAAAATGGGGCTGGATAACCTGCTCTATTGGGAAGAGGCCGACGCCTGGTACGCCGCCCACACGGATACGGGCCTGAATACGGTGACGCTGACCGGCGGTGAGCGCACGGACGATGGTCTGCTGAAGCTATCCTATTCCGGCGGCTGTATCACCCTGCGCCCCACGCCGGACGGACAGAGCCCGCAGCCCTACTTCATCGTTTCCAACCAGCCGGAGGGTTGATGCCGATATAGGAAAAGGGAGAGCGAATACGCTCTCCCTTTTATCGTATTGGTTCACAAAGTCAGCGCAAAAAAGAAAGGATTCCGAGCATTTCTGCTCAGAATCCTTACATTTGGTACGCCCGACTGGATTCGAACCAGCGGCCTTTAGAGTCGGAGTTATCAGGCCGTCAAGCCGGAAAGCCCTGCAGGGCAAGGGTTTGGTTGGTGTTACACAAATTTCCGCCATTTTGAAGAAAAACCTCGGAAGCCTTACAGGGCAAGACTTCCGAGATTTTTCGCGGTAGTAGTCAAACAGTAGTCTGGATAAAATGCGGGTTCAGCAGCCCAGTTCAGCTGAATATCTTTACCCTCTATCCCTGAATCAGATCAGCGGCATCGCATCCAAGTACTTTGGCAAGGTCAAGCACAATACCGGCCTGCGCTTTTGCAAGTTCGTACTGCTTCTGTTCGTAGAGCTGGATCATTCGCAAGGAGACTCCGGATGCTTCACTGAGCTGCTGCTGTGTCAGCCCTCTCGCCTTCCGTGTAAGCTGTAGCTTAGACTTACGGCTACCCTTGTTCCTTTGAATGATCTCATCTGCACTCTCCACGAATTTGCTTACATCCGCTTCGTGCAGGATATATAGAGACATCACTACCGATAGTGTCAATCCGTATTCTACCATATCGCTGAAGCGTCGGTTTGTTTCCCACTGGTAATAGGCAAGGATCCATCCGGCCCAGTACTCTCTCCCCTTTGAGGATAGATGGGGCTGATGACGCTCACTCTGCATATTCACGGCAGCAAGCACAGCGTCTGCCAGTTCGACCCCCGACATTCCTGCAACATACTTCGGATTTCCATTCTCGAATTTTGAGGCAATTCCGGAGGAAATGAACCAGCCAAAGAAGTCATCCGGTGCATAGCCGAGTGTACACACGGCGTACTCGACCATATCTCCGAGATTGGCCATTGCATCATCCAAGTATAATTCGTTGTAGGCGTTCATCTTCATTCCCCCATTCTTCCCGAATGATGTCCAGCACATATTTTTCAGACAAAACCGTTTCACGATCCTTCTCTTTTGCAAAATCCTCGCGCGCTTTACTGTCTCGTGCCAGCTTCTTCGGATAATACATATCACACGGTGCAGGAATGGCTTCCTCAAATTTAAATCGAGCAAACGCTTTTCCCGATATCGCAACGATCTGTTCGCCCAGTTTCCCAAGTAACATCGCTTTTTCAAGCTGTTGGAGAGAAATCGTATTATTCAGAAACGCACTTGCGAATGAGAAATAAGAATCGTCCGCCCGATATCCTTTGATGACATCATACTGCTTATACTCTACCGCAAAATGCTCGTCAATATACTGCTTGGCTTGCCTTGCGACTGCCCCGCCAATACGGAACTTCCGATTATTCAGCAGTACATAAAGCCAATTGAGAATATGATAATTACCTCCTGTAAGCGAGAGGATAGACAGGCCGTTTAAATCAAAGGCATATCGATTTGCAAAGCCATCCGCTTCAGTGGAACAAGCCCACTCCTTTGCAAGCTCCACACTCTCAGTACAGTAGAACCCCAGTCCGTAATCGTTGTTTGGGTTTCCTTTGCCAATAACAGGCTGTTGGATAATTTGACTGGAACCATGATAAACGCAGATTATTTTATTCATAGCTGTGCCTCTTTCACGAGCCTATCGCTCCACTGATAGCTTTAACTTGAATTGATTATATCGCTATGGCGATAGTTTGTCAACAAGAAAACTTCTGGTGTTTCTCTGTCTGCAACGATATCTGTTGTTTCGACGTAACCGCCACAGCAAATGACGCATAGACACACATAAGCAAATTAGTAAGGTCCCTCATACCAAGTATATTTTTCGTTTCCTGACCGATACTTTAACTATAAAAACGAAAGATAAGGATGGTCAGCATATGAATAATATGGATTTAGGATACGAAATGTTTTGCTATCAATGTGAGCAAACAGCGAACGGAAAGGGCTGCACAAAGCTTGGGGTTTGCGGAAAGACACCGGAAATCGCCAATCTGCAGGATTTGCTGATCTTTCAAATCAAAGGGATCAGCTGTTACGGAAAAGTTCTGCAAAATGAGGGACAGCATATCGATAAAAATATCATACGGTTTATCGAAAATGTTCTTTTCACAACGCTGACAAATGTTAATTTTGATTCGAAAGTACACGTGGAATTATTGAACGAATCACAACGGATAAAAGAAAATTTGAGAACAATCACAGGAGAGCTTCACAATCAGACATCATACGCCACTTATGATCTTCCCGAAACAAAAACACAAATGCTAAAGGATGCTCAATTCGCGGGAATTATGTATGATAAATCCCTTGACCCGGATATTCGCTCATTGAGGCAAACCATTTTATACGGACTGAAAGGTATCAGCGCCTATGGGCATCAGGCAAGAGAACTGGACTATTACAGTGATGAGGTAGATGAATTTTATATTCAGGCATTGGAAGCTCTCACAGACGATAACCTTACAGTGGAAGAACTGATCCGAATGACCATGCGCACCGGAGAAGCGGCAATTGAGGTTATGAAAAAATTGGACGAAGCCAATACTGCAGTTTACGGAAATCCGGCACCCCATAGGGTCAATATCCATATGAGGAAAGGACCCTTTATCGTTGTTTCGGGACATGATTTGAAGGATTTGGAAATGCTGCTGGAACAAACAAAGGGAACGGGGGTCAATGTGTATACACACGGTGAAATGCTGCCGTGCCACGGATATGAGGGATTAAAAAAGTACCCCCACCTTGTCGGAAATTTCGGTGGTGCGTGGCAAGATCAACAAAAACAATTTGATGATCTTCCGGGATGTATTCTAATGACGACGAATTGCCTTATGCGGCCGAGAGAGAGCTATAAAGGCCGAATTTACAGCACGAATGTAGTGGGCTGGGAAGGGGTAAAACACATTGGGAAAAGAGAAAACGGTGAAAAGGATTTCAGTGAAATCATTCAGCAGGCAATAGAATTGGGCGGCTATCCGGAGGATCAGAAGCCCCACGAGATACTTGTCGGATTCGGGCATCATTCGGTATTAAGCGATTCTGACAAAATCGTAGCGGCAGTAAAAGCAGGAAAAATCAGACATTTCTTTCTTATTGGCGGCTGTGACGGAGCAAGACCCGGTCGAAACTATTATACAGAGTTTGCTAAGATGGTCCCGAAAGACTGCGTGATATTAACGCTCGCATGCGGAAAATACAGATTTAACAAACTGGATTTCGGTGAAGTAGCGGGTCTGCCGAGACTTTTGGATGTCGGGCAATGCAATGATGTATATTCTGCCATACGGATCGCAACAGGTTTAGCAGATGCTTTTGGTACCGATGTAAACGGATTGCCTTTGTCGTTGATCGTATCATGGTACGAACAAAAGGCTGTTGCTGATTTGCTGGCATTATTGAGTCTGGGAATTAAAGGCATATATTTAGGCCCTACCCTGCCGGCATTTTTGAGCCCGAATGTGCTTCAGTATTTAGTGGACACATTCGACTTGCGGCTTATTACCAATGCTGAGGATGACATTAAGACCTGCCTGAAACAGAATATTTGAGAAATCAGGAACCGTCAATGCACTTTGATAGTAACCGTAGAACCTGACAGCGCACAGTATAAGAGAGCTGGCACGAGCCAGCTCTCTTATACCTTTTGACATCCTGCATTTATCCAGTGCGTGGACGGCGTGAGGTGTTCCTCCCATGTTGTGTCCATCTCGCTCAACTTGGGTGCGCTTTGCAACCCCCACAAAAGATATCGGTACGGATCCAGACCGTTTTCCTTTGTTGTTTCAATCAGACTATAGGGAAATTGTTTCAAACGATTTGATTTACGCATAACAAGCTATCGGAAAGGCTGCTGTCAAGCGACGGCGGCTTTTCCTTTGCGGGTAGTATTCAAGAAGTCATAAAGTTCCGTGAGTAATGGAAGAAGGCAGCGTTTACGAAAATGTCACAATTCAACGCAGAAAGCCTCAAATACCACTTGCTTTTTCATTCTCAATATGATACTATTAGTACGGATACTAACACTTTTATAGAGAGGTGATTTATTTGCGAAGAAGTAGCAGCGAAACAAGGAAGAAAATCCTGACCGCCTGTGTCCGGCTTTTTTTGGAGCAGGGGTATAAAAACACCTCTGTCAGTCAGATTGTTGACGAAGCGGGCGTTGCAAGAGGAAGCTATTTGAATCTGTTTCCCACCAAGGATAAAATTTTGCTGGACTTGACCGAGACGATGTTCGGCGGTCAGTTCGGTGTGGCAAGGAGCATTGCGGGCAGCAAGCTGCCGTCGGTGTATGCCTATGCGGTGGATACGGCGATCCAGCTCACCCTCACCGAGCTGAACGAGAATCTGCGAGAGATTTATATCGAAGCCTATACCGCTACGGACACGGCAGAATATATCTATGTGCATACCACGGCGGAATTAAAAGAGATTTTCGGCGGGAATTTCCCCGATTACAGCGACAGCGATTTTTATGAAATGGACATCGGCACGGCGGGGCTGATGCGCAGTTATATGGCACGCAAATGTGACATCCATTTCCCACTGGAACGCAAGCTCAGCCGCTTTTTGACGGCGGCACTTCGGGTGTACAAGGTGCCGGAGGAGGAGCAGGAAAAGGTGCTTGCCTTTATTCAGACACTGGATATCAAGGCGATTGCCACAGAGGTTATGTATAAGCTCTTTGCTATGCTGGAAATGAAATACGATTTTAAGCTGTCGATGGACGGCGAAACGGAGGAAACAAGATGAGAAAACGAATTTTAAGTCTTCTGCTCTGCTGCGTGATGCTGCTGGGGCTTATGCCCACAACGGCATTTGCGGCGGACACCGGCAAGGGCATCCAGCTCGGCGCAAGCGGGATTTCGGGCTATGACAGCACAACTGGCTATGCAAGCGATTTTGTAGACATCGATCTCACCGTTGGGTATCAAGAACAGTTTTCCCTCACCCCCGGCGGCAGATATTATTTTGACCTTTCGGCGATGAATATTCCCGGAACGGCAAACGGCAGCCTGCCGGACAGCACCCTGCACTATGTTCCCTTTACTTATGCCGGAACAATAGAAGCCTACAAGCTCACGTCTGCGATGGCAACCACCGAGGAGTATGCACAGAAGAATAAATATCCCCACAGCCTGTTCGTGGCGGACTATGCCGTAACGCATAAGGTAAACTGGAATAACTTAGATACTGCGAGTCTGATTTTCGGCAAAAATTATGCCAGCGGCGGCGTGGACTATACCCTGCGCGCACCGTCTTGTGGAAGTGGGTTTACCGGTTCAGACGATTCAGAGCGCGGTACGCCCCAAAGCAATGAGTGGGACGCGGTGCTGGACAAGAACAGCGGCTATGTCAAAAACTGGAACGACATATATTCGTGGGGGCAGGACACATCAAGTTACGAATCGTCGCCTCGTGCGGTTCGCGGGTACTATTCGGCCCGCGGCTGGAGCCACGACTATGCTACGAACTTCAGCCCGAGCGTCGGTTTCCGCCCCGTCCTTGAAGTCCTGAACCCTGACGAACTGGGCTCTGACGGACTGAAGGCCGTTACCCTTGACCTTGGCGGCGGCAAGCTGGGCGGCAGCTCCGATGCTATTCACATCATCGTGAAAACCGGCAGCGAGTTTACCGCGCCTGCGTCCGACGGCATGACCCGCCCGGACGGGGATGCAGGAAGTTTCTTTATGTGGCTTGGCAGCAACGGTAAATTCTACGCCCCCGGCGACAACGTTCCGGCGGACGTTACCAAGCTCACGGCGCAGTTTGCTTTATCAGAACAGTTTTTCCTCACCCCCGGCGGCAGATATTATTTTGACCTTTCGGCGATGAATATTCCCGGAACGGCAAACGGCGGAAACTCAGATGGTGCGGTTTCTTTGCCGGATACGTCGCTGCACTATGTTCCCTTTACCTATGTGGGAACGATAGAAGCCTACAAACTCACGTCTGCGACGGCAACCACCGAGGAGTATGCACAGCAGAACAAATATCCCCACAGCCTGTTTGTGGCGGACTATGCCGTAACGCATACGATTAGCTGGGGTGGCCTGAATGACGAAGGTCTGATTTTCGGCAAAAATTATGCCAGCGGCGGCGTGGACTATACCCTGCGCGCACCGTCTGTGGGAAGTATCTCTACAGGTTCGGGCGATTCCCAACGCGGCGTGCCCCAAAGCAACGAATGGGACACGATGCTGAACAAGAACAGCGGATATATCCAAAACTGGAATAAAATGTATTCGTGGGGACAGGATACTTCTTCTGCCGCCGAGTCGTTCCGGGCGTACCGTGGGTACAACTCGGCCCGCTTCTGGTATTACACCTCGTCCTCGTTTCGGAACGTCTACCTCGGTTTCCGCCCCGTCCTTGAAGTCCTGAACCCTGGCACACTGGGTTCTGACGGACTGAAGGTCGTTACCCTTGACCTTGGCGGCGGCAAGCTGGGTAATAGCTCCGAGGATATTCAAATCATCGTGAAAACCGGCAGCGAGTTTACCGCGCCTGCATCCGACGGTCTGACCCGCCCGGACGGGGATGCAGGAAGTTTCTTTATGTGGCTTGGCAGCAACGGTAAATTCTACGCCCCCGGCGACAGTGTTCCGGCTGAGGTGACGAAACTGACGGCGCAGTGGACAGCCCCGACCTACGCCGTAACCTTGAATACGAACGGCGGCACGATCAACAGCGGCAATGTCACAAGCTACACCTACGGCGTGGGCGCAACACTCCCGACAGCGGGCGATATGACCTATACAGGCCACACGTTCGTGGGCTGGTATGACAACGAAAATCTGACCGGCTCTCCTGTTACGGCAATCGGCAGCACCGAAACGGGTAATAAAGAGTATTGGGCGAAGTGGGAAGCAAATACCTACACCGTCACGCTGAACACGAACGGCGGAACGATCAACA